>OGQB01001351.1_pt1 | contig 21345 bp, 16 predicted proteins | sample 1553071 | NCBI WGS metagenome assembly OGQB01 (sample SAMEA2580284, study PRJEB22360) | human gut metagenome | biome: human gut; feature: human-associated habitat; material: faeces | place: Denmark | collected 2008/2010
GCGCCGGGATTACCGGGTGCCGGGAATGTAAAAAAGTGCGGTTCTCATGGAAAAATCTGGGGAATTACGCGCTCATACAGCTGGCTTTGTGGGGCAATGTGATCCGGATTCTGGCAGGAAGATAAATTTGATCGTCAAACAAATCTTTAAAAAATATTAAGAAAATGTTACAGAATGTTTGCGAAAAAGGCGTTGTGCTTTTATGGAAATTATTGTATCATTGATGTTATATGGTAGTTAGAATTCGCAAAAGGATAGCAATATGATAAAAGACAATCAGCAGTACTTTAATAAGCTGCATGTACTGATCGATGCCTTGGTTATCATCGTATCGTATGTGTTTGCATGGTGGCTGAAGTTCCTGAGCGGTATTCTGGATCATGAAGTCGGCGTACTCTCATTTGAGTTCTATATGAGGGCGCTGCTGCTCATTGTTCCGGTGTATATTTTGTTGTATTATGCGTTCAATCTGTACACGTCCAAGCGCGTGCAGGGGAGACGGCTGGAGTTTTCCAACATTGTGATGGCGAATACGGTTGGACTGCTGCTGATGTTTGCGGCTCTCTTTACCCTGACGTCCTACAATCCGCAGTATCGCAACTTCTCACGGGAGATGCTTTTTTATTTCTACGTGACCAATATTGTGGTGGAAGAGATTGTCCGCCTTTTGATCCGCAGATTTCTGCGAAGTATTCGCAGAAGGGGATACAATTTAAAGCACATTCTGCTCGTCGGCTATTCAAGAGCGGCAGAGCAGTATATCGACCGTATCATTGCGAATCCGCAGTGGGGCTACTGTGTCCGGGGCATCTTAGATGACAATGTGGCACGCGGGACGATGTACAAAGGCATCAAAGTGATCGGAAGGATCGAGAATCTGGTCGTGATCCTGCCGGAAAACTGTCTGGATGAGATTGCGATCACGCTGGGACTTGGGGAATACGAGAAACTGCAGCACATCGTTGCACTGTGCGAAAAGTCCGGAGTGCACACCAAATTTATCCCGGACTACAACAACATTATTCCGACCAGACCTTACACCGAGGATCTGCTCGGACTTCCGGTGATCAACATCCGTCATGTGCCGCTGACCAATACCTTCAACAGCATGGTCAAACGCAGCATCGATATTTTCGGGGCACTGGTGGCCATTATCCTGTTTTCACCGATTATGCTGATTTCGGCAATCCTGGTGAAAACAACTTCGAAAGGACCGCTGATCTTCAGGCAGGAACGTGTCGGACTGCACAACAAGCCGTTCTATATGTATAAATTCCGCTCGATGGCGGTGCAGGAGATAAAGGATGAAAAGGCAGCCTGGACGACAAAGAACGATCCGAGAGTGACAGGCATCGGCAAGATCATGCGAAAGACGAGTATTGATGAACTGCCGCAGCTGTTCAACGTCCTGAAAGGAGATATGAGCCTGGTCGGTCCGAGACCGGAGCGGCCTCAGTTTGTGGAGAAGTTCCGGGAGGAGATCCCACGTTATATGGTAAAACATCAGGTGCGTCCGGGGATGACCGGATGGGCACAGATAAACGGATACCGGGGAGATACATCCATCAAACGCAGGATCGAGTTTGACCTGTACTATATAGAGAACTGGACCGTGGGACTGGATATCAAGATTTTGATGCTTACAATTTTTAAGGGCTTTATCAACAAGAATGCATACTAGAAGGGGGATTTGAGATGGCAAGAAAAAGCAAAAGAGAGTCAGATGATCGCAGGTTTGATGACAGAGAGTACCGCCGGGATCCATATTACCGGGACGATTACCGCTGTCAGAGCAGGGGAAACTACCGCAGCGAAGAGAACAGAGGCTATCAGCAGGAAGAATACCGCCGGGATTACGGCAGACAGTATGACCGACGTTACGAGCAGGGATACCGTCAGGACGGATACGGAAGAGACGGCGGCTACCGTCAGGGTTATCCGGGCGGCGGCTATGACGACCGGTACTATGAACAGAATGACAGAAGAAAACGTGCAGCAAAGAAAAAGAAGAGAAAACGGATCACGTTTATCATTGAAATCCTGATCCTTGTACTTCTGGCAGCCGGACTGTTTGTTGCTGCAAAGGTCGGCAAGATCAAACGTGCCGATGTATCAAAAGGTGACATTGTGATCAATGACAATGTCAACCTGAAAGGCTATACAAACATTGCACTGTTCGGTGTGGACTCCAGAGAGGGAAGCCTTGACAAAGAGGCTCACAGTGATACCATTCTGATCGCAAGCATCAACAACAAGACAAAAGATGTCAAACTGGTGTCTGTTTACCGCGATACTTACCTGGACAATACAAACGGAGAGTACCGCAAGGCGACCGAATGTTATTATTTCGGCGGACCTTCCCGTGCGATCAGCATGCTGAACAAAAACCTGGATCTGGATATCACAGATTTTGTCACCGTAGATTTCACGGCAGTTGCCGATGTGGTCGATGCACTTGGCGGCATTGACATCGATGTGCAGGAGGACGAGATTGTACATCTGAACAATTATCAGGTAGAGGGTTCCCAGGTGACCGGCAAAGAGATCGTTCCGGTCGAATATGCAGGACTTCAGACCTTAAACGGACTTCAGGCACTGTCTTACTGCCGTATCCGTTATACGGAAGGAAGCGATTTCAAACGTACCGAAAGACAGCGTACCGTTCTTCAGAAGATCCTGGAGAAGGCAAAAAGTGCAGACCTTCTGACACTGAACAACCTGATCGACAACGTGGCCGGTAATATGATGACAAGCCTTGGCAATACAGAGCTGCTTTCCATTGCAAAAGATGTTGCTTCCTATAATCTGACAGACCAGACGGGATTTCCGTTTAATTTAACGGCAGCAAATCTTCAGGCAGGAGACTGCGTGGTGGCAGTCGATCTGGCAGACAATGTACGTCAGCTTCACCAGTGGCTGTTCGATGACAGCAGTTATGAACCATCCGATTCCGTGCAGGAGATCAGCTGGCAGATCATCAACGATACAGGAATACAGTAAACAAGAAAGTAGGGAGAATGTGAAAAAAACGGTAGATGTTGTGATTCCGAGCTATAAACCGGATCATAAATTTGACCGGCTGATGCATATGCTTCAGAAACAGACTTATCCGATCGGGACGATCCTGATCGTAAATACGGAAGAAAAGTTTTTTCCGGAAAAAGGATATGAAACGTGGCAGAATGTACAGATCCGGCATATAGAGACAGAAGATTTTGACCACGGCGGTACCAGAGATGGTGCCGCCTCCCTGCTTGACGGGGATCTGATCTTATTTATGACGCAGGATGCCGTCCCGGCAGATGTTTATCTGGTGGAAAAACTGGTATCCGCTTTTGAAAAGGAAAAGGTGGCGGCAGCCTATGCAAGACAGCTGCCGGACAAAGACTGCGATATCATCGAACGTTATACGAGAAGTTTTAATTATCCGAAAGAGAGCAGCGTAAAAACAAAAGCAGACTTAGAACGTCTGGGGATCAAAACGTTTTTCTGTTCGAATGTCTGTGCGATGTACCGCAGAAGCATTTACGAAAAGCTGGGAGGTTTCGTAAAGTACACCATTTTCAATGAAGATATGATATTTGCGGGAAAACTGATCCAGGAAGGTTATGCCATTGCCTATGTTGCAGAAGCAAAAGTGGTTCATTCCCACAACTATACAAATCGCCAGCAGCTGCACCGGAACTTTGATCTGGCAGTGTCCCAGGCGGATCACCCGGAGATTTTTGCCATGGCAAAATCAGAAAGTGAAGGGATTCGCATGGTGAAGGCGACCGCAGCGTATCTGATCTCACAGAGAAAGCCGTATCTCATTCCGGTTCTGGGGATGCGAAGTGCAAGCAAACTGCTCGGTTATAGGCTTGGCAGGTCCTATCAGAAACTGCCGGAAAACATAGTTTTACACCTTACAGGAAATAAGAGTTATTGGGAGAAGAAAAAGAAACTTCAGTCAAGATGTAAAAATTAAGCGATTTTGTCACACTTTGAACACAAACGACTGCTATACTTTCATACCATACAGAAAAAATGTGGCCTGATAGAAAAGTCAGACGCAAAATAGCGATAAGAGGAGGATTTGGTCATGTATGATGAATTTGATAATAAAGAAAATGAAGACCGCTACGATCCAAAGCAGCCATCCGCAGAGGATGAAGTGAAAACCGGGCAGATGTACGGGGAAGAAGATCAGCTGTCAGAAACCGAAGAGGTACAGGCATCGACAGCGGAAGAAACCGAAGCATCCGCAGAATCCGGGGAGCAGTCATCTGTTTACCATTACAGCTACGAAAGAGGCGAACAGGCAGAGCCGACAGGCAGCACACAGAACTCACAGCAGTATGGTTCATCAGAGCATCATGCAGAAGAGCATATTAACGAAGAAAAGAAAGGATACCGTCAGTACTATCAGAATGGCGAGTATCACCAGAGAGAAGACGGATGGCATGACGGCGTTTACCAAAATCATCCGCAGCAGAAACATTCGCTGGAAAGCGGCGGGAAAAAGCCGTTTGGCACAGGCAAGAAGATCGCAGTTGCTTTCGGATGTGCAGCCGTATTCGGTCTGGTGCTTGGTGTGACGTTCGGAACGATCGATTCCAAAAAATCCGTGAGCAGTCTTGTGGCAGAAAGCGAGACTATCTCATCCGGTGAGACTGAGCAGAGAGCAGAGCTGCAGACACAGGCAGCCGGTGATGCAGATAACAGCCAGAGTGTCACACAGAGCGTCTCAGCAGCCGGCGATGTTTCTGAGATCGCAGAGAATGCGATGCCATCCATCGTAGCGATCACAAACAAAGGCGTAGAAGAAGTACAGAGCATGTTTTTCGGAACAACACAGTATCAGGAAACAGAAAGTGCCGGTTCCGGTGTGATCATTGCCAAGACAGATAAAGAGCTTCTGATCGCTACCAACAACCATGTGGTGGACGGAGCAGAAGAACTGAGCGTCTGCTTTACCGTGGATACGGAAAACACCGATGATGCCGTCGTAAAAGCACAGGTAAAAGGTACGGATTCGGACCATGACCTGGCCGTTGTGGCAGTCAGCCTTTCTGATATTTCCGAAGATGTACAGAGCAAACTGAAAGTTGCTGTTATGGGTGACTCCGATAAACTGAAAATCGGCAATCAGGTGATCGCAATCGGTAATGCACTCGGATACGGACAGTCTCTGACGGTAGGTTACATCAGTGCCCTGAACCGGGAAGTGACGATCGATAATGTCAGCAACAATATGATCCAGACGGATGCAGCGATCAACTTTGGTAACAGCGGCGGTGCACTGCTCGATGCGAACGGCAATTTGATCGGTATCAATTCCGCAAAGGCAGCAGATACCGGCGTGGAGGGTATGGGATATGCGATCCCGATCAATACAGCTTCTCCGATCCTGGATGAGCTGATGAACCGTACGACCAGAGCAAAAGTAACGGACAGCGAAGAACTTGGTTTCCTCGGTGTTGATGCAAGAGATGTATCCGAAGAAGCACGTCAGATCTACAATCTGCCGGCAGGTGCATTTGTATACAGCGTAGTAGAAGGTTCTCCGGCAGAAAAAGCAGGCATCAAGAAAGGTGACATCATCACAAAACTGGATGGCATCACGATTTCTTCCAGAAATGAACTGTTTTCACGCATGGAGTATTACAAAGCAGGTGAGACAATCGATGTGGTTGTCAAGACAGCACAGGGCGGAGAATATGTAGAGAATACCTTCTCTGTCACACTGGCAAAGAAGAGTGAGTACACTTCTTCCTCAGATGGTAGCTCAGATTCTTCAGGTTCACAGAGTCAGGATCAGGGAAACAGCCAGGATAACAGTCAGGGACAGGATAATGGACAGAGCCAGCCGCGTCAGTATTATGAATATGACGGCAATGGAAGCGATGGATACAGCGGGAACGAAGGAAACAGCGGAAGCGACAGCTACGATTCCCTTGAAGATTTCTTCCGTCAGTTCCAGCAGTAATCTTAAGCCGACAGAAAATATGTAAAAAGAAAAGGAGCTCACATTTAAGTGAACTCCTTTTCCTGTGTCCGTCAGGCTTTTCCAGAAGAAAAGCTGACGCATACACAAGTGTACCACACAACTATAGTAATTTGTAATATTCATACGTACTCTTGCACTCCCCTCTGAATGGCTATTTTACAGTATCATTCAGAATAGCGATAATTGCGTCAGCATCTTCTTTTGTGATATTATCGCTCTTTGCATAAGCTGTTACAAATTTTACAAGAGAATTGTCATAAGCATCCTCCAGAATCTCCTTTGCATGGAACTCACGGTAAGCATCGCGGGAAATTGCCGGGATGTAAGTAGTTCTGCGACGGGAGCCTTCTGTTCTCAGGAAACCCTGCTCCATCAGGATCGTCAGGTAAGTGTAAAGAGTCTGGCGTTTCCAGTCTCTTCCTTTCACTTCTGTGAAATGTTTGTAAATTTCACGGAAAGAAGTACCTTCTGGGAAATCCCACAGATAATCCATGATCAGCTTGGTTGTAGCAGTAAGATTGTAAGTAGAAATAGAAATCACCTCCTAAAATTTTATATCCCTATACTACTATTCTGATAAGGGAAATGCAAGTATAATTTGCAATTTTTGTGAAAAATTTTTGAAATTGTGTACAAAAAAGAAGCATTGCTATAGGATTTATAGTATATGGAGATCGGGGGGCAAAATGTAAAATAAAAATGGAAGAAGGAGCGATCCGCAGGCTGGTCTGGAACGCAATCGCTGATATGCACTGGAAAAAAGCGAAGGGACATGGTATAGTATACATCGGACGTGAGATGCCCCGCTTCTGCAGGCGGTGAGCAGCAGGTTTTCTTGAACAGGCTGTCATGAAAAAACTGCAGAGATTGGAGTTTTGTTTTATGAGTAATTTGATGTTTTGCCTGAATGCAACGATGCCGATCTTCCTGACGATGATGCTCGGATATGCATTTCGAAAGTGGCATATCATGGACGGATCGTTTGTCGATAAGATGAACAGCTTTGTATTTAAGGTGGCACTTCCGGTGCTGGTATTCCAGGATCTGGCGACCGTTGATTTTTTTGAAGCCTGGGACTGGAAATTTGTAGTGTTTTGTTTCCTTGCTACGTTAATCAGTATTACAGCGGTAACATTACTGTCCTTTCTTTTGAAAGATAAGAGCCTGCAGGGTGAGTTTATCCAGGCATCTTACCGGAGCAGTGCGGCGATCTTCGGAATTGCCTTTATCCAGAACATTTACGGTGAGGCAGGCATGGGACCTTTGATGATTGTGGCAAGTGTGCCGCTTTATAACATTATGGCGGTTGTAGTACTGACCGTAATGCGGCCGGAACGCGGCAGGGTAAACGGAGCACTGATACGCAAAACGTTACACGGGATCATCACCAATCCGATCATTGTCGGGATCCTGACGGGCGTTGTGTGGTCTGTTTTAAAACTTCCGATGCCGGTGATCCTTGAAAAAACAGTAAAAAATGTAGCAGTGCTTGCAACACCGCTCGGACTGATGGCGATGGGGGCATCGATCGAGTTCAAAGGAGCTTTCGAAAATATGCGGCCGGTGATCCTGGCCGTTCTCTTAAAGCTGGTGATCCTGGCGGGCGTATTTCTGCCGATCGCAGTGACACTTGGTTTCCGGACGGAAAAGCTGATCGCGATCCTTGTGATGCTTGGCTCGGCGACAACGGTCAGTTCCTATGTTATGGCAAGAAATATGGGGCATAAAGGCGTGCTCACTTCCAGTGTTGTCATGCTGACGACGCTGCTCAGTGCATTTACACTGACCGGATGGCTCTATCTTCTGAAAGTACAGGGACTGGTATAATTGTTTTTCCATTTTCTTTCGAAAAAGTTTACTTGTTTCTTGCGAACATATGAGCTATAATGATGAACAGTAAAATTACTGGAGGTTTATGACAATGCCAGATGAAAAAAACATTGATGTTGATGTAGTAGACGAAGAAAAGAAAGAAGATTTTGAAGATATTTGCTTTCTGTGCCGCAGACCGGAGAGCAAAGTAGGAAAGATGGTACATTTGCCGAACGATATCCATATCTGTCAGAATTGTATGCAGAAGGTTTTTGATTCCATGGGAAAAGGCGGTATGAATTTCCAGGATATGTCAAATATGCCGAATATCAGCATGATCAATCTGTCGGATCTGCAGGATCACATTCCACAGAAACAGAAAATTCGCAAAAAGAAGAGCAAAGAAGAGGCAAAACCGGCATTCGATCTGAAATCTGTCCCGGCACCGCATAAGATCAAGGCAAAACTTGATGAATATGTGATCGGTCAGGACTATGCAAAGAAAGTGGTTTCTGTTGCCGTTTACAATCACTATAAACGTGTGGCGACCGGCACGATGGATGATATTGAGATTGAAAAGTCCAATATGCTGATGATCGGACCGACCGGAAGCGGTAAAACCTATCTGGTCAAGACCCTTGCAAAACTTCTGGATGTGCCGCTGGCGATCGCCGATGCGACTTCGCTCACAGAGGCAGGTTACATAGGAGACGATATCGAGAGCGTTGTCAGCAAGCTGCTTGCAGCTGCAGACAACGATGTGGAAAAAGCAGAACAGGGCATTATTTTTATAGATGAGATCGACAAGATCGCAAAGAAAAAGAACACCAATCAGAGAGACGTCAGCGGAGAGTCTGTCCAGCAGGGTATGTTAAAGCTTTTAGAAGGTGCCAATGTGGAAGTACCGGTCGGAGCCAACAGCAAAAATGCGATGGTGCCGCTGGTCACAGTAAATACCAGAAATATTCTTTTTATCTGCGGCGGAGCTTTCCCGGGACTGGAGGATATTATCAAGGAGCGTCTGAACAAACAGGCATCCATCGGATTTCGTGCAGATTTAAAGGACAAGTATGACAACGATCCGGATATCCTCGAAAAAGTGACACTGGAAGATATCCGCAATTTCGGCATGATCCCGGAATTTATCGGAAGACTGCCGATCGTCTTTACACTGAGGGGACTGACAAAAGAGATGCTGGTCAAGATCTTGAAAGAGCCGAAAAATGCCATCCTCAAGCAGTATCAGAAACTGCTGGCACTCGATGAAGTGCAGCTTGTTTTTGAGGATGGAGCACTGGAGGCGATCGCAGAGAAAGCTCTGGAGAAAAAAACCGGAGCGAGGGCACTGCGGGCGATCATCGAAGATTTCATGCTGGATATCATGTATGAGATCCCGAAAGATGACAGCATCGGCAAAGTTACGATCACAAGGGATTATATTGAACATAAAGGCGGACCTCTGATTGAGATGAGAGGTGTGCCGGCACTGGAGGAATAGTATGAAGTGGATGCTATTGCCGGCAGGCATTTTTACGGCGGATTATATTATGAAGAAGAGAGCGGAAAGCTGGAATGAGGAGGAGGCGCCAGAAAAAATGCTCGGAGGGCATATCATCCTTCAGAAGCTGCATAACCGGGGAGCTGCACTGAGCTTCATGGAGAAAACTCCAAAACTGCTCACAGGTGTTACAACAGTTGTTACAGCAGGAATGACGGCGTTTTACGTTTATCTTATAAAGAAACCAAAACAGCTGTTTTTGAAGACAGGTGTTGGGATGATCCTTGGAGGAGCATGGAGTAACGTTTGGGATCGTATCACACGAAAATATGTGGTTGACTATTTCAGCTTCCACACAAAGTGCAGAAAACTGGAACGTGTAGTGTTTAATCTGGCAGATATGTTTATCTTTTTGGGAGGATTTCTTGTGATTTTCTGGAATATGCTCCGGAAAAGTTGACAGAAGATGTCAAAAATGGTATCTTATTAAATGCAGCAAAATGAGTTGCCAGAAGGCAAGAGCATTAGGAGAAATTGTAGTATGGATGAATTACAGCAGGAACAGTTTACAAAAGCATTGCTTGGACTTGTAGATTTAGCAAAGACAAAGAAAAATGTCTTACAGTACGGTGAGATTAATGATGCCTTTAAAGGGCTGGAACTTACCGAAGATAAGATGGATCTGGTACTGGAGTATCTGGAAAAGCAGAAGATTGATATTGTAAATGCCGAAGTTGGCGTGGACAATGCAGAAGATCTGATCCTCGACAATGATGATATCATTCTGGATGACGAGGACGAGGTTGAGATCATCGATGATGTGGATGTGCTGGAAGGTGTCAGCACAGAAGATCCGGTGCGTATGTATCTGAAAGAGATCGGAAACGTGCCGCTGCTGACCACCGAGCAGGAGGTAGAGCTTGCAAAGCGTGTGGAAGCAGGAGATGAAGAAGCAAAGAAACAGCTGACGGAAGCCAATCTTCGTCTGGTAGTCAGCATTGCCAAAAAATATGTCGGTCGTGGAATGCCGTTTCTGGATCTGATCCAGGAAGGAAATATGGGACTGATGAAAGCCGTTGACAAGTTTGACTATACCAAAGGTTATAAGTTCAGTACCTATGCGACATGGTGGATCCGTCAGGCGATCACCAGAGGTATCGCAGATACCGGAAGAACGATCCGTGTGCCGGTACATATGGTAGAGACCATCAACAAGACACTTCGTATGACCAGAACGCTGCTTCAGGAGCTTGGCCGTGAACCGACCCCGGAAGAAGTTGCAGAGAGACTGAATGTCTCCGTGTCACGTGTAAGAGAAGTTCTCAAGATCTCCAGAGATCCGGTATCACTGGATACTCCGATCGGAGAAGAGGATGACAGCCATCTGGGAGACTTTATCGAGGATGATTCCGCACTTTCACCGGCAGATTCCGCAGCATTTTCCATGCTCAGAGCAGAGCTTGCAACAGCACTGGAGTCTCTGACAGACAGAGAGCGTCAGGTTGTTAAACTGAGATTTGGTCTGGAAGACGGAAGAGCAAGAACACTCGAAGAAGTCGGAAAAGAGTTCAACGTAACACGTGAGCGTATCCGTCAGATCGAAGCCAAGGCTTTGCGGAAACTGCGTCACCCGTCCAGAAGTAAGCGATTAAAAGATTTTCTGATCTGAGAGCTGAAGTTCGGCAAACCGCAGACAGGAAATAAAAGAGGGCACAGGATTTTACTCCTGTGCCTTTTTCAGTTAACCATCAATACGTTTTTTGAAAGCAGGCAGCTGCTCACGGCGAAGCGGCAGGGCAGTACTGGTCGGATTTAACAAAAAACCTTTTGCATCTTTCACTAGGAACTTCTCCAGATCATCAAATTTCACGACAACCGGACGAAGTCTTTTCTTCGGATCAAACCTCTGAAGCTCGTATCCGTCTGTGAAGATAGCCTGATACATTTCGCCGTTCTGATTGTTGACATACGGAACGCGGATGTTATTTTTTTTCTTTGGCTGTTCTTCTTCTGTTTCTGATTCTTTGGCTTCTTCGATGTTTCCGTCTTCCGTGTTGCCGTCAGGATTTTCTGCTTTACTGTCAGCATCTTTTTCGCTTTCGTCTACAATAATACCGCTTAAGAAACGGCCGCGTACCAGATTGGCAACCAGTTCTTCGTCCATTGCCCGCAGATCAGCTTTTTCTTTTTCTTCCTCGCTGACCGGACGACGCATCTCCTGCAGGAAATACAGGGAAGTGAGCATCAGCTCCGGATTGATGACAGGACGCTGTTTTTCCGGAAGTTCGTCCGGATTATGTCTTCTGTGAACGATCGCTTCAAGAGCGAGAGAGGTTTCCGTATCATTGTCATGCAGTACCACGCCGTTGACACCGAGAGCGTAGAGTGTACCATAGAAATGAAGGAACTGCTCTGCTGCTACTCTTACGGATACCACCGGGATTTTTTCCTGCTCATTTTTTGCAACAACATAAGCATGTGCTGCCTCAGCGTCTGAGAAGATATGTATCTGGTCATCGAAAGATTCTTCGTTACAGGTTACATAAGGATGCTTGGTGGACTGGGAGAAAATAACGAACATCTCTGGAAGTCCCTGAAGTTTTTTGATGATAAAGCTGTTATCTATTGCCATTTGTGTACACCTCATATTCTTTCTGTTATAGTGATTTTGGGATGTGAAAGATGCCGGTATTTATGCAACTTTCACAATTATTGAGACCCTACTGACAGTCATTGTACCATATTTCCCAATAAAAGAAAATATAAAAATTTATGATATTTCGTTGAAAAACATAAAGAAATCCGCCATTGACTTTCGAAAAAGAAAAGAATATGATGAAAGCTAATGAAATAAGGAAGGAATTGTAAAAATGAAAAAAGGAAATCTGAGAAGTTCCGCATTGCTTTTACTGACGGCATGCATCTGGGGCGTGGCGTTTGTTGCCCAGAGCGTGGGGATGGAGTATGTCGGACCGTTTACCTTCAACTTTGTGAGAAGTATTCTGGGAGGACTGGTGCTGATCCCGTGTATTTTTTTCCTGAAGCGGGAAAAAAAGGCAAAGGCAGAAAAAGTCAGCGAAGAGGAAAAAAAAGCACAGCGAAAAACACTGCTGGCCGGCGGGATCTGCTGTGGTGTCGCCCTGTGCCTGGCAAGCAATTTCCAGCAGATCGGCATCCAATATACAACCGTCGGAAAAGCCGGTTTCATTACAGCGTGTTATATTGTGATCGTTCCGGTGATCGGACTTTTTATGAAGAAGAAATGCAGTCCGATGATCTGGCTGTCGGTGCTTCTGGCAGTTGTGGGTTTGTATCTGCTTTGCATAAACGAACAGTTTTTAATCGGATACGGAGATATTCTGGTATTTGTCTGTGCGATTCTGTTTTCAGTACATATCCTGATCGTGGATTATTTTTCGCCGAAGGTGGACGGTGTGAAGATGTCCTGCATCCAGTTTCTGGTGTGCGGTCTGTTATCCGGCATTGCGATGCTCTTTGCGGAACAGCCGCAGTTATCCGCAGTGCTTCTGGCGTGGAAACCGATCGCTTATGCCGGTATCATGTCCTGCGGTGTCGGTTATACCCTTCAGATCGTCGGTCAGAAAGGGATGGATCCGACCATTGCATCGCTGATCCTCAGCCTAGAGTCCTGTATTTCTGTGCTGGCTGGCTGGCTGCTGCTTGGCCAGACCTTAAGTATGCGGGAAGGACTTGGCTGTGTTGCCATGTTTGCGGCGATCATTCTGGCTCAGCTTCCGGCGAAGGAGTCTTGAGTGCATTTTTGCGATACTCCCGCGGCGTGCATCCCATTTCGGATTTGAAAATTTTAGAAAAATAGCAGGGACTGGAAAAGCCTGTCAGCAGTGAAATATCAGTGATACTTTTGTTGGTGTTTTGCAGAAGCGGCAGGCTTTTCTGTATGCGGTAATGCAGCAGGTAGTCAAAAAGCGATTCGTTCATATGACTTTTGAAAAAGCGGCAGCATTCGCTTTTACAGATATTGATCTGAGCGGCAACCTGTTCGAGCAGGATTTTTTCCTGATAATGGTCGTGCAGATAGGAGAGCAGCACCAGCAGACGTTCCCGGTCACGCTGTACCGCAGGAAGTGTTTCGGTCTGTGGCTCAGTATTCTGATACAGGGTCAGCCAGATCCTGGAGAGCAGGATTTGGATCTGAAAATCCCAGCACGGAGCCTTGGAAGAAGAAATTTCCCAGATTTTTGTCAGGTTTGCAAGGATTTCTGCCTGCCATGCGACATCCGGGGAAAATTTGATGGAAGAAAAACGGTCGTCCAGTGTCAGCGGTGTGACATAGGCTGTTTGAATGCGGCTGGATTCGAAACCATAAATGATACGTGGGTCAAAGGTCGTGGAAATATAAACACAGTCTTCCTTATTATACATGTGTCCGGTGTGCGGCATGTTGGCATTGCAGAAAAGTCCCTCGCCGGTGGTGAGATGATAAGTTTTGTCATTTACCTGATAATTGATGTCTCCGGATACGATCAAAGTCAGCTCAATCTCCGGATGCCAGTGCCAGAAAAAGGAACTTCGCTCATAAGAAAACAGGTTTTCATGGCTTACATTTACCGGAAAAGCAAACGTTCCGTGGTCTTTTAGTTCACGTTGTTTCTGATTGGTCTGGATTTGCATAGAATACCTCAATATAATTATAGTTTTTATTATGATACTTGTTGATTTTTTCTGTAAGTCTCATTATACTTATATTAGCGTGAACGTCAAGGACACAGAGCCGGACGTAACCGGGAATGTTTTTGAGCTGCGATTTTTACAGAAGAAGCAGTTCGTGACAGTATACATTTAATAAGAAAAAGGAGAAGTGACATGAAAGCAAAACTGATTGAAAAATTTGTATCCATCTATGGGGAAGGTGGAGAAATCCGTTCATTCTTTTCACCGGGACGTGTAAACCTGATCGGAGAGCATACAGACTACAACGGAGGACACGTTTTCCCATGTGCACTGAGCATCGGAACTTACATGATCGTCCGCAAACGTGAAGACCGTACGATCCGTTTCTATTCTGAAAACTTCAGCAAACTGGGCGTGATCGAGACAAGCCTGGATGATCTGGTATATTCTGAAAAAGCAGGATGGACCAACTATCCGAAGGGAGTTATGTGGGCAATGGAAGGCAGAGGATACAAGATCCCGACCGGTATGGATATCCTGATCTACGGCACGATCCCGAACGGTTCCGGACTTTCTTCTTCCGCATCTCTGGAAGTACTGACAGGACTTGCAGTACGTGATCTGTTTGGATTCGAAGGAATCAGCATGATCGATCTGGCACTGATCGGACAGTATTCTGAGAACAACTTCAACGGATGCAACTGCGGTATCATGGATCAGTTCGCAGTGGCAATGGGCAAAAAAGACCATGCGATCTTCCTGGATACCAGCGATCTTAGCTATGAATATGCAAGTGTAAAACTGGAAAATGCAAAGATCGTTATCACAAACAGTAAAGTAAAACACAGCCTGGTAGATTCTGCTTACAATGACAGAAGAAACGAATGCGAAACAGCATTAAAAGAGCTGCAGACAGTTGTAGATATCAAAGGACTTGGCGATTTAAGCGAAGAAGAATTCGAAAAATATAAAGATGCCATCAAAGATCCGGTTCGCCAGAAGAGAGCACATCATGCCGTATACGAAAACCAGAGAACTATCCAGGCTGTAGCAGCACTGAATGCAGGTGACGTAGAGAAATTCGGTAAACTGATGAATGCTTCACATGTATCTCTGAGAGATGACTATGAAGTATCCTGCGAAGAGATCGACGTACTGGTAGATCTGGCATGGGAGACCGAAGGCGTGATCGGTTCCCGTATCACAGGCGGCGGATTTGGCGGCTGCACCGTAAGTATCGTAAAGAATGATGCAGTAGATCACTTCATCGACAAACTGGGCAAAGCTTACAAAGAAAAGACAGGACATGAAGCTGAATTCTATGTAGTGGAAATCGGAGACGGAGCAAAAGAAATTTAAGCAGGAGGAAACGTCATGACATTTGATGAAAATGTAAAACGTCTGGTACAGTATGGCATAGAGAGCGGACTGGTACCGGAAGAAGAACGTATTTATACCACCAACCAGCTGCTGGAGCTGTTTGGGGAAGAAGAATATACCGAGCCGGAGACAGAGTTCAAAGATGTGGATCTGGAAGAAGTTCTGGAAGAGCTGCTGGACTATGCAGTTGAAAAAGGCGTATTAAAAGAGAACAGTGTTGTTTACCGTGACCTGTTTGACACAAAGATCATGAACTGCCTGGTTCCGCGTCCGGCACAGGTGATTGGAACGTTCAAAGAGCTGTACAAAGAGTCACCGGTAAAAGCAACAGACTACTATTATAAATTAAGCCAGGACACCAACTACATCCGCCGTTATCGTATCAAAAAGGATATTCGCTGGAAAGTGCCAAGTCAGTACGGAGACATTGATATTTCCATCAACTTATCCAAACCGGAAAAAGATCCGAAAGCGATCGCAGCAGCAAAACTGGCAAAACAGAGCGGTTATCCAAAATGTCTGCTCTGCCGTCAGAACGAAGGTTATGCAGGACGTGTCAACCATCCGGCAAGACAGAACCACAGGATCATCCCGATCACAGTGAACGGAACACAGTGGGGATTCCAGTATTCACCGTATGTATATTATAATGAGCACTGTATTGTATTCAACGGAGAGCATATCCCGATGAAGATCGAGAAAGCAACGTTCGTGAAACTGTTTGACTTTATCAAACTGTTCCCACACTACTTCCTCGGATCCAATGCAGACCTGCCGATCGTAGGCGGCTCTATCTTAAGCCATGACCACTATCAGGGCGGCAATTACCAGTTTGCAATGGCAAAAGCACCGATCGAGAAACACGTTGAGATCCCGGGATACGAGGATGTGGAAGCCGGCATCGTAAAATGGCCGCTGTCCGTACTGCGTATTCGCTGCAAAGACGAGAAACGTCTGATCGATCTGGCTGACCATGTACTTGGTGCATGGAGAGGCTATACCGACGCCGATGCAAACATCTTTGCTGAGACAGATGGAGAGCCACATAACACGATCACACCGATCGCAAGAAAAGTCGGCGATATGTTTGAACTGGATCTGGCTCTGAGAAACAACCTGACGACAGATGAGTATCCGCTTGGCGTATATCATCCGCATGCAGAGAAACATAACATCAAAAAAGAAAACATCGGTCTGATCGAAGTTATGGGTCTGGCAATCTTGCCGGCACGACTGAAAACAGAGCTTCAGGATCTGGCAGATTATATCATCGAGAAGAAAGACATCCGTTCCAATGAAGCTCTGGAAAAACATGCAGACTGGGTAGAATCCTTCCTGCCGAAACATCCGGAACTGAACAAAGATAATGTGATGGATATCCTCAAAGAAGAAGTTGGACATGTATTTGTAGGCGTTCTGGAAGATGCCGGTGTATACAAATGCACACCGGAAGGAAGAAAAGCCTTCATGAGATTTATCGCAACACTGTAAAACGGTGATGACAGAATTGTGAGAGTACGAAGTATGGAACAATTCGTATGGCATCTTTTAACCTTGTTATCACGAAAATATAAATATAAAGAAACTATTTATCAAATTGATTAGGAGGTAAATACTATGAGAATTTTGGTAACCGGCGGAGCTGGATATATTGGAAGCCACACCTGTGTGGAACTGCTGAACGAAGGCTATGAAGTAGTCATCGTAGACAATCTGTACAATGCAAATAAAAAAGCAGTAGATCGTGTAGAAGAGATCACAGGCAAAAAAGTAACATTCTACGAAGCAGACATCTGCGACAAAGAAGCAATGGATGCTATCTTTGATAAAGAAGATGTACAGGCAGTCATTCATTTCGCAGGACTGAAAGCAGTAGGAGAATCTACCGTAAAACCTCTGGAATATTACCAGAACAACATCGCAGGTACACTGACACTGTGCGATGTCATGAGAAATCATGGCGTAAAGAACATCATCTTCAGTTCATCCGCAACCGTATACGGTGATCCGGCAATGATCCCGATCACAGAAGAATGCCCGAAGGGCACCTGCACCAACCCATACGGCTGGACAAAATGGATGCTGGAACAGATCCTGACCGATATCCAGAAAGCAGATCCGGAATGGAACGTGATCCTGCTTCGTTACTTCAACCCGATCGGTGCACACAAGAGCGGCATGATCGGAGAAGATCCGAAAGGTATCCCGAACAACCTGCTTCCGTATGTTGCGCAGGTAGCGATCGGCAAACTGGAATGCCTCGGTGTATTTGGTGATGACTACGATACACCGGACGGAACAGGCGTACGTGACTACATCCACGTGGTAGACCTGGCACGCGGCCATGTAAAAGCAATCCAGAAACTGGCTGACAAAGAAGGCGTAAGCATCTACAACTTAGGTACTGGAAACGGATACAGCGTTCTGCAGGTTGTACATGCATTTGAAAAAGCATGCGGACATCCGATCAAATACCAGATCAAACCGAGAAGACCTGGCGATATCGCAAAATGCTATTGTGCACCGGAAAAAGCAAAGAAAGAGCTTGGCTGGGAAGCAGAATACGGCATCGAAGATATGTGTGCAGATTCCTGGAGATGGCAGAGCCAGAATCCAAACGGATACAACGACTAATCACAGATTGAACGCAGAGAACCATTCCACGCTTCAAGTGTGCAGAGCACTAAGCGGTGGGTGAGGGGGATGCTTATGTCAGTGGGAGTTGAAAAATCATATCGCATCCAATACATAGTATATCAGAAAGATCAGGCAGAAACCAAGAGGTGGAAGCCTGGTCTTTTTTTGGCAGGAGGTCGATCGTTGGTATCAGCAAAAATAAGGGAAAGTGTTCACATAGAAGAAGGCATTAATTATGATAAAAGCAGTAAAAAGTATCAATGTGTAATAGAAAAATATGAGAGCAATGAAAGGTCATCTGTGAAAATTCTGTGTCACTACTTGAAAATTCATCCAAAAACTTCTATAATTAAAAATTATAATGTCAGGGGTAAAAGGTGTTCAGGTTATAGAAGAAAGGCAAGATGAATGAAAAACAGATATTTATATAAATTAGGCTGCATGATGCTGGCTGGGAGTATGCTGATGAGTACAGCACCGGTGGCTTATGCATCGAGTTTGCAGACGGAGCTTCAGAAAGAGGCGGAGAGTAACACGGAAGGCTCTCAGACAGAAACCAGTCAGCCGGAGACGAGTCAGAGCGAGACACCGGCAACGGAGACTGAGACCAGTCAGCCGGAGACGAAGCCGGAACTGGAAACGCGGCAGACTGAGACGGCGGCAGCCGAAACAGAAACAAATGCATCTCAGACAGGGGATACGGATGCATCCAAAGAGGATGGAACATCGGACAGCGATAAAAAAGACGATGGTTCGGATAAAAAAGACGGCGACAAGAAGTCAGAGGGTGACAGCAAGGACGATAAGAATAAAAAAGACGATGCGGATGACAAGGACAGTCAGAAAGGTGACATTCAGAAACCGGATGATGAGAGCGAACAGGTGGATCATTCTGATGCGGCAGCCGATTATGCTTCCAATATCATTGCCGGAAACAGTGTTTATTTAGGTGAACTTTCCAGTGAGTATGGTATTTCGTTTGATGAAGAGTTCGAAAAGACAATGGACAAGATCGAAGCAGATTATAAAGAGTTTCTGGACAAACCGGAAGATTTCCTGGCAGAAAACTGGCAGGATGTGCTGGCTGTTTATGTGATGAAGTACGGGCAGGACGCCGGCATAAAGATGGACAAGTCCTGTAGGGATGATCTGGAGCAGATTTTTTTCCTGATGAATGTCAGAAGCAATTCTGCAATTTTACGCAAACTGGAGAAAATTCAGAAAGAGGAAGTCTCTGAAACCGAAGGCAGATCAGCCGAAACAGAAAAGGCGGCAGAAGCAGAAGAATCAACAGAAACAGAAAAGGCAGCCGATGCGGAAGAATCAACAGAAACAAAAAAAGTGGCAGAAACAGATGCAAAAGAATACCGTGCACTGTCGGTTCAGGATTACATAGCACTTTACGGTGCAGATGAAGAGCAGACAGCTATACTGGAGAAATACACGTCCACAAAATGCAGACAGCTCTGTGCAATCGTTACGGCATCCAAAGGATTTGTGCGTTCCGAGGCAGGCAGCGATGTCAGTGAAGAACGTGTTTCCATCGTGGCAGCAGCGTGCAGCCTGATCGGAAAAGTCGGCTATTTCTGGGGCGGAAAGTCCTATGCAATCGGCTGGGATGACAGCTGGGGAAGTCCGATGACCGTGTCCGCAGAGGGCAGCAAGAGCAGTGGAACGGTGCGTTCCTATGGTCTGGACTGTAGTGGATTTGTTGCATGGTCTTACTATAACGGACTTGGCGGCAAGGATGCCGGTATCGGCAATCATACCACAACACAGTGGAATGCAAGCGAGATGGTGGACAGCCAGAGTGCCAGACCTGGTGATCTTGTCTTTTATCATCCGGCAAGTGCAGGAGACGACAACCACGTCGGCATCGTAGTCGGAGTCAATGACAACGGAAGCCTGCTGGTCGTACACTGCTCCTCAAGCCAGAACGGAGTTATGACAGGAGAAGCATGGTCAGCCGGATTCCAGTATGTGAGAAGTCCGCTGGGGCTGGAATGATAAAAAATGAAAACCGTGCGGTTGACAAATAAAGGCGGCACTGCTATCATATAAAAGAAAGGCTTTTATGAAAAAGCAGAGCACTTGTGACTTCGTCATGAGCGGATGCTGAAAATGCAAACTAATTTGACTGGAACAAGGGTGTTCTGATTTATTCAGTGCACCCTTCTTTTCTATTTATAGGAGAATCCCTTGTAAATAAAAAAGAAGAATGAAATAATTGTGCAGAGATTCGAAAATGAAAATGTCTGCTTCGCAGACTTGCATATTATCAGGCTTTTTCTAATGGGAATCATAAAAGGAGAATATATGAAGTATACAAAACAGGATGTCCTGCGTCTTGTGCAGGAGGAAGATGTAGAATTTATACGCCTTCAGTTTACGGATATTTTCGGAACGATGAAGAATGTGGCGATCACTTCCAGCCAGCTGGAAAAGGCACTGGATAACAACTGTATGTTTGACGGATCTTCGATTGAAGGTTTTGTGCGGATCGAGGAGTCAGACATGTATCTTTATCCGGATCTGGATACGTTAAATGTTTTTCCGTGGCGGCCGCAGCAGGGAAAGGTGGCACGACTGATCTGTGATGTGTACCGTCCGAATCGGGAGCCGTTTGAGGGGGATCCGAGATATATTCTGAAAAAAGTGGTAAAGCAGGCGGCAGAGCTTGGTTATCAGTTTGATGTCGGACCGGAATGTGAGTTTTTCTTGTATCATACGGATGACAATGGACAGCCGACGACGATCACACATGAACGTGCAGGCTATTTTGACTTAGGTCCGATGGATCTTGGTGAGAATGCAAGACGTGATATGGTACTGACACTGGAAGATATGGGGATGGAGGTGGAATCTTCTCACCATGAGGCAGCTCCGGCACAGCATGAGATTGATTTCAGCTATGGCGAGGTGCGTGATATTGCAGACTGTATTATGACTTTCAAGATGGCAGTCCGCATCGTGGCAAAACGTCACGGCCTTCATGCAACCTTTATGCCGAAGCCGAAATCAGAAGTAAATGGTTCCGGAATGCATATCCAGTTTTCTTTATTCAAAAACGGCAGAAATCTGTTTGAGGATACAGATCATCCGGGAGAACTCAGTGAGGAGGCACGCTATTTTATAGGAGGACTTCTTGCACACAGCAGGGAGATGGCACTGATCACGAATCCGATCGTGAACTCCTATAAGCGTCTTGTGCCGGGATATGATGCACCGACAGAGCTTACCTGGACAGAGCACAATCAGAATTCTCTTGTCCGTATCCCTGTGACAAGAGGCGAAGGAACAAGGGTGGAACTGAGAAGTCCGGATGCGGCTTCGAATCCATATCTGGTATTTGCAGTATGTCTTGCAGCCGGACTGG
>OGQB01001355.1_pt1 | contig 21280 bp, 9 predicted proteins | sample 1553071 | NCBI WGS metagenome assembly OGQB01 (sample SAMEA2580284, study PRJEB22360) | human gut metagenome | biome: human gut; feature: human-associated habitat; material: faeces | place: Denmark | collected 2008/2010
GGAGGTCCTGCAAGTTATGCCCGTCAAGGTGGTGTCATTGCTTATCGTCTGGATAGCCGGAAAAAGGAGAAGATTTATAAATCCATGGCAGATTATCTGTTGTATGCTAAACAGCATTATGGTATTGAGTTCTCCATGTTCTCGTTCAACGAATCGGATTTGGGTATTGATGTCCTTCACACGCCGCAGGAGCATGCAGATTTCATTCAGGAATTCGGTGCTTATCTGGCAGGGTTGAATCTTCCTACCCGTATGCTGCTTGGCGACAATTCGGATGCTACGACTTTTGATTTCATCCTTCCTGCTTTGAACAATCCTGAGACTCATAAGTATATTGGTGCAGTTTCTTTCCATTCATGGCGTGGTTGTGATGATGTTACGTTAAGGAAGTGGGCGGATGCTGCCAAAGCGATTAATGTACCACTCTTGGTTGGTGAGGGTAGTACGGATGCCGCTGCTCATGGTTATGCCGAGATATTCAATGAGTCGACGTTTGCACTTTATGAAATCAATCTGTATACGCGTATTTGTGCTATTTGCCAACCACTGTCCATCTTGCAGTGGCAGCTCACTTCAGACTATTCGTTGTTGTGGGGAGACGGCATTTATGGCTCCAAAGGTCCTTTGCGTCCTACACAACGTTTCTGGAACATTAAGCAGCTGGCCTCCACTCCGGCCGATGCCTTGGCCATTCCAGTCAGTAGCAGCAAGAAAAATGTAAACTGTGCAGCTTTCGGAAATATGGTGCGCGGAGAATATGCCGTCCATATGGTCAATAATGGGGCGGATTGTGAGGCTGTCATCTCCGGTATCCCTGCAGAAGTGAAGGAACTGAAAGTCTATGTGACCAATACAAAGGACTGCATGAAGGAAACTGCTGTGAAGGTGGAGAATGGACTGGTACGGGTACACTTGCCGGCTATCAGTTTCATTACCTTATTGTCGGATAAATAATTTTGAAATGGAATAATATTAATATATAAAGAATAGTGATATGAATATAACTACATGTCTGTTTACAGTTCTGGGAGGAATGGCCACTTTAGGGCATCCTTCAGAAACTGTACGTTTGAATCAGTTAGGGTATTATCCCCAGCAGGAAAAAGTAGCTGTGGTGAATGCCGGTGAGGTACGTGAATTTACCATAGTAGATGCAGCCACGGGCAATCGGGTATTTTCCGGTAAGCCCGGATATATTGCTTCATCTGCTTGGTCGGATAAGAGCAGGACGATATTGGATTTCAGTGACATCACGGTACCGGGAAGATATCTTCTGTTGGTTAACGGCGATTCAGTGGCATTCGAAGTAAAGGAAAAGGTGCTGTCCCCTTTGGCCGATGCCGCTTTGAAGTCTTTCTATTACCAACGTACGGGTATGCCCATCGAAGCGACTTATGCGGGTCGGTGGAGCCGTCCGGCAGGCCATCCCGATGACAAGGTACTGATACATCCCAATGCTGCCGGGCCGGAACGTAAGGCGGGAGCGGTGATTTCTTCTCCGGGAGGATGGTATGATGCCGGAGATTATAACAAGTACATTGTGAACTCCGCTTATTCCATCGGATTGATGCAGGCGATTTATGCCCGTTTTCCTGACTATTTTATCCGTCAACGGGTGAACATCCCGGAAAGCGGAAACCACACGCCCGATTTGCTGGACGAGATGTACTATAACCTGAAATGGATGCTGACCATGCAAGACCCTGCCGACGGAGGAGTCTACCACAAGCTGACTACCCCTTCGTTCGAGGGATTTATCAAGCCTACGGAGTGTAAGCAGCCCCGTTATGTAGTTCAGAAATCAGTAACGGCGGCATTGGACTATGCTGCGGCTTTAGCGCAGGCTTCCGTGTTGTTTGCTCCTTACGAAGAGGATTATCCTGGCTTTTCGGAAGTGGCTTTGCAGGCTGCCGAACGTGCTTATGCCTGGGCAGAAGCACATCCGCAGGCACTCTATCATCAGGATCTTCTCAACAAGCAATATCAACCTGCCGTAGTTACGGGAGCTTATGGTGATCGCAGTGCTGATGACGAATTCTTCTGGGCGGCTTCCGAGCTCTATCTTGCTACGGGAAAGACCGTTTACCGGGAACAAGTGAAGAAGCATCTCCCCACCGCATATAAGACTCCTTCTTGGGGCAATACCACAGCGTTGGGCGTGTTTGCCTGGCTGCAACCGGGCAGGGAATATCAGGGTGAAGACGTGGAGTTGGCAAATGCCATGAAGGACCTGCTACTGGACTATGCTGCCGAGGCTGTGCGGGGTGCTGACCGCTCTCCTTTCCACGCTCCTTACGGCAACGATGCCAAAGATTTCTTTTGGGGATGCCTTGCCGAAGGGTGTGCTAACCAAGCCACTTCACTGGTTTGCGCCTATTTGCTTACGGGTGAGAAGTCGTACCTGACGAACGCCTACCGCAATATGGACTACATTTTAGGAAAGAATGCCACGGGATATTGTTATGTCACCGGTTTCGGGATGAAAAGTCCTCTGTATCCGCACCATCGTCTTTCTGCATCGGATGATATAGAGGCACCTCTTCCCGGTTTCCTTGTTGGCGGTCCCAATCCTGGCCAACAAGACGGTGTACCCTATCCTTCCAATCTGCCGGATGAGTCTTATGCAGATGTGGAAGGTTCGTATGCTTCCAATGAAATAGCCATTAATTGGAGTGCTGCTTTGGTGGCGTTGGTGTCTTCGTTGGATGCTTTGATGTCAAAATAATGTTTCTATTCAGCCTGCTGCCTTATAAATTCGGATGGGCTGATGTTGAACTCTTCTTTAAAATGTTTGGAGAATATCTTGGGGGAGTTATACCCCAAGGTATATGCAATTTCCGAAACTTGCATCTGGCTTTCTGTCAAGAGTTGTTGTGCACGTTTCATACGGATGGTCCTGATGAATTCGATGGGTTTCTTTCCCGTTATCTTAATCATTTTCTTGTAGAAATAGCTGCGTGATATATTCAGGCTGCTGGCAAGCTCCTCGACGGAAAACTCGGTTTCGCTGATATTGTCCTCTACAATCTGGATGGCTTTTTCCACCAGCTGCTGGTCAAGGGGAGTGATGGTGATACGGCTTGGCTCGATTTTAATGTCCTGATTGAATATTTCCTGACGTTTGACGTTCATCTCGATAATCTTGTTGATGCGCAGCTTGAGGACTTCCATATTGAAAGGCTTGGTGATATAGTCGTCTGCGCCAACGCTAAGCCCTTCCAATTGGTGTTCTTCACTTGCTTTAGCTGTCAGGAGGATAATGGGGATATGGGAGTAGCGTATGTCATTCTTGATGGTTGAACATAGTTCCAGACCATCCATCTCGGGCATCATGATGTCACTGACCACTAAATCAATATCTTCCTTTTCCAGTACATTCAGTGCATGTTTTCCGTTTGTGGCTTTTAATACATGATACTGCCTGGCAAGACTTTCAGAGAGAAATTTCAAGAAGTCGTAGTTGTCATCTACGAGTAGTATGGTGAATGGATGGGATTCTTCTTTTATTTCCGGTCCTTCGACCGGTTCTCCGTTTTTGGTTTCATTACTGTTCTGGTGTAGGGGTAGGGCAATCAGGAATACAGAACCACAAGGCTGGTTATCCCTGACACAGACAGTACCCTGATGCATCTTTACGTATTCGGAAACAATGTGCAGTCCAATGCCGCTGCCTCCGTTGTTCGACTGGTTTTTGCCCGACTGATAGAATCTTTGGAATATTTTCTCCTTGGCTTCATCCTCTATGCCGTAACCGGTGTCGGTAAAGGTCAGTTCCAGATTTGTGCCTCTTACGGCAATATCCAGTGAGATGCTTCCTTTATTGGGAGTGAACTTGAATGCATTTGACAGGATATTTGTGCATATCTTGCGTATCTTGTCATAGTCGAAATCCATGAATACAGAATGTTGTGGAGCGGTAAGGCTATAGCTGATGTTCCGTTTCTGTGCTATCGGATCGAAAGAGTGGAATATTTCACTCAGAATGATAAGGATGTTGTCATGTTTGCATTTCAGGGTTTCAGCCTTGGCATCCAGCTTTCTGAAATCCAGCAGTTGGTTAATCAGTTCCAGCAGATAGTCGGCATTTTGTTTGACCATATCCAGAATGCCTTTACGATATTCGGGATGGTCTACGAAAAACTCTTCAAGCGGATTGATGATAAGTGACAAGGGGGTCCGCAGTTCGTGACTTATGTTGGCAAAGAACTGCAGTTTCATATTGTTGATTTTCTGCTGCCTTTTATTTTCCACCTCGATGGCCTGCATGATTTGTTTCTGCTTTTGGCGTAAGCGCAGATTGCGGATAATGGACAGAAGGATGCACAAAACGATACCGCTATATATGGTATAAGCCCACCAAGTGCGCCACCAAGGAGGGAGTATCTTTATTTTCAGTTCCTTGACGTTGGGGCTCCATATGCCTTGTGAGTTGCATGCCTTGACGGATAAAGTATAGTTTCCGGCAGTCAGCATGGATAGGTTTACTTTGTTGTTTTCAGCATAAATCCAGTTGGAATGAATCTTATAGGCATATTTTATCTTATCCGTTTCCACCAGGTCGAGGGCAGAGAAGGACAGAGTGAATGAATTTTCCTTTTCAGTGAAGGAAAGATGTTGTGCACATTCAAGTGAGCTGCCGTTCAGGATGTCCGGATGGGTCATTCCGGATTTGAGCTCAATACCGGTAAGGTAAATATTGGCATCATAACTTGTGGTCAGGATGTCTTGTGGAATGATAGTCTGGTAACCTTGTGGCGTGCCTATCAGTATATTGCCGTTCTGTAGCTTGAGGATGGCGTGGACATTGGTATCGTTGCATATCAGTCCGTCGCTTACGGAGTAGTTCACGATGGCGTATGTACCGTTTGTTATTTTGATTCGTGAGATGCCGTTGCCGGTACCAATCCACATCTGGTTGTTGTTGTCTTCCGTGACGGCTCTGACGAGGTTGGCGGCAAGTCCGTTTTTCTGGTCAAGGAAGTAGATGGAGTCGTTCTTCTGGTTCCATATACTCAGTCCGTGTGGATGTCCTATCCAAAGAAGGTCTCGGCTGTCCTTATAGACAGTGAGCATATTGTTCTCCTTGAAGCGGCCGGCTTCGGCGTAGATATTATAGGCTTGGGTTTCCGTATCGATGATAATGAGTCCTCCTTTGGTCGCTACGTAAAGGGTACTGTTTTTATCATAGTACATATCTCGGACAAAGAATTCTCCCGGACGGTACAAGATGGTGTCAAACTGCCCGGTTTCCGGATTTAACCTCTGTATGTATCCTTTCATGGTACCTATCCAGATGTATCCGTGTTTGTCTACCTTTACTGTATACACATTGTTCTCGAGAAGCTGGCTGTTACTTACTGTGTATTGTTTGATTTGCCCTTTCGAGTAGCATAGCAGTCCTTTCTGGAAGGTGCCTATCCATAGGCGGTTTTTGGAGTCGATGGATAAGTCGACTACAATATTGGCGGGAGTTGCTATCTTTTCGTATGAATCGGTCACTAGTGAACGTCGGATTAGTCCCGTACCGTCTGTTCCGTAGTAAATGTATTCCTGGCTTGTGTCTTCGCAGAAGGTCAGGATATCATCATATTCCAGGGATTTGTTGCATAGTATGATTTGGGACATGGGGCTATAATAGGAAATACCGTGTTTGAAATTCCCTATGTATATGGTTCCGTCTTTGTCCCGGTAAATGGTATTCAGATTGTTGCTGGCAATGGTGTGCGGTTTCAATGGATTGTGCACCAAGTTGGTAAGCGATTTGGTCAGGGTGTTGTAAACGAACAGCCCCATATGGCTGGTAAGTATCCATACGTTGCCGTCTCCCAGGTCGAGGATGCGTTGCACGCGATTGTACTGTATGTGAGTGTTATTGTTCAGGCTGATGTCCTCCCATTGCTGTGTAAAACTGTTCTTGTGCAAAAGTAGGCTGTTTTGGAAGGTGTATACCCATAGGCTTTCGTTTTGGTCTATGTAAATGTGTGGCTCATGATTCTCCAGCAAAGGTCTATAGATGGTGGGAATGGCTATTTCCTTGACTTCGGAAGTCTGCTTGCTGATACTGTATAGGGTACCGTTGGAGTACATTATATAAATGAACTGGACACCTATATAGAGGTTTGAAATCTTTTCAACTACCAGTGGATAGGCTTTGATGGAGCTGTTGTCCATGCTTCGTATGTAAAGTTTGGAATAGTCGTAGGCCCAAAACTCATTCTTGGATGTTTTTCCCATCCTCAGAATGTTTTTACTGGGGATTTGCAGCCCATCGAGTATGGGTTTATAGTCATTGTCGAATTCACCGGTCTTATAATTATAGATACTGTAGCCGCTGGAAGTCCTTATCCATACATTGTCGTCCGGTCCTTCGAAAATTTCGCTGATGGCATCGTCCGGCAGGTCGGAGTTGTTCTGGTAATACTGCTGGAAGGAGTAGCCGTCGTATTTGTTGAGTCCTGATTCTGTCCCCACCCAGAGGAATCCCCTATTGTCTCTGTAGATGCTTCGGACACTGTTGTTGGAGAGTCCTTCTGTTGTAGAGAGCTGCTTGAACATGACAGCCGGCGGGATTTCCGCTGAGTTACCTTGAACAGTAAGGAGGAAGGCCAGGTTGCATATAAGGAATAGGAGCAGTTGTTTCATGTATTTTCTTTATTAGAAGGATTAACAATATTGTAACTGCAAACTTAAATATAATCCTTCGAACGAGCAAGGAAAGATTTGCGTATTCGTGTGGGATGATATCCTCCGTTTGGTGAAAAATAGTATGCATTTTGTTTCCAATGGCCCTATATGGGTTCTATGAAACAAAACCGGATATTAAAAGACATTTTTAAGGCATCTGTGTTTCCTTTAAGAAAAATACATTTGCAGGCGAGATCATTTAAATCCTAATAGTATGAAGAAAGAACTTTTAGCAGTGGCGATGCTGTTGTTTGCCGGTGGCAATCTGTTGGCACAGCCACATGTCAATGACGGTACTTCGTATTTGATGAACCAACCTCTGGACATGAGTACCGATTTCCGTGACTTGAGTAATACCTTGTTTTTTGCAGATCACCTGGAGTCATTCGATGCCAAGTCGGGTGAAGGGCTGGTGAATTGGAAACGCGGGCATCTGATGCCCCGCCAAGCCTTCAATACCAACGGTGCACAGCCCCGTAAAATGAGAATGCTCGATTTCCCCTTCACTGCCTATGAAAATGACCCTAACCTCAAATTCAAGATTGACTTTGTAACTCCGCGTACGGTACGTATCCGTATGCTAACGACCCCGGTGGAACCCAAACCTGCCGCTTCCATCATGTTGGCAAAGGAACCGGGCAGGGATGGAAGCTGGAAAGTTATCGAGACGAATGACAAGATTATCTATTCCAGCGACTATGGAACCATTCAGATTAACAAGAATCCTTGGAGAATCGTCTTGAAGGATAAAGCCGGACGTATCTTGAGCCAGACTGCCGCTTTGAGCGACGCGGACTCTACGCAGGTAAAATATACGCCGTTCTGTTTTGTGAAGCGGGGAAGCGACAATGCTCGCCGCATCAATCCGGTATTTACCTTGACTGCAGATGAAATGATTTTTGGTTGCGGAGAGTCTGCCACTGGGCTGAACAAGGCCGGACAGAAGGTGAACTTGTTCGTTACAGACCCACAAGGGCCTGAGACGGACCAGATGTACAAACCGATTCCTTTCTTTATGAGTAACCGGGGATATGGTATGTTTATGCATACATCCGCTCCCGTGACTTGTGATTTTGGTGCTACCTATATTGGGCTGAACAAAATGTTCATGGGTGACGAGAACCTGGATTTGTTCGTTTTCTTCGGCGAGCCGAAAGATATTCTGGACGAGTACACCGATTTGGTAGGAAAGCCGGGCATGCCCCCCTTGTGGTCTTTCGGTACGTGGATGAGCCGTATTACCTATTTCAGTGAAAAGGAAGGTTATGATGTAGCGGCCAATATCCGTAAGAACAAGTATCCGTGCGATGTTATCCATTTCGATACCGGCTGGTTTGATGTGGACTGGCAGTGTGACTATAAATTCTCCGAGAACCGTTTCCAGAATCCACAGCAGATGTTGAAGGATTTGAGGTCACAAGGTTTCCATGTATGTTTGTGGCAGTTGCCTTATTTCACTCCTAAAAACCGTTATTTCTCTGAACTGATAGAGAAAGACATGTATGTGAAAAATGGAAATGGTGAACTTCCCTACGAAGATGTGGTGCTTGATTTTTCCAATCCGGAAACAGTAAAGTGGTATCAGGACAAACTGGCGGGATTGCTGAATATCGGTGTCAGTGCCATTAAAGTAGACTTTGGCGAGGCTGCTCCACTGAATGGTATTTACGCTTCCGGCAAGAGCGGATGGTATGAGCATAACCTCTATCCGGTGCGTTATGATATGGCAGTGTCCGAGATAACCAAGAAGTTGCACAACGAGAATATAATGTGGGCACGTGCCGCATGGGCTGGTTCCCAGCGTTATCCATTGCATTGGGGCGGTGATGCTGCAACTACGAACACGGGTCTGCTGGGTACGCTTCGTGCAGGCTTGTCCTTCGGCTTGTCCGGTTTCTCCTTCTGGAGCCATGATATGGGCGGCTTTGTAAAATCCACTCCGGAGGACTTGTATTGCCGCTGGATACCGTTCGGTTTTCTTACTTCCCATACCCGCGCGCATGGGGCACCTCCGACAGAGCCGTGGTTGTACGACAGCAAGCGTGTGCAGGATGTCTTCCGCAAGAGTGCGGAGATGAAGTACCGTCTGATGCCTTATGTGTATGCTCAGGCTAAGGAATGTACAGAAAAGGGCTTACCGATGCTAAGAGCCTTGTTTGTAGAATTCCCCGATGATCCGGGAGCATGGAAAGTGGATGACGAGTATCTCTTCGGTTCGCAGATTCTGGTTGCCCCCTTGCTTGAATTCGGTATGACGGGCCGCACAGTTTACCTTCCCGAAGGAAAATGGATAGACTACCAGACAGAGAAAGTCTACGAAGGCGGATGGCACCGGATTGAAGCAGGCAGTCTGCCGATAATCATGCTGGTACGTGACGGTTCGGTACTTCCTCATCTGAAGTTGGCGCAGTCCACTGCTGAGATGGATTGGAGTAAAATGAGCCTGAAGGTATACAGTGCTGACAAGAAGCAGGCAGAAGGATTGGTTTGTCTACCTGCCGACAATCGTATTCAGGTTGTGAAAGTGGATTGTGGAAAGGCCAAACCGCAACTGTTGAACCAGGTTGAAGGCACTTCCCTGAGTTTCTGAACTTAATCTTTGAAAATCTATATTGAATTCACCCCTGTCGGTATGGAAGAGAAAGGGATATAGTTACCGAAATCTGTGCCACTATGGTGGCACAGATGTGCCTTCCCAATGGCACGGCAGTGCCTCTATAGTGGCACAAAATTGTGTCGCATATCTTTTTCCCGATGTGCTTATGACCGGGGTATTTGTTAAACCTAAGTATTTAGTATTTATGAGAAATGTGATGAAGTATTTGGGTATCATGTCAGTATCGCTGGCATGTGCCGGACCTCTCTTTGCAACAAGCGTACAGCCGTTTGCAGGTGTCACTGTCGTACAGCAGAGTGTAGTTACTGTGAAGGGCCAAGTGGTGGATGAGAAAGGCGAGCCCATCATCGGTGCCAATGTCATTGTGGAAGGTACGACAAACGGTATGATTACCGATTTGGACGGTAACTTCTCCTTGCAGTGTCCCGTAGGTTCTACGCTGAAGACCAGTTACATCGGTTATCTGGCGCGAACGGTCAAAGTAACCGGGAATATGAATGCTCTGAAAATTACTTTAAAGGAGGATACCGAAACCTTGGATGAGGTAGTTGTTGTGGGCTACGGTACGATGAAGAAATCCGACCTCACCGGTTCTGTGGCTTCCGTGAATGCGGAGGAAATGATGAAGCGGAATCCGGTGAACTTGGGACAAGGTTTGCAGGGAGCTGCGGCAGGTGTATCTGTCATCCGTTCTTCCGGTGACCCGGAAGGAGGTTTCTCCATCCGTATCCGCGGTGTGGCAACCGTGAATGGTTCTGCCGACCCACTCTATGTAGTGGACGGTGTGCAGGTAGGAACTTCCATCGATTTCTTGAATCCTAATGATGTAGAGTCCATCGAAATTCTGAAGGATGCTTCGGCTACGGCAATCTATGGTACTCGCGGTGCCAATGGCGTCATTATGATTACTACCAAGAACGGTGGTAAGGGGAAGGCAAAGGTGAACTTTTCGGCCAACTATGCCCTCCAGTTCAATTCGAATAAGATTGATGTGGCTGATGCGGGCTTGTTTGCAAGTGCTGTACGTTCCGCCGTCAAGAATGACGGTATTGCCATGACCAATCTGGCATATGGCGAGGATTACATAGGCAGACTGAACAGCATTGACTGGCAGGATGAAATGTCACGCACGGCATTACAGCAGAACTATAACCTTTCTGCTTCGGGAGGCAGCGAAAATACCCAAGCCAACTTATCTCTGGGTTATTTGAACAACCAGGGTATCGTGATTGAGTCGAATTTTAAACGCTTGACGGCACGCGCTAATATCACTCACAAAGTGAAAGACTTTCTGCATGTAGGCTTGAACTTGAACTATGCACATTCGGAAAAGATGGGAGGAGGCAACCTGAGAAACTATGCACAAGCCATTCCAACCATGGATTATGTAGAGGACGGTGTTTTCTATTCCATGCCTATTGTGTTGCCCGACGGTACTTGGGGACATTACAAGAAAGAAGGTAATGGGGATGTGAACAAGGGAGCTGACAATCTGGTTGCTGCTGCCAAGACTGCCGACAGCATCAATAAATGGGACCGTCTGCTCGCCAGTGCTTTCCTACAACTCGATTTGTACAAAGGGTTGACCTTCAAAACTATTGCCAGTTATAATTATTATACAAAAGGTTATAATGGCTATACAGCCTATAATGATAGAACCTTTGGAACTCAAGACCGTAAGGACTCGTTCTCGCTGAACCAGAGCCAGTCCACTTCACTCGGTCTGGAAGCGTTCTTGAACTATGACTGGTCCAATGAGCATCACCGCGTAAGTGCAATGGCCGGTTTCTCTACCAGCGATACGAACGGTGCCTGGCTGAATTCCAGTGCCAACGATTTCCCGGCAGACAACATCCGCAAAATTTCATTGACCAATGACCCATCGTCTAAGCAAACGGATGGTGGGCTGGATTTGAAGACAAGATTCCTTTCTTACTTCGGCCGTCTGACTTATACTTTGAACGACCGCTATATTGTGACTGCAACGGTACGCCGCGACGGTTCTTCGAACTTTGGTGCCGGCAATCGTTATGGTACATTCCCTTCCGCTTCTGTAGCTTGGCGTCTTTCCGAGGAAAAGTTCATTAAGGATTTAGAACTGTTCAGTAACTTGAAGTTGCGTGCCGGATGGGGACAGACCGGTAATGCGGGCAATGGTACCAACTTGTCCATAGCACAGTTGTCTTCGGCAAATGCAATGTACTGGTTCTTTAATGGTTCGAGTGTGATTAACGGTGCCGGTATTGCCCAGCAGAAAGAAATTGATACCAACCTGAAATGGGAAACCAATGAGCAGACAAATATCGGTATTGATTTTGCCTTTATGAACAATGAGCTTTCTTTCTCTGCCGATTACTTTATCCGTGACGCAAAGGATCTGCTTCTGTATCGCCAGATTCGTCCTTCTACCGGTTTCTCCAATGTCTATACTAACGCGGGACATATCCGTAACTCAGGTTTCGAGTTTACTGCTGCGTGGAACAAGAGCTTCAGCGATTGGAATATCGGCATAAGGCTGAATGGGTCTACCCTGAAGAACGAGGCTATTGAAGTCGGCGATCCGATATTCAGCAAGTCAGGGTCAGCACAAGATGGCGACAACTGGGACAACCACTCCATTACACAGAACGGCTATCCTGTAGGTTCCTACTATGGCTGGAAGGTAGAAGGCATTTTCAGAACCCAGGCCGAAATTGATGAAATGAATAGGCTGGCGGTTGAAAAGGGAGTTGAAAGTGGTGTATATCAGGACAAGACTACCCAGCCCGGCGACTATAAGTTTGTTGATTTGAATGGTGACGGGCAGATTACCGATGCCGACCGTACTGTTATAGGCAATGGATATCCCAAGTTCACTTACGGAATGAACCTTACCGCTTCCTGGAAAAACTTTGATTTCTCGATGAACTTGTACGGTGTAGCCGGTATGGATATCCTTTCTTATTCTTCGGCCCGCTTGACCTCAGTCTATGCACCCGACGGCGGTTATCAGAATGTACTGAAGGAATATATCAATAATGCATGGTCATCTTCGAATACCGGCGCCAAATATCCGCGTATCACCAAGACAGACTATAATAAGAACATGCGTGTGTCCGACGCCTACATCCAGAAGGGGGATTATCTGAAGATTTCAAATATTCAGATAGGATATACATTCCCGAAGAATGTGCTGAAACCGGTGAAAATGGAAAATGCACGCGTATTTGCCAGTGTCGACAATGTATGTACCATCTCTTCGTACAATAAGTTCGGCGATCCGGAAGTTGGTGACTCCAATGTATTGTATTCGGGATTTGACGGAGGACGTTATCCGTTCCCGATGTCGGTTACTTTCGGTCTGAGTGTACAGTTCTAATACTAACGGATAAAAAATATGATTATGAAAAACTTATATAAACTGTTGATCGGTGTGCTGGCCTTAAGCACCGTAACGTCTTGTGACGATTATTTGGAAGTGGATCATTACGATATTCTTCCGGCAGATTTCATGTTTAAAACGGAGGAGAATGTCCTTTCCGGATTGAACGGACTTTATGATACCTTTTATACGGACCAGCACGGTTCCGGTGATGACGAAACATGGGGATTCAAGCCTCAGGTATTTGCTGCCAACCATTCTACGATGGACTGTCAGGCTTCCGGTTGGGATGCGGAATGGCAGCGTCATGCCTGGAAACCCGATAAGGGTTCCCTGGAGACTGCATGGCGGATGAGTTATCGTGCAGTGGACCGTGCAAACCGTTTCCTGGCTGGCCTGGAGACGGCGGATGCCTCTATATTTGCGGACAGCAATTCCAAGACCGTTTATGAAGCGCAAGCACGTGCCATCCGCGGTTATAACTACCTTTACCTGACGAAACTTTTCGGAAGGGTACCGATGTTGCTTACCGGTGAAACCTATACTACTTCGGTAGGAAAGGCACGTCCGGAATCCGTGGATGAGACTTATGCGGCTATCGAGGAAGATTTGTCTTTTGGACGCGACCATCTGGACTGGTTACCCATGAATGGTGAATACGGACGTATAACCAAGGGGTTCTGCAAAGCTTATTTGGCCGAGCTGTATATGTTGAAGAAAGACTTTACGAAAGCCAAGACGGAACTAAAGGATATAGTGGACAGTGGAACCTATTCATTGGAGCCCTGCTTCGGTAACCTGCATGCCTGGGATACACATTGGACCAAAGAATCTGTATTTGAGGTGATGTATCATGAACAAGGATATATGGGCTGGGGAGCCGATTCGTCTTCAGATGCCATGATGTGGTACGGATATATGTGTGCGGCACCCGAATGGGGAGGCTGGGGGTCTCTCTGTCTTTCTTGGGAGTTTGTACGTTCCTTTGAACCGGGTGACAAACGCCGCCAATACTCTGCTGTTGCCAAAGGGGATACGCATCCCATTACCGGGCAGACTGTAGGGGTGACAAGTGGTTTTGACGGTCTTTTCCAAGGTTCCGAAAATATGCCTACTGTTTATTCCTTGAAATACTGGAGATGCAAGCCAGGTGAGAACAACAAAGTATTCAATCCTATTTCGTTGACTTTGAAGCGTTATGCAGGCATCATGCTCGACTATGCAGAATGTTGTTTCGAGACAGGTGACAACGCTACCGGATGGAACATGATACGTCAGATACGTAACCGTGCTTGGGGTAATTTGGAGATGGGAGCGACGATGATTGACCTACCCGCCGACATGTTGAATACCCAGACGGTGGAAGTGCCGGATGCAGAGACCTATTATACAAGCTATAAAGCAGCCAAAGGCTATACTTCTCCGGTATGGAAGGTGGCGCTGATTATAGAGCGTCGCCATGAATTCAATGCCGAGTTCTCGCTTTACCATGATTTGTGCCGTATGGGTATGTGCAAAGAATGGTTTGCCGCCGAATATCCGAAGACAGCAGCCAACTCTTCACAAGAGGCTTGTCTGCAGACTGGTGACTCATTCCGTTTCTTTGAGCACGAGGCTTATCAGGAAATCTTCCCGATTCCGACGAATGAGATTCTGACCAACCCGCTCATCAATCAGGCTGACCAGAATCCGGGATATTGATAAATTATAAATAAACACTTAATAATAAAATATTTGTGAGTGAAATGTCAGGCACCAGTAGTTGTTGTGATAGACGTCAGCGTCTGTCGTGATGAAAGCCGGTGTCTGACATGACAAACACCAGTACTTGAGACGACGAACACCAGTCTCTGATAAACGGGGAATTAAACAAGGAAAAGTTTGATGGTTTTAGAGAATAATTATGGAAAGGAAGATGTTTTATTGGATAGCACTGCTGGTTGCGTCTTGTCTGGCAGGCTGCCGGTCGCATTCAGGGGAGACAGATATGCAGACACGCATGCGTACAGAGATTGTCACGAATGTCAGGGACAGCGTGTTGCCGTTTTGGATGGATTATGCAGTGGCTCCCGACAGCGGTTTTTATGGAACTGTATTGCGGAATGGTACTCCGGTAGTGGATGCTCCGAGAGGAGGGGTTCTGAATGCCCGGATTCTGTGGAGTTTTTCTGCCGCATACCGTACGTTTAAGGATGAGGCTTATCTGAAGCTTGCGGATAAATCGCAACGCTACTTCATTGATACATTTATAGACAAGGAACATGGTGGGGTATATTGGCTGGTCAATCCTGACGGTGAGGTGCTGAATGCTTCCAAATATACGTATGCCATGACCTACGCCATCTATGGGCTGGCTGAACACTATCTGGCAACAGGTAACAGCGAGAGTCTGGATATGGCTGTCGGTTTATATCATACCTTGGAGGAGAAAGGCCGCGAACCGCAATATGACGGTTATGTGGAATCTTTTACTGAAGATTGGAAACAACTGGATAATTATGATAACAATGCATCCAAGACTATGAATGCGCATTTGCACGTGCTGGAAGCTTATACCCTTTTATATCAATGCTGGAAAGATGACGGACTGAGGAAAAGACTCAAGTTCTGCGCCGAGTTGTTTATGGACCGTATTTATGACTCTTCAAGGAGGCATTTTAATTTGTTCTTTGATAATGCATGGAACAGTCTGGTTGAGATGGACTCTTATGGACATGATGTAGAGGCGGGATGGCTGCTTTGTGAGGCTGCCCGTGTGTTAGAAGACCGGCAACTGATGGATAGGGCGAATCGGCTTGCGCTGGATGTGACGGATGCTTGCTTGGTGGAAGGACTGAGTGACAAAGGGTATATGATGTATGAAAAGAAGGGCGGAAGAACAACCGGGCATGCCTCATGGTGGGGCCAGATTGAAACGATGATAGCTTGTGTCAATGCCTGGCAAATCAGCGGGAATGACGTTTATCTGCAATCGGCCGATACGGTTTGGACTTTCGTAAAGGACTGTATGATAGACCGGGAATACGGTGAATGGTACAGTGATTGTTTTGATGGAGAACCCAAGAAGGATACTCCCAAAGTGAGTATGTGGCGTTGCCCGTATCATACGGTACGCTTGGGAGTAGAAATACATAATCGTTTAAAATAGTATTTATGAAGAAATTTATAGCAGGTGCAGCATCACTGATGCTTTGTATGGGGCTGCACGCCCAGGATTTCAGAATCAATCCATCGGGATATTTTGAGAATGGCGGGGCCAATGTGATGGTGTTCAGTGACGTCTACCCTGAAGGACACCAGGGAGGACTGACCCTTGTTTTGAATGGAGACCGCAGGGCTGCCAATGGAGATGTGCGCTTTGAAATCTCGCAAGGGCAATGGCAGGGATTGCCCAAGATGAGAAGCCGGGTGGTGGATGAGGCTGACAATGAAATCCGTGTCACATTGAGTTATCCGGATTCGGCCAAACACATGGCAGGCTTTAATCCGATGCTTTATCCGGATTTTGTTTTTGGCTATACCATTAAGGTCAAAGGCGAGAAGGATTATCTGGTATTGACCGTTGATTTGGACCAACCGGTGCCCGAGCGGTTTGCCGGCAAGTTGGGCTTTAATCTGGAATTGGTACCTTCCACTTTGCTGGGCAAGCCGTGGATTATGGACAACCGGACGGGAGTCTTTCCCCACCAGGCGATGGGGCCCACCATGAAACAGTCTTCCAATATGGAGCATATCGGAGATTTCAACCCTGACGGGAAAGCTGATTTGGACCAGTTGCTGTTGGATAGAAAGACTTATAACCCGATGATTGCCGATGATATCGTCTCTGCTCCTTTGGCCGCAGGGAAAAAGTTTGTACTCAATCCTCAGGATGATTTGGCAAAGATTACGATTGAAAGTGAGAAAGGAGACTTGCTGCTGTATGATGGAAGGATAAATCATAACAACGGTTGGTTTGTGCTCCGTTCGGAGTTCCCGGCAGGGACAAAGGAAGGTGCGGTGAAATGGATAATCCGTCCGACAGTCACTAAAGACTGGCGTTATGCACCGGTGGTGCAAGCCTCTCAAGTAGGTTACCATCCTGGACAGAAGAAAGTGGCTGTCATAGAGTTGGATAAACGGGATACAGACTTCAAGCAACCTGCCCTTTATCGCATTGCTGCCGATGGCAGGAAACTGGTAAAGCAGCAGGCTGCCAAGGATTGGGGAGATTTCCAACGCTACCACTATCTGCAGTTCGATTTCACGGAAGTGACGGAAGAAGGGCTCTATCAGGTAATGTACGGCGATGCTGCTTCTCCGGTGTTCCGCATTGCCAAAGATGTGTGGGACAAGGGTATCTGGCAGGCAGAGGTGGAATACTTTTTGCCGGTACAGATGTGCCACATGCGTGTGAACGAAAAATACCGTGTATGGCATGACTTCTGTCATCATGACGATGCACGTATGGCCAAAACCGATATCAACCATATAGACGGATATACTCAGGGAACCTCTACTCTTTGTAAGTACCAGCCGGGTGATTTGGTTCCAGGGCTGAATGTGGGTGGATGGCACGATGCGGGGGACTATGACCTGCGTGTGGAATCCCAGGCAGGCGAGGCCTATATACTTGCCATGGCTTGTGAGAACTTTGGTACCTATTGGGACGAGACTTCCATAGATTTTGAAAAGAAGATAGTCGAGATTCACCAGCCGGATGGAAAGAATGACTTGTTGCAGCAGGTGGAAAACGGTGCTTTGACGATAGTGGCGGGTTGGAAGGCTCTGGGGCGTCTCTACAGAGGGATTCTGTGTCCTACCGTACGCCAGTATGCACACTTGGGTGATGCGTCGGCCCATACAGACCATGTCAGTGGGACTGCCGACGACCGCTGGGTGTTTACGGAAGACAACCCTGGTAGGGAACTTCAGGTAGCCGCTTGGCTGGCAGGTATTTCACGTGTCTTGAAGGGACATAACGATGCATTGGGAGCGGATTGTCTGGAGATAGCCCGTGAATTGTTCAGGATTACCCGCTGCGACAACAACCGGGTGCTGACAGCCAAGGTACATGCTGCCGTAGAACTTTATCTGGCGACAAAGGAAGTGGAGTACCGTGATTTCGTTTTGCAGCAGCAGGATTTCATCTGCAAGAATATCCGTCAGACGGGTTGGTTCATCGGACGTTTCGACAAAGCTGTGGGAAATGCACGTTTCAGCAAGGCTGTTCGCAAAGCACTGCCGGAGTTGCAGGCTATGTATCAGGAGTATAGCAGTAAAACTCCGTATGGAGTGCCGCATGACAGAGGTAACCGTTCTTCCGGTTCATGGGAACCCCAGCATCTGGGCTACAATTACTGTTACCTGCATGCTGCCTATCCTGACTTGTTTGCACCGGACTATATTTTCAATGCTGTCCAATACCTGCTCGGTATGCATCCGGGACGTAATCAGGCAGCGTTTGTAACGGGAGTCGGTGCCGAAACGATGAAAGCCGCCTATGGTGTCAACCGTGCCGACTGGTCTTATATTCCGGGTGGAGTGTCTCCGGGTACAAATCTGATTCGTCCCGACTTGCCCGAATTACTTCATTTCCCGTTCTTATGGCAGGAAGGTGAGTACTGTTTGGGCGGACATGCTACGTGGTTTATGTATATGGTATTGGCATCTCAGAAAATATTGAATGGTAATGAACAGTAAAATAAAGGTAGATAAGTTTGTAATTGTAGCTTTTCTGCTCTGCATGGTCTGCACTATGGCCATGCAGGCAAAAGCTTATGACAATTTTAAGGTATCGGTCTATGTACGTGCCTACGAGGTAGACAAGATGAAGGACATCCATTGGCTGGATTCGACTTGGAATGTGATTTCACAACAGTTGGAAGTGGACAAGATTTATTTGGAAACACATCGTGATTTACTGATTGTGGATGACGCCACCCTGGAGCAAGCTAAGAAATTTTTCCATGACCGGGGAATAGAGACTGCCGGAGGAATTACCTACACCATCAACGAGGCGAACAGTTTCGAGACGTTCTGCTATTCCAATCCCGAGCATCGTGAGATGGTGCGAAAGATTGCAGAACATACGGCAAAGCACTTTGACGAGTTTATTCTGGATGACTTTTTCTTCACCAGTTGCAAGTCGGACATAGAGATAAAAGCCAAAGGTACGCAGAGCTGGACGGAATACCGTTTGAAGCTGATGACTGAAGCCGGGCGCGACCTTGTGCTGAAACCTGCCAAGAAGGTGAATCCTCGTGTAAAGGTAATCATCAAGTATCCCAACTGGTACGACCATTTCCAAGGTTTGGGCTTTAATCTGGAGGAAGGTCCCCAACTCTTTGACGGTGTCTGGACGGGTACCGAAACAAGGGACCCTGCCGGCAACCAGCATCTGCAGAATTATCTAAGCTATAATATTATCCGTTATTTTGATAATCTGCGTCCGGGCTACAATGGTGGAGGATGGGTGGACTCCGGTGGACTGAATCTGGGTATGGACCGCTATGCTGAGCAGCTGCATCTGACCATGCTTGCCAAGGCTCCCGAAATCATTCTCTTTGCCTATAACCAGCTTCTGGGCGTGAAGTTGTCTCCCAGGTTCCGTACCCCTTGGCAGGGCATGGGCACCAGCTTTAATTATGATGAGATGACTGCCCCTATCCGGCAGAAGAACGGAACTTCCATAGAGCCTACCACCATGGCACGCATTGCGGATGTTGTATTGAAACAGACTGATAAACTGGTAGGTAAGTTGGGTAACCCCATTGGCATCAAGTCCTACAAGCCTTTTCATGTGGCGGGTGATGATTTCTTGCAGAATTATCTGGGCATGATAGGTTTGCCGATGGATATACGTCCCGTTTTTCCGAAAGACCAACAAGTGGTGCTGCTGACTGCCCAGGCGGCTCAAGCTCCGGAGCTCATGACCGACATTAGGAAGCAATTGCAAAGCGGACGGGATGTGGTGATTACAAGCGGCTTGCTGAAAGCCATTCCTGAAAAAATTGCCGAAATAGTAGAGTTGCGTTGTACCGATTTGAAAGCTCTTGTCAATGATTTTGGCCGATATGGACAAGCCGGACGCGATTTATTGATACCGCAGGTTCAGTATTATACGAATGATGCTTGGGAAGTAGTCAGTGCGGGCCGTCCGTTGACGGGAGGAGTATCGGGGTATCCTATTTTGTTGAGAGCTCCCTATGCCGCCGGCAATCTATATGTATTGACCATTCCCGATGATATGGGAAATTTATATGATTTTCCGGCAAAAGCCTTGAATGAGATTCGCCGCATTATGAGTAGGGATATGGATATCTATCTGGAGGCTCCCTCCAAAGTCGGATTGTTTGTGTATGACAATAAAACACTGGTGGTGGAGAACTTCAATGATGAACCGGTGGAAGTGCGTATTGTTACCGATGATGAGGTGACGAGGTTGGAAAATCTGGAGAATGGAGATATTCTGGCTCCCCTTCCTGCCGAACCCGTACAGAGCAGGCGTCCGGTGACACCAAAGAACTCTTTCCGTTTGTCATTACTACCCCATTCGTATAAGGCTTTCCAATATAAATGACGGGTAAGAAGATTGTCGGATAGTTATTCGGAAGGGTAACGGGAGGTCGGTTCTACAATGGGTCGGCCTCCTTTGCTTCCAGTCATCCGTGAGAATGCTTGTGTTCTTTCAATATCCTGTGCGGCAGTGTCCCGTGCCCCAGCAACTCTATCGGGCAGTTGAAGTTGCGTTCCAGCCATTCTTCCGTAACGCCGGTATCGGGATGGTAGTCCAGGGTTTCGTTGACGCAGGCAATGGACTTGACTTGCTGCAACACCGTGCCGATGTCGTGGCTGACGAGAATAATGGCGCAATCCTTGTTTATCTCTGCCAGCAGTTCGTAGAGGCGGGCTTCGAAACGCTTGTCGATGTATGTGCTGGGTTCGTCGAGAATCACCACCTGCGGGTCGGAGATGATGGCACGGCCCAGGAGGGCACGTTGCAACTGTCCGCCGCTCAAAGCGCCGATGGCACGCTGCTCCATGCCTTCCAGCCCCATGCGGGCTATCACGGCAGAGGCTTTCTCGCGGTGTCGGGCGGTGAAGCGTGAAGCCAGCGGCTTCTTGCTGCTGAGTCCTGAAAGGATGACCTCCTCTACGGTGATGGGAAATTTCCGGTCGATGCTGCTGTACTGGGGCAAGTAACCCATGGATAATTGACAATTGACAGTTGATAATTGACAATTGGCAATTTCGGAGGGGGATGGAGGGCAGGAGTGATATAGAATCTCCCCGGTAGTGGGTTTCAGCAGTCCCAGTATACATTTGATAAGGGTAGTCTTTCCACCACCGTTGGGACCGATGATACCCAGAAAATCACGTTCGTAGATAGTCAGGTTTATATCATGCAGTACGGTCCGGTTATCGTATCCGGCGCTGAGGTTCTTTATCTCTATAATGGGGGATGCAGGCATAGCTTCTTCTTCGTTAAATGGACAGAATCATCGTTTACTCTTTTACAAGCGCTCTGGCCGTATTCATCATCTCCTCCTCCCAGTCGTATGAGAGGGGATTGATAGCCACTACCCGGGTTCCGGTCTGCTGGGCGATAAGGTCGGCATTGCGGCGGTCGAATTCCG
>OGQB01001387.1_pt1 | contig 20920 bp, 9 predicted proteins | sample 1553071 | NCBI WGS metagenome assembly OGQB01 (sample SAMEA2580284, study PRJEB22360) | human gut metagenome | biome: human gut; feature: human-associated habitat; material: faeces | place: Denmark | collected 2008/2010
ATGGTGGTAATTATTCAGAGTATTTTGTTATCCGTAGCGATGCATTTGGCTGGGGTGGTTCTTATGCCTCAGGAAAGTGGGATAATGAAGGTTATCCTGCCAATGATGATGAATGGGCTGTGTTCCGTCAGAATATGGAGGGTGCCAAGGTAGATATGACCATTTCCCGTTCTGGTACAGATATCAAGGTAGTAGCAGTGGCAACCTGTACAAATGGCAAGGTTTACACCGAAAGATTCACTGCTCCTTGCAATGATGCCAATGAGGTTCTCCGTGCCTTCCTGATTGTTGATGGTTCTTATCTTGTCATGGATACCAACGAGTGTCAGGCACAGACTGCTGTAGAAGTTACAACCAGCGAAATAGGAACTTCTGATTGCTCAGCCGCTTGGTGGACACAATTCTCTGATTATTTCCAGATTCCTTCCGGTGCTTCATTGCACCTCGGTTTCACCAATCATACATCAGGTGGTGGTAACTGGAACAACTGGAACCTCTGTGTCAGCACCGATGATGAGCGTGCTGGTGGTAATTATTCAGAGTATTTTGTTATCCGTAGCGATGCATTTGGCTGGGGTGGTTCTTATGCCTCAGGAAAGTGGGATAATGAAGGTTATCCAGCCAATGATGATGAGTGGGCTGAGTTCCGCCAGAATATGGAGGGCGCCAAGGTGAATATGACCATTTCCCGTTCTGGTACAGACATCAAGGTGGTAGCTGTAGAGACCTGTACTAACGGCAAGGTTTACATCGAGAGATTTACTGCTCCTTGTAGTGATGCCAATGAGATGCTCCGTGCCTTCCTGATCGTTGATGGTTCTTATCTTGTGATGGATCCTGCAGCTTGCTATATTGGAAAGCCTTTGTATTAAACGGAGGCTGAACTTCAACAATAACATTAATAGAATAAACAATGAACAATAACATATTGCATAAGTTATTCTTGACCCTGACACTGGTGCTCCTTACTTTAGGAGCATCAGCACAGGTTACCGTATCAGGTAATGTGTCAGATGAATCGGGTGAGCCTATCATCGGTGCTACTGTTATGGAAGCATTGACAACCAATGGTGTTGTTACTGATTTCGACGGTAACTTCAAGATTCAGGTGAAGAACGAGAACGCTACTTTGAAGATTTCTTATATCGGTATGGTGGCTCAGAACATCCGTGTAGGCAATCAGCGTAATATAAAGGTGGTTCTCAAGGACGAAAGTCAGAAAATCAATGAGGTCGTAGTCGTTGGTTACGGTCATCAGAAGAAAGAGAGTGTCGTAGGTGCTATCTCTCAGGTTAGTTCAGACGACCTCTTGAATACCCCTACAGCCAACGTAACACAGGCTATTGCCGGTAAGATTCCTGGTGTCGTAACAACCCAGGTATCTGGTGCTCCTGGTGCCGATGATGCTACCATCAACATCCGTGGTCGTGCTACCTTCGCTGGCGACGGTGCTCCATTGGTCATGGTAGATGGTGTAGAGCGTGCTTTCTCTCAGGTTGCTCCTGATGATATCGAGAGTATCTCTGTATTGAAGGATGCTTCTGCTACAGCCGTTTATGGTGTGCGTGGTGCGAATGGTGTCATCCTCGTTACTACCAAGCGTGGTAAGGATATGAAGCCAGAGGTTAGTTTGACCAGCAACTTCATGTGGGGTACTCCAACCCGTAAGCCTCACTATCTGAATTCTTACGACTCTGTTACTCTCCTCGAGGAGGCTTTGAAGAACGATGGTCTTCCATCACAGTATACAGCTTCTGACATCGAGATGTACCGCAAGAGCTGCGCCGGCGAGTTGACTGGTGCTGATGCGCTTCTCTATCCTAATGTAGACTGGTATGATGAGGTGCTCAACAACTGGGCTCCTTCTCAGCGCTATAATGTAAGTGTACGTGGTGGTACGAAACGTATGCGCTACTATGTATCTGGTGAAATGTACAACCAGGGATCTTTGATCAAGAACCTCAGTCAGGATGTCTACGGCAACTCTTCAAGCCCTGGTTACAACCGTTACGCTTTCCGTGCCAACATGGACTTCTTCCTCTCTAAGGATTTGACATTCAGCGTAAACTTCGGTACACGTTTCGAGAACCGTCATGGTTCTAATACTAACGAGAAAGCTGACAACTATGATATCTTTGCACGTATCAACCATACTCCAGGTTGGATCTTCCCTGTATCTTACGAGGTACAGAATGGTGAGACTACCAAGACTCTCTATGGTGGTACAGCAGTATATCAGGACAACGTAGTGGCTGCCCTTGCCAAGGGTGGATACTATCGTGGAACCAATACCATCAATGAGACCAACTTCATCGCAGACTACAAGATGGACTGGTTGACTCCTGGTCTTTCTGCCCGTGGTATGGTTTCATTCGACTACGATTCTTATTATAAGAAGACATTCGGTGCAGCTTTTGCAACTTATGAGTTGAACGACCGCAACAACTTTACCAGTGCAGATGCTTATACCAAGTATAATGTAGATGGCGACCTGGCCTACTCTAAGGCTTCTTCTACTACATACAAACTCTATATGGAGGGTCAGATCAACTACGCCCGCAAGTTTGGTAAGCACGACGTTACAGGTATGGTACTTTACAACCAGAACGACTACCGTTACAATTCAGACCTGGCTAAGCGCTATCAGGGTCTCGTAGGTCGTGTAACTTACGGTTATGATGACAAGTATTTGGCTGAGGTTAATGTTGGTTACAACGGTTCAGAGAACTTCCTCAAGGGCAAGCGCTTCGGTTTCTTCCCTGCATTCTCACTCGGTTGGCGTGTAACTCAGGAAGAGTTTATGAAGCCAACAGAAAACTGGTTGAACAACTTGAAGATCCGTGCTTCTTACGGTGAGGTCGGTAACGACGTTTATACCGTAGGTGGTGTAGCTCAGCGCTTCCTCTATGAGGAGAAGTGGAACCAGATTACTAACGATTACTACTTCGGTAACAAGGGTCAGACTGGTATCTTCGAGAGCCAGTATCCTAACTATGGTGTAACCTGGGAGCGTGCCAAGAAGTTCAACGTAGGTCTTGAGTTCGGCTTGTTCAACGGTATGCTGACCGGTAACTTCGACTACTTCGTTGAGAACCGTAACGATATCCTGACAGAATATTTGAGCCGTCCACAGTGGGTAGGTGTAACGATGGCTGCCGGAAACCTCGGAAAAACTCAGAACAAGGGTTACGAGTTGGAACTCCATCACTTCAACCACATCGGCAAGGACTTCACCTATAATGTAGGTGTTACCTTCTCTCATGCAGCCAACAAAATCAAGAATATGGATGAGCCTGCTTACAAGACCGCTTACCGCAAGCGCGAAGGTCACCCAATCAACCAGTACTTCGGTTTGGTATGCGAGGGCTTCGTAACACAGGCCGACTTGGATAATCCTAACTTCCCTGTATCAACTTACGGAAACGTAAAGGTTGGTGACCTGAAGTACAAGGATATGAATAACGATGGCTTCATCGATGACCGTGATGAGACATTCATCGGCTACAGCGATATTCCAGAGAACACATACGCTCTGACACTCGGCGCCAACTATAAGGGCATCGGTTTCGAAGTAATGTTCCAGGGTGTAGATCATGTATCCCGTTATTACGACAGCGATGCGATGTTCGCCTTCCAGAACAACGGTAAGGTAAAGGATATCCACCTGAACCGCTGGAACCCTGCAAAGAGCGAGGCAGAGAACCTGGCTACTGCTACCTATCCATTGCTCCATTACGGTAGCAACGGTGACCACAACCAGCGCCAGAACTCATTCTTCCTGAAGAACGGTTCATTCGTCCGTCTGAAGAACATCGAGTTGAGCTATACATTCCCTAAGGAGTTGATCAAGCATGTCGGTATGAGCAATGTCCGCTTCTACATCAATGCCAACAACCTCTTTACATGGGATCATCTCGACGACTTGGTTGACCCGGAGAGTAACGGTTCAAACCGTTATCCACTCTTGAAGACCGTCAACGTAGGTTTCAATGTCGTATTCTAATTCAAGAACATTCAAAAAGAATCGAAAATGAAGAAATATAGTATATTTGCTTTGGCGCTCGTTATGGGAGCAATGACGCTCACCTCTTGCGAAGACGCCTTTGGCAATTTCCTCGACAAGCAGCCAAGCAATGAGTTGACAAAAGCTGAGGTGTTGGGTAACTTCACTCTGTTGGAAGAGAACCACAATGATACTTACAACTTCCTGCTTCACGGTGCCAACCGCGTGAACAACTCATGGATGGATGCTGCTACCGATCTGGCTGAGTCAAGTATTGGTACATCAGGTACACGTACCACATTCAATATCGGTAACTATTATGGTGGTGGCGGTGCAGCAGAGCTGACTTCTCCTTGGGAGAGCCGCTATCGTGGTATCCGCAAGTGCAATATCACCATCAACACATTGGAGCAGGACACTGAGAACAAGCTTCGCCCTGCAGATGTTGACGTAGAACTTTACAATTCACGTAAGGCAAACTATATTGCAGAGGCCCGTTTCCTCCGTGCCTATTTCTACTGGGAACTGTTCCTCCGCTACGGTCCGGTGCCATTGGTTACTACCGAGCTCGACCCTAATGGTGACTTGATGACAGGTTATACTGAGCGCCCAGACCTCAAGACCTTCATGGATTATCTCTTCAAGGAGGTGAAGGAATGCGAGAGCAGTCTGAAGACTTATGCAGAGACCAGCGATGCTACTTATGCAGGTGAGGTGAACCAGCCTACAGCACGTGCCCTCTATGTTCGCATGATGCTCTACATGGCAAGTCCACGCTACTCAGCACAGAGCGGTGTTACCTGGCAGCAGGCTGCAGACGCAGCTGCGGGCTTCATCGCAGACTATGGTGAGAATTATAGATTGGAAGACCGTACCAATGGTGGTGTAGCAGCCTACAACAATGCCTGGTTGCTCAACACTTATACCGACAAGAACCCTGAGGTTATCTTCTTCCGCAACGATGTAGCTATCGGTTGGAGCGGTATTTCTACCGATACTCCAGTAGGTGAAGGTGGACAGGGTGGTCTTTGCCCAAGCCAGAACCTCGTAGATATGTATGATATGGAAGATGGTTCAGCTCCTTTCAAGCAGTATGATGCAACAGGTGCTCCGGTTTATGTAAACGGTAAGCCTGTCATCAACGAAGAGAGCGGTTATACAGAGCAGAAGATGTGGAAGAACCGTGATCCACGCCTCGCAGCTACCATTCTTTACAATGGTTGTGAGTGGGGGCAGGCTACCAGCACCAAGACCAATGTCATTGATGTGGTTTATGGTCATCGCGATAATCCTATAGGCAACCAGAATGCTACTCCAACAGGTTATTATGTACGCAAGTATATTCCTGAGACCATCCTGAGCAGCAACCACAGCGGTACAGCCAAGCGCCTCTGGAAGATCTTTACCTATAGTGAACTGCTTCTGAACTATGCTGAGGCATTGAACGAGGCTGATTATGCAGGCAACAAGATACAGGTTTGCAACCTGCTCGACCAGATTCGTCATCGTGGCGGTATCATCGGTAATGTAGCCGATCGTGCAGACTTGAATTCTCAGTCAGCCATGCGCAACTTCATCCACAAGGAGCGTACCATCGAACTTGCTTTCGAGGAGCACCGCTGGTGGGATGTACGTCGCTGGAACGTAGCAGGCGATGCGCTCGGCCGTGATATCTACGGTGTAAACGTGGCAGCAGATGGCACCATTACCCGTAAGGTAGCCCAGCACCGCAAGTGGCAAGACAAGTTCTACCTCTATCCAATCCCAGAGGCTGAGGTTTGGAAGATTGGTCAGAACTTCCAGAACGATGGTTGGAAAGAATAACTCTTTTAATGATAGAATCGTATGAATAATATTCAGAATATATATAATAAGGTATCTTCATCAAGCAAAGTCTTGATGCTGAGTGCACTTCTCTGTGCTTCAAGCTCAGTCTTGGCACAGGAGCAGGTGCTCAAAGGCCGAATCGTCAACAGCCAGGGTGAACCAATCCCTGGAGCTGTTGTCAACGTGGCAGAGGAAAGCCGCATTGCCCTGACCGATAAGGATGGTTACTTTACATTGAAGAAGGTAACTCCTAGCGATGAAATCTGCGTTAGTAGCGTAGGTTATAAGAATGCGCAGGAGAAGGTGACCACTTTTGACGGTACATACGTCATCAAGATGGAAGATGATGCTGACGAGTATGAGCATCTCGCTCCTGTTCCTTTCGGCGAGCAGAAAAAGAAAATCTTGACTGATTCCCGTTCGGTTGTTTCAGGCGAGGAATTGCAGAAGCATCCTGTTACTATTCTTCAGAATGCCTTCACCTCAACACTGAATGGTGTGGAGACTTACGAATGGTCTTCTGAGCCAGGATGGTCGGAGAGCTTCCTCTTTATCCGTGGTATCCGTACCACCAACCAGAGTGCCCGTTCTCCACTGATTATCGTGGACAACGTAGAGCGTGACCTCTCCTTCCTCGATGCTTATCCTATCGAGAGCATCACCGTACTGAAGGATGCTGCCGCTTCTTCTATCTATGGTATGCGTGGTGCCAATGGTGTGATTTTGGTTACTACCAAGCGCGGTAATGCCGGTAAGACTAAGATTGATTTCACTCAGGAAGTCGGTTTCCAGACCCTCGCCAACAAGATGGAGGTTCAGAACTCTTACAACATGGCGATGACCCGTAACCAGGTACGCTATCTGAGCGGTATGGATCCGATGTACACCCAGGAGCAGCTCGACAACTACAAGTATGTATGCGATGGTGGAACGTTTGCTGACGATGATATCCGCAAGTACCAGTACTTCAATACATCTTGGGCAGACCAGTTGTATCGTGAAGCTGCACCGCAGTATCGCACCAACCTGCAGATTAGTGGCGGTAATCAGCGTGCCCGCTACTATGTAAGCTTCTCTTACCTTCGCCAGGAGGGTATGTGGAATACCGAGGGTACAGAAATGAATGATGGTTACAGCACACAGCACGTACTGAACCGCTGGAATCTCCGTTCTAACATTGATATTGATGTATCCAAGTATCTGAACGTATCTCTCGACTTGGGTGGACGTATAGATAACATCTCTCAGCCTACTGAGCCTGTGTTCAACCTCGTTACCTTCGGTGTAATCGAGGCAAACCCTATGGCTCCTACCCATAACCCTGACGGAAGTATCTATTCTTCATCTACAGCCAACAACCCGGTACGTTACCTGGGTGGTTCCGGTTTGGAGAAGAACCGTCGCCGTAACTTGTATTCTACCTTGAATGCCAAGTACGATTTGAGTCCTGTATTGAAGGGCTTAGGCTTGTTCGGTACAGTCAGCTTCGATGCATACGAGACTTTCGAGTCAACACAGACTGCTCAGATGGATTCATGGAACTACGACTACGAAAACCTGGCGGTTACCGATGTCAGCCAGTTCAAGTATACCAAATATACAACCAAGGCAGCTTTGAGCAACCCATCAGCTAATCAGCGTGGTTACTACTACAACCTAAATTTGTTTGGTGGTGTAAGTTACAAGAACAGTTTCGGTAAGCACAATGTAGATGCCCGTGCCTTTGCCCGTTACTACCGTAATGAGGAAGCAGGTTCAGATTACTCAACCCAGCAGAGTGCATCTTCAAACCGCTATCTGGCATACAACTTCCAGGGAACATACGACTATGCCAACAAGTATATCGCATCAGTCAACCTCTCTCGTATGGGATGTGACAACTTCTCACCAGACGACCGTTGGGGTACCTTCTGGGGTGCATCAGCAGGATGGGTACTCTCTGAGGAATCCTGGATGAAGAAACTTGGCTTTGTCAATCTTCTCAAGCTCCGTGCTTCTTATGGTGAGGCAGGTCAGTCATCTACTGGTGCAGGCCGTTACCCATATCAGAGTATCTATGGTACAGCTACCGGTTACGGTTTCGGTTATAACGGAACTCTTGTGAATGGCTATGCTGAGAGCAAGACCGGTAATGCCAACAGTAAGTGGGAAATCTCCAAGATGGTAAACCTCGGTATTGACTGGAACCTCTGGAACAGCAAACTCTATGGTAGCTTCGATATCTTCAAGGAGTGGCGTTCTAACATCCTGGTATCCCGTTCAACCATTCCAGAGACCATACTTGGTGTGCCTGTAGCACAGGATTCATACGGTAAGGTTGAAAGCCGCGGTTACGAACTCGTTCTCGGTCATCGTGGCAATATCGGCAAGGACTTTAAGTACTTTATCGAGGGTCAGCTTACCTTCAATACCAACAAGGTTACCGATATCGATGAAACTGCACCAGATGTAGAGTGGCAGCGCAAGGCAGGTCATAGAATCTATGACAATACTTCGGTAGCCGAACTCTATGAGCAGGCTCAGACAGGTACCAACCGTGTGGGTGGATGGAACATCTATAAGTTCGACCAGTGGGCTTCTGATCCAAACCTGATTGCAACCTCTCAGCAGGATGCCATCGACCATCCGGAAAAGTATCCATACAACAGTTTCTCTAATGGAGCACAGCAGTTGGGTACAGCGGTGTTCAAGGATATCAATGGTGACCGCGTGATCGACTCAAAGGATATGGTACCAGATTCATATACCATCATTCCTGAGATGATTCCAACCTTCAACTTCGGTTTCGAGTATAAGGGCTTCGATGCCCGCATGATTGTGAATGCTTATCTCCGTCGCTCTGTATTCCTTTCACCGGCTATCAGCTACAGTGGTTGGAGTAACATGGGTACCCATGAGGTAACAAAGGCTTGGGGTTACTATACTGATGACCCTTCTGATCCTCGCAACGTGAATGCTACTTATCCACGTCCTGTTTATAATGGATTCGATGCAGTTGATTCCGACCGTGCTACAGGTTCTTATCAGAACAATATCTGGGTACGCAATGGAAACTTCTGGTCTATCCGTAATATCGAGGTAGGTTACTCTTTGCCATCTAAGTTGATTTCTAAGTTGTGGATGACTAAGTGCCGCGTTTACTTCAGCGCTTACAATATTGCTACCTTCAGCAGTCTGCCAGATGATGTAGACCCAGAGAAGCCATTGAGCTACTGCTGGTGGTATCCAAAGACAAAGTCATTTACATTTGGTATTAACATTGGTTTCTAATCAATTTTATCAAAAACGAATATGAAAAAGATATTAGTTAATATATCATTGGCGATGCTGGCTGTAGGAGGTATGACCTCCTGCAGCGACATCCTCGATAAGGAAGTCGACTTGACTTATACCGACGAGAACATCTACAGCAACTACGACCGTACCCGTGGTGTCTTGGCAAATGCCTATACCTATTTGCCTGATGCCTTTGCGGGATATACCGATGGTCAGTTCCGTGCTGCTTCTCGTGACTGTATGACCGATAATGCCATCTCTTACTGGAATGTGCATTACTATCACAGTGTGTTGAACGATTCATATGATGCCAAGAACCATTGGTTTGCTGAGAATTATTGGAGCAACGACCTGAAGGGCATCCGTGTCTGCAACGACTTCATTTCAAAGGCACGTGAGAGTGTCATCGGAAATGCTGAGAAAAGCGGTGACGACAACAAACTCTGCGATCGTTACAAGGCAGAGGCGCGTTTCATTCGTGCCATCCTTCATTTCGATATGATTGGCTATTTCGGTGCAGTGCCTATCGAGGATCATGTGTTGGATAATGCAGAGGCTGCTTCTATTGCCCGTACTCCAGCTCCTGAAGCATTGAAATGGGTTGCTGATGAATGCGATGCCATCATCAAGAGTGGTGCACTCCCATTCCGTTACAGCAATGAAAATGAGAACTGGGGACGTATCAATGGTGCTGCTGTCTATGCATTGAAGTCAAGAGCATTGCTCTATCGTGCTTCTGCACTGAACAATCCTACAAATGATGTTACCTGGTGGCAGGAAGCTGCTGATGCAGCCCTCGCTTTCATCAATGCCAACAAGAGTTCTGCCAATCCTTATCGTCTGTACACTACAAGCGATAACAACCCTAACAAGAACTATTATGAGTGCTTCACCAGTACCCCTCATCTGAATCCTGAGTATATCCTCAGCCGCGCTGAATGGAATACACGAGAAATTGAGATGTTCAATACTCCTTGTGGCTTCTCCGGTAATGTGAACTCTACCGGTCGTGTAAACCCTACACAGAATCTGGTTGATTCTTACGAGACCATCAATGGTCTTCCTATCGACCAGGATCCTTCTTACAACGACCAGGATCCATACAAGAACCGTGACCCACGTCTGGAGCAGACCATCTTCCACCAGGGAAGTATCTGGGGTGACAAGAGTCAGGACGAGGAGCGTGCCGTGGATGTATCTGTAGGTGGCAAAGACTACCAGGATCTTCATGGTGGTACCACTACCGGTTACTACTCTAAGAAGTTCGTTCACAATATGAGCTTCAAAAACCCTACCACATTCGTTACCGCTTGCCCTATCTTCCGCTATGCGGAGATTCTGCTTAATGCAGCAGAGGCATTGAACGAGGCAAAGGGTCCTGAAGCTGCCTACGGCTATGTAAACCAGGTTCGTGCCCGTGTGGGTATGCCTGCTTACAAGGGTATGACCAAGGAGCAGCTTCGTGAGCGTATCCGCAATGAGCGCCGCATCGAGTTGGCTTTCGAGGATCATCGTTTCTTCGATGAGCGCCGCTGGAAATTGTTTGATGGCAAGAGTGCTGCTACAGAGAAGAGTGAGCCACGCTACAAGCAGGTTTACAACATCTATAGCGTTGTTGTAACTCCTAATGAGAGCCAGGTATATACTTATCGCAACGATAATACCCATCCTACTCGTGCGTTCTCTTGTCCTAAGAATTATTACTTCCCAGTGCCTGATGACACTTACAAGAAGAATCCTAACTTAGGACAGAATGCAGGTTGGGAACTCTCTGATGCTCCAAAGAAGGACGACACCACTGAGGGTGAAACAACCGGCAAGTAATCTTTGTCAATATACATTATTATATTTTAGGTGAGGTCTATGGCGAAAACACCATAGACCTTCCTTGGTTTAAAAAAATCATATCTTAAACTTGAAATCGTATGAAGAAGTTATTACTTTCTGTCATGAGTCTGATGGCGATGAACGGAGCTATGGCTCAGACGCCTGTCGGCGATAATGATCTGGCTAATGCATACGCTACCCAAACGATAACAGGGCGCATCGCAGTGCATGACCCTTCTATCGTGATGGATGTTACGGGCTCTACCACTAACCCTAAATATTATATCTACGGTTCGCATCTTGGCAGAGCCCAGACTTATGCTACGGGCAACTATCAGATATGGAAAACCTTTAAGACGGGTGAGGAGAATGCCGGAACCAGCAACAGTCTTTTTGCTGACGTGAATGGTAAATTAGTGAACTTCAAGGACGCTTATTCTACCCAATTGGTGAAGAAGGTGAAGAACTGTAAGGGCGAGGAAGTCGATTTTCCTAACTTCGATGCCCATGCCTGGCAGGCGAAAGGCAATAATGTGAAAGGCATGCAGTGGGCACCAGACGTCATCTACAACAAGACCATGAAGAAATGGTGTATGTATATGAGTCTGAATGGCGACAACTGGTGCTCTACCATCGTGTGCTTTATATCCGATGACCTCGAGGGACCTTGGATTTATCAGGGACCAGTGGTATGCTCAGGCTTTTCGGGAAGATATGCCCACAATGGTTTCGCAGCCTCAGGTGACTGGAAGAATACCGACTTGGCGATTGCTACAGGTTGCACATCCCTGCCTCAGCGATACAACACGGACGAATGGAGTCCTTATGGTCCCAACTGTATCGACCCATGCGTGTTCTATGATGACGATGACAATCTCTGGATGAGCTATGGCTCATGGTTTGCAGGCATCTTCATGATTAAACTTGACAAGGAGAATGGTCTTCGTGACTATACTAATACCTACCCATACCAGGTGAAGGGAGTAACAACTACAGCGGGAGCGGCAGATGCAAATGCTACCAGCGACCCCTATTTCGGCAAGAAAATAGCTGGTGGCTGGGGTGTTTCCGGCGAGGCTAGCTATATCCAGAAGGTGGGCAAGTATTATTATCTCTTTATGAGTTATGGCGGTTTGACGGCTGCCGGTGGCTATCAGATTCGTGTTTTCCGTTCAGAGAAACCTGATGGACCTTATAAGGACTGTCTGACCTTTACGGGCATAGGAGCCGTATATGACAAGCCAAGAGTCAACTTTGGAACTGATGCCAATCGCGACGAGGGTGTGAAACTCTTCGGTAACTACCAGTGGGAAACCATGCCTAATGCTGAACTGGCTCAGGGACATAACTCAGCCATTGTAGACCATAAGGGACGAGCACTCATCGTTTACCATACCCGCTTCTTGAACAGAGATGAGGAGCATGAGGTTCGTGTACATCAGCTCTTCGTTAACCAGGATGGCTGGTTGGTTGCTGCTCCTTACGAGTTTAGCGGCGAGACTTATACTGATAATGATATTGCCACTCAGCAGCTCTATGATGCAACAGAGGTAGCGGGCGATTATCAGATAATAGCTCATCCTTACCGTCAGAATACGGCAGCAATGGATTATGAGAAGCCTGTTACCATCCATCTCAATGCAGATGGTTCTATCTCAGGCGAGTATACCGGAAAATGGGAACTGGTGAGCGGTACAAGCTACATCAATCTTACCTTGAAGGGTGTTGCTACAGCCAATGCAGAGGTGAAGTTCAAGGGTGTGCTTACCGAGCAGACCATCGATTATACCAATATCAAAGCGCTCTGCTTTACAGCCCTCAGTTCTTCTGATGGTTTGGCTACATCAGGTGGTGCCAGCTTGCAGACTCGCGGTTTGAGTATCTGGGGAAGCAAGGCTGATGCCAAGGCGGCTATCAAATATACATTGGATAAGACCAGCGTTCCTTTCGTAGATGGTGCAACTTTGAATTCAAAGCCAAAACTCCCAACAGAGGGGCATCTCGGTGCTACCATTTCATGGAAGTCAAGCAATTCTTCTATTCTGACCGATGAGGGCGTAGTAAAAGGCAAGGGTAAGGTCACCATGACCATGACTGTCAGCAAGGACGGTTATGAATATACTAAGGATTATACCCTGAACATCGATGCTGAGGCAGAGGAAACGACTCCGGTTTACTATCCTGTTTCTGCACAGAAGAATACAACTTCAGGCTGGTGGACAAACTTCTCTCCTTACTACGAGTTGCAGGCTGGCAAGAAGATGCAGTTTAAGTTCTATAACTATAGTGATATGTCTGCGGTATGGAACAACTGGTGCTTGGCGGCTACCCAGATAAAACGTGAGGATGCTGGCTATGGAGCAGATAAAGAGTACTTCGTAATCCGCAACGATAAATTCGGTTGGGGAGCTAACCACAATGCAGAAGGATTTACCAATGATTTTGATTGGAGCGGCGGTGATGACCGTCCAATTCTTAAGAAAGATTTGAATGGCTCTTTGGTTGATATGACTGTTAGCTTGACTGCTGCAGGCGTATTCAAGATGGAATCTACCATCACGACTACAACCAACAAGGTATATCATTATACCTATACCACCACATTGACAGCTAAGCCTTCTAAGATTATTCTCTTCTTCGTAAACGAGAAGTCTTACATCGACGGCTCAAGCCTTTCTACAGGCATCTCGAACCCTATCATCATTCAGAAGAAGAATGATGGAAAGTGGTTCAATCTCTCTGGTCAGCAGGTAGACAAGAGCTACAAGGGTGTAGTGATTGTGAACGGAAAGAAATTTGTGAACAAGTAATTCTCTTATATATAATAAGGTGTAATTATATGAAGATTTCTAAAATACTATTGGGAGCAGCAATGTTCATTGCTGCTCCTGTTGTAAAAGGTGGTTGCCAGATGATGGCACAGAATGCTCCGCAGGAACCGATTGTGGTAGATACTCCTTTTGTCCACGACCCCGTGATGGCGTATGAGAATGGCAAGTACTATCTCTACTGCACAGGTCATGGCATCACGCAGATGACTTCCACCGACCGCAAGCATTGGACCATCGTTCCTCAGGGCGTGCTCAAGAACAGCGAGATTCCGGCATGGACGCATGATAGTGTGCCAGGTTTTACCACGCATATCTGGGCTCCGGATGTCATCCGTTTTAAGAACAAATGGTATCTGGCTTATTCCTGTTCTACCTTTGGCAAGAATACTTCTGCCATCGGTTTGCTCAGTAATACCTCCTTATCTGATAAGGATGGATGGAAGGACGAGGGCTGCCTTGTTGCCTCCAAGGGTGATAGAGACAACTGGAATGCCATCGACCCTAATTTCATCGTTGATGAGAAGGGAAACCCTTGGCTTACCTGGGGCTCTTTCTGGGATGGCATCCAGATGATTAAGTTGGATAAGAAGACGATGCATGTCAAGAAGGGCGCCAAGCCTCAGACCATCGCCCGTCGTCATGCCGTAGGCGATGCATCAGCAGAACCGAATCCTACTTCTAAGTTTGCCGGCACCAATGCCATCGAGGCTCCTTTCATCATGAAACATGGTGGTTATTACTATCTCTTCGTGAGCTGGGATTACTGCTGCCGTGGCATCAAGAGCAACTATCGTGTTGCCGTGGGCAGAAGCAAGAAGGTTGCCGGTCCTTATTTGGATAAGGCAGGCAGAGACATGCGCAATGGCGGTGGTACGCTGATTTTGGAAGGCGATAAGAAAGAATATGAGGCGATGGGTCATTGCTCTGCCTACTCTTTCCCTGATGGCGATTTCTTCTTCTGTCATGGTTACAGCGTACCGAAGAATGGCGCCAGCATCCTGGTTCAAAAGAAAATCAACTGGACGGAAGATGGATGGCTGATGTTGGAATAAAAATGGTTCTTCTTGGTAAAAAAGTTATATTTAATAAATTGTGAATAAGTTATGAGAAAGATTTTAATTCTACTCTTTATGGTGCAGATGGTAGCTATTCAGGGAAGGGCTACTAATCGTGTGATGCGAGAATCATTACCAGATGATTCCCTGCATACAGGAATATGGAAAACCGACACGTTGAAGGAAGTCAGCATAAAGGGAAGCTCAATTCTGCAAAGTGGTGACAGGATGAAAGTAGCAATAACCAAGGATTTGCGTCGTGGTACAGTTAGTACTATCCAAATGTTGGGAAAGCTGCCTAATTTTACTTATAACTTTGTTGACCGTTCTTTAACTTATCACAATTCCTCCAATATTATAGTATTGGTAGATAGCGTAGAAAAAGATATGAACTATCTGCGGAATATTCAGCATATCCGCTTTGACAAAGTAGAGGTGATTGATAAACCGCAAGGTCAATACCAAGGCTATGATGTATTGATAAACCTGCATACCAAGAAGAACTATGAAGGCTATGAAGGCATGCTCTTTAATAATGAAGGCTTCAATCTGAATGGCGAGAATGACAAAAAATACATCTTTGAGAATACGACGGCAAATTTTTCATATACCAAAAACAAGTGGAATATTTATGCTTTTGCCTATAGTTATTTTGGACAAGGTGCGTACGACACAAACTGGTCAAAGAATTACCTGCAGAATGGAATCAAGGAAACGCTAGTGAACAATCCTGATGGTATCAGGAATATCATTACGTTTGAAAGATACCGTTCGGGATTGCTTAGCCTGGATTATGCCATACAGAAAAATCAGTCTCTTTCGTTTGTGTATCAATACGGTGCCGGGCGTGATCATGATACCTATAATCATTATACAATATTGCGGACAGATGAAAATACCCATACAGAGACAAGATTGACTCGCGACATACGCACCCATGTGAGAGATTGTGAGCATTCAATGGCTGTATTCTACCGTAACAATGTGGGAAGAGTAAGATGGACTGCCGATTTCAATTACAGGTTTTCTCCAACCCGCAGTCTTACAGATCAGTCGGAGAGTACGGGATTTGTGCTGAATAATCATTTCCGGGACCATATGAACTTTACTCGCTTCCGTATAAGTGGATGGACCAATTTTGCCAATGGTCATCTTACATTGAATGCCGGTTATGAGAATACATGGAAAAGTTACAAGAGGGAAGATAATGATACCGGCGAAAAGCTGAACACCAATAGCTATTTGCGAAATCGCCTGTGGGCAAGTCTCAATTGGCGTTTTGATAATAATGCGCAATTGATGTTTTCCGGTTGGGCAGAGCATGTGGGCTTGAATAACAATCATTCCAAGAAAACTCAGGTGCCAGTTGGTGGAAGTTTCATGGCCTATTATCAGTTGACCAGACGTAATTGGATGCGCTTAAACTATGATTGTTCCACCAGTTATCCAGACCAGAATCTATCTAGTGAATATGGTTATTTTACCGATTCTCTGTCTTGGGTAGGTGGTAATCCGTGGCTCAAGACCAATGTTACTCATCGCATCAACTATTGGATAGATCTTTGGTGGTGCTTTAACTTCCAGACGGGGTATGTGTATTCACCAAACAGCTTTAACTCTATAGCTGAAATTCGAGAAGGAACATTGCCGAGTGGTGTACCGGGCAAGTATGTGGCAAGTGTCTTCCAGAATACCGATTACAGAGAATGGTGGGCTTCCGTATCGTTTACTAAGAGATTCTGTAGAGACTTCTTGTATAAGGCAGATTTGAAATATAGAAATGCCAAGGCAAGTTATCACGAATTTTCTAACCACATACAGACGGTAGAGGGCGTTACGTCTTTGCAGTACTATCAGCCAAGATGGGATATGAACTTTGCGATGTCCTATTCTTATAGCAAGAATTTTACGATCTCTCCACAAGTTAAGTCTTCGTCGAATTTCGAGAACCCGTATGTATCTATCCAGAAGTTCCTGTTGAAGAAGAAGTTGGAGTTGACATTGACTTATAGTCTTATGTTCCACTTCTTTAATTCTGATATGATAACAGAGACAAAGTCTCCTGGTTTTGAGAGCAGATACTTGGATAAGGCTTTTGATAGGCAGCGAAATAGAATAGTATTCAGTGTTTCATATCGTTTTGCCGGTGGTAAATCCGTAAGGCAATATAATAGAGATATGTCAACAGAGGATTAGAAGAGAAGTGTTAAATTCGAGTTAAAATAGCGCTTATTCCGCTACGAACGGCAAAAAAAAGGTTTCGTAGCGAAATAAACGTTATTTTCTTTCGCTATTTCCGAAATTTTGTAATATATTTGCAGCAACTACTCTGTAGCAAGTATCAAAAACTTGCTAATATGGAGAAATATGTGTTATTTGGTGGACGATTGGCTGATTATAAGTATTATAACATGGATGAAGTGATAGAAAAATCACTTTCTTTGCGTTTTTCTTAAATTATTAAGTTTTACATTTGAATGTTAATAGATATAGGAATTATGAAGCAATTAAAGAATATTATTGTCTTATTGTTTGTTTTTTATCCTCTTTGTATAATCGCACAAGATAGAACTGTGGAATACTGGGGGTGGGTCGAAGACTTTGTTACTCATACTGCTATAAATGATGCAAAGGTTAGTCTGATGGATGACGATGGAAACCTTGTTAAGGTGGAAACTTCTAATAGCAGGTTGAATCAAAATGATGGTGGCTTTGTCTTTCGGGTAACTAACAATCGGAAATATACCATTAAAGTTGAGCATGATAGCTATGTGCCACAAAGTATTTCTTTTGACGTAAAGGTTAGCAAACGAGTGAACACCCGTTATCTGCCAACCATTTTTTTGCGTAAGAAGAAAAAGTTGGATGATGAGCAGCTACTGAATGAGGTAACAGTAACGGCCACCAAGGTGAAATTCTATCATAAGGGTGATACGCTGGTGTATAATGCTGATGCCTTTCAACTCTCAGAAGGCTCCATGCTCGATGCGCTTATCAGGCAGTTGCCTGGTTCAGAATTGAAGTCGGATGGGCGTATCTATGTCAATGGTCGGTTTGTGGAGAGCCTCTTACTTAATGGCAAGGATTTCTTCAAGGGTAATAATACGGTACTCTTGCAGAACTTGCCTACATACGCAGTAAACTCCATCAAGGTATATGAAAAGAAAACTGACCTAAATCTGTTTGCCAAACGAAAGGTTGAGGAGGATGAATATGTGATGGATGTCAACCTGAAGAAACAATATAATATTGGCTGGTTGGGCAATGTGGATGCTGGTATGGCAAATGATGACCTGTATTTGGCGCGCTTGTTTGCTTTGCGTACAACTGACCATTCGCAGTTGGCAATATTCAGCAACTTTAATAATATGAATGATGGTGGTGCACCGATGCAAGGCTCTGACTGGACACCGGAGAAACTGCCGATGTCTAGATTGACAACAAAGAAGGTGGGAGTGAACCTGAATGTGGATGATAGACTCAACCGATTCCGCTTAAGGAGTAATGCCGATCTTACTCATTATGATAATCATGAGGAAACGAATGCGTATCGCACCAACTTCTTGTCATCGGGGGATACATACGAGCGTTCTATGAATGAAGCAAAGTATTGTAATTTCTATCTCAATATGAACAACATGTTGACGTTGACTCCTGGTGGCAGAGAATCTAAATGCTATATGACAATTGACCAAAAAGCCAATTACTCTCGCCGTAAGCAGAATTCCATCTTTTATTCAGCTCTGATGGCTGAAAGTTGGGAAAATCAGGAACAGATGTGGAATCGTCTCTTTCCGATTTCAACAGGTGAGCTGTATAAGAACTTGATAAACAGGGTGGAAAGTAAGAGCCTGAATGACTTGAAGAGTTGGCTTGCATCATTGGACTATAGTTGTGATTTCATCGTAAATGAAGCTGGAGATATGTTGCAGCTAAAGCTTGGTGGTGAAGTGCTTGGTAAAGATGATGAGGGATATAGCATTTATAGCCTTGACTATGCTTCAGGAAATGTTGCTGGAAATAATGATTATCGTCGCCGTTATGTACCTTGGTCTTCTAAAGGGTATCGTTATCATGGCGGCTTGGGGTACTCCTTCAATGTTTCTGATAAGTTGTGGGGAGCTATTCAATATGGTTATGAGCAGAAGTATTCTCATGAAGAGAATAGTCTTTATCGTTTGGAGCAACTTGCAGGATGGGGAGCTGATGCCAATCATGAATTAGGTGTCTTGCCATCTGTTACTGATTATCTTTCAACGATAGATGCGGCTAATAGTTATCTGTATGATTTTCATACTGATGCGCATAAGCCGTTTGCGATTTTTTCCTGGCAGGTGGTAGAAGATGCAAAGAATGATATTTTGTTCAAGAGCCAGTGGAACTTCAACTTTTCGCATGAGAATATGCGTTATAGAAGGGCATCTCTAGACAAGGAACTCTCTCGTAATTTAAGTTTCCTGAACCCGGAGTTTACCCTATATTGGAGCGGAAATAGAAAAAACAGAAAGTTTTCTAGCAGTCTGGTCTATTCTATAACTCAGGTAGCTCCTCAGATGCTCTATCTGTTTGATTATATAGATGATGCAGACCCTCTGAATGTAAAGCGTTATGGAAATGAAAAACTGAAGAACTCAATGTTGCATCATATGCAATATGTCTATAATGGAAGTTTGAAGTCTCTGATGTATGATCTTAAATACGATTATACTTCTACCACCGATGCAGTGGCTATGGGCTTTATATATGATAAAAACACTGGTAGGCGTACTTTCTCGCCAACCAATGTGAATGGTAACTGGAATACAAGCTTGCGCTTAGGATTGAGTGGTAATGTTGATAAGAGGAAACGACTGATGTTTAATACGGTTACCTCTTGGGGCTATGTTAACAGTGTTGATATGATTAGTGATGCTGCAACTGCGGAGATGAAAAAGAGTATAGTAAAGACATCCACCATTTCTGAAGATTTGCGTCTGGACTACAAACTGGGTAAGCATTCTTTGGGAGTGAATGCTTATGTAGCCTGTCTTCATTCCAATGGCGAACAGAAGGACTTCGAAACCCTTGATGCTTACAACTATCATTATGGGCTGAGTGCAGTATTGGCACTTCCTTTCAGGTTCTCGTTTGACACCGACCTTTCGATGTATAGTCGACGTGGATATGGTGAGTCTGTGATGAATGATGACAATTTATTATGGAACTTCCGCCTTTCCCGACCATTTTTCAAGGGAAAATTGGTTGTGAAGGCTGATGCATTCGATGTGTTCCATCAGTTGAAGAAAGTGGATAGAACTATCAATGCGCAGGGCAGGGTAGAGAAATACTATAACACAGTGCCCCGTTATGTGCTCATCCACGCCATTTATCGTTTTCATGTAGCAAAAGGTAAAAAGTAAGTCTTATCAAGTAGTCTCTAAAAATCGGCTCATCCAAACGAAATCAGTATCAAAAAAATCCGAAACAGATAACTTGGCAAGCTTCTGTTTCGGATTCTACCTTTATTCTTCCTTGATTTTTCAATCTCTGATAGTGCGCTGTAGGCTGTCAAAGCATGATGGTTAAAATATGAGTCATAGATGAAAGTTTATCTATCTTGGTCGGTTTATGGATAAGATTCTACGAGTATAGAACTGAAGTGTTAAAACAACGTCTATTCCGCTACGAACTATAAAAAATACAGTTTCGTAGCGGAATAGACGCTATTTTTAGATGATTTGTTTATATAATGAGTTAGTCTGGTTCTAAAACTATACTTTGTAGTAATGGCTGACGCTGGAATAGCCTCGATTTTTAAAACACGGACAAATTGAATTTGTCCGGCTCTTTTGTCCGGTAGCTTGTAAGCTGTTAAAAATGAGTGATTTATAAAGATACGGACAATTTGTCCGGACAAATTCAATTTGTCCGTTTGTTTTTTTTAGCCCTTTTTTGCTTGAAAACAATGGATTTTGGTGCCGAAACCTATGAGATGCTGGGAAGAAACCTATGAGTTATGATGAAAGAAACTATGAGTTGTGGGGGAGAAAACTATGACTTAGTTTTGTTAACATAAAGCTCTAAAGCAGCCAAAGGAGAATAAGAGAGGTTGGAACGTAAAC
>OGQB01001405.1_pt1 | contig 20758 bp, 19 predicted proteins | sample 1553071 | NCBI WGS metagenome assembly OGQB01 (sample SAMEA2580284, study PRJEB22360) | human gut metagenome | biome: human gut; feature: human-associated habitat; material: faeces | place: Denmark | collected 2008/2010
TTTTCAGACACGCTCCAGGGCTTTATCTTTTTTCAGATAAACATTCTTAATATAGGAAATCAGTACCTCTTCCCCATGATCATTAAGTATCCGCAGCAGTCCCTCCAGATCTCTCTTTGTCTTCGGATGGATAAACCACAGCTTTTCCTTACCTTTCAGATAATAGTCCAGCGGCTGATGCTGATCATACTTATCCCCCAGATAATTTCTGGAAGCACTGATCCTGTCCATCACCATTTCCGCAACATATTTACGGGGCATGGGCACACCATTGATGATATGCTCATCTCCCGGTGCATAATCTACCCAGTACTCAAAATGATGTTTGTTGCGCCCTTTATGATGAAGCCAGGATTTTGATATTCCTGTATCTTCTCTTTCTGCATTGTTGGGACTTCTGTCTCCCTGATAGTATTTACATCCAACCAGAAATTCCACAGGTGCATATTTGGACAGGTCATGAAGCAGTCCCTGTTTATACATACCAGCCCGGAAACAGTAATGCATAACCAACAGCTTATGTCTGGTTATTGTTTTAAAGTGCAGCCACGGATGCATCTTTCTTCTCCTCCTCTACAGCCATCAGCACCACGATCGTACGCGGTGTGACCTTCAGCTTTTTACTATAAGTTTCCTGTTCCTGCTCCAGGAAACCATTCTCTTTCACAGCACTGGTATCAATCACTTTCTTCCATTTTCTGTATCCTGCCAGATTAGGAAGCGCAAAAATACGATCTTCCCAGTGAAAGTTATATGCAACGTATATGGAAGCATCCTCGCTGCCGTCTGCCCGGTGCGCATAGGCGCCACAATACATAATTCCAAGCAGTCTGGATGTGTTCTCAGAATTCATATACCATGCGCGTTCTCCATGAAGGGAAACATCCGGCAGTCCCCTAGTCTGATAATCCACTCCGTACATTTCTCCTGGAACATGAAGAATCGGATGTTCTTTCCGGAAAGCAATGGCATTCTTTACAAACTGAAACAGGGATTCATTTTTCTTCAGTGCTTTCCAGTCAATCCATCCAACCTGATTATCCTGACAATAGGCATTATTATTTCCGTTCTGTGAATTTCCAAACTCATCCCCGCCATAGATCATAGGAACACCCTGACTGAGCAGCACCATAAGAAAAGCATTTCTGATCTGACGTTCTCTCATCTGTCTGATCTGCAGCCTTCTGCTTGGCCCTTCCACGCCACAGTTCCAGGAATAATTATAACTGCTGCCATCGTGATTATTCTCCTGATTTGCTTCATTATGTCTGTAATTATAGGTCACCATATCATTCATGGTAAAGCCATCCTGACAGGCCATATAATTAATGACTGCATAGATATTTGGATTCCTTCTGATATGGTAAGCAGCCGCTGAGACCATATCCTCGTCACTTTTCAGAAAACGGCGCATATCCTGCAAAAATCCCGGATTATACTGTGCAATACATTTGTCTTCCGGTTTCTTCTTTTTCCGGATCTGGCTCTCATCAAAATCGTGAAACATCAGCCGGGTATCACTTAAAACCCCGTCATGCATCAGCAATTTGGCAGAAACTCCCTCACCCAATACATGAAATCCGTCTACATGATAGTAAAGCTTCCAGAACTGCAATGCCCTGAGTGCTGTCACAGGATTACATTCTCGTGGAAAATACATTTCCATGATACAGGCAATTCCGGCCTGATGCAGTTTTTTAATGAATGTTTTAAACTCTTTCTCCGGATCATCTGTTGCACAGTAAGATCTCTTGGGTGCAAAATAATAGCCATACATATATCCCCAGAAATTAACACGTCCCTGTGTATGCTTCTCAGATACCATTTTCTCAGATTCAGAATTCTTACAGGTACCGCTTTCCATAAATTCATATGCAGGCATCAGTTCAATTGTATTGATACCAAGCTCTTTCCAGTACGGGATCATTTCCTCCAGTGCCTGAAAAGTTCCCTTTGTACCGGTTATCGTCCGATTCGCTTTTGTATATCCGCGCACATGCAGTTTATAAAGGATCATTTCGTGATATGGAATAGCCGGATTTTTGTCGTTCTCCCAGTCAAAAACTTCTTTTTTAAGAAATCCTCCCCTGACTTTGTGCGGATTCGTACCCACCTCTGCACCAAAGCGTTCCCGTCCCAGAATCCTGTACGCACAGGGATCAGTATACACCTTTCCATTTATCAGAAAATTGTACTCGTACTCTTTCAGATTAAAATCCGGAATATACATTGCATATACATTTCCGGTTCTGTTTTCTTCTGTAAAAGGAATCTCCACATAAGGTTTTGCTGATCTCTTTTTGTAGAGAATCAGAGATGCTCTGCTGTCTTCCGGTACCTCAACTGCAAAATTACAGCCATCTGCCAACGGATTTGCACCAGGCACAAGAGCCAGCCCCTTTTCTGTTTTCATCTTTCTGCTCTCAGCCATCTCTTTCTCTCCTTCATATTTTTTCTTGTTGCTCATTACACTTTTCAGAAACACTATACAACGCTATAATGTAATCTGAAGTTCTACCGGACAATGATCGGAACCCATAATTTCAGAATGGATTTCTGCGCCTTCAAGCTTATCCTTCAACTGTGGAGACGTGATAAAATAGTCAATTCTCCACCCTGCATTCTTCTCTCTTGCTTTAAATCTGTAAGACCACCAGGAATATCTGCCCTCTACATCCGGATAAAAATAACGGAATGTATCGATAAATCCACTCTCCAGCACCTTACCAAAGCATGCTCTCTCTTCATCTGTAAATCCGGCATTTTTCCGGTTGGTCTTAGGATTCTTCAGGTCGATCTCCTGATGTGCCACATTGAAATCCCCGCAGCAGATCACAGGCTTACTTTCCTGCAATTTCAACAAGTATGCCAGAAAATCCTCTTCCCAGTGCATACGGTATTCCAGTCTGCGCAGTTCACTCTGGGAATTTGGTGTATATACAGTCACCAGATAAAATTTTTCATATTCCAGGGTGATCACACGTCCTTCTTTGTCATGTTCCTCAATTCCAATTCCATACGCCACAGACAGTGGCTCTTTCTTTGTAAAAACAGCAGTTCCGGAATATCCCCGTCTGTTGGCATAATTCCAATACTGATAATATCCCGGAAGTTCCAGCTTCACCTGCCCCTGCTGGCATTTCGTTTCCTGCAGGCAGAAAATATCCGCATCAAGTGCTGCAAAGCTCTCTTCAAACCCTTTGCCAATGCATGCACGTATACCATTTACATTCCATGAGATTAATTTCATAATCAACTGATCCCCTTTGTTTTCTTATTAGCCCTGTTCAGCATTTGCTAACGATTCTCCCCTGAACACTTCTGGTCTATTATAGCACGTTTCATGACTGTAAAAAACCTCTTTTTCTCCGGTTTCTGCTCATTGCATTTTTTTCCGGTTTCTGCTACAATGAACTGACATCAGATAAACATAGTCCCTGATAAATAAGAAAGAATGAGGAATATAAAATGAGTGACGAATTTACAGCTGGCGGATGTAACCCGAGTGACTGCGCTTCCTGCGGTGGTGGATGCAGTTCAGCCGGCGGATGCGATCCTGTTGAAAACCACAAGACAATCACCCTTACCATGGAAGACGATACAGAGGTAGAATGTGCGATCCTCACCGTTTTCCCGGTAGATGCGAAGGAATATATCGCACTTCTCCCACTTGATGAGAACGGTCAGAATGAAAGCGGCGAGGTTTACCTCTACACATTTGCCCGTACTGAGAGCGGTGATCCGATGCTTTCCAACATCGAAAGCGACGAAGAATATGCAAAAGCCGCAGTTGCTTTTGACACAGTGCTTCAGAATGCAAAAGATTCTATGGATAAGATTGACTGATCTGTTAAAGAATTTCATATGTAAGACTAAAATAAGAACCATCATCATTTCATAAAATGTGTGATGGTTCTTATTTTTTATCTTATAGCAATTCCATAAAATAATGCAATCAAGACAGTTCAGCAGAGTGCGAGTTTCCTTCTATAGCCCTCCTCGTAAATTATGTATATAAGAGGATTATTATACAGAATTTCGTCGCAAACTGCCATAAATACTGCTATGAATAAAGGTTATATATCATAAACACTGCGCACTTTCAGTCCATCCGGCTTTCCATCGAGTATCTTCACTCTGTATTCTCCTGCATTCATGTCAAAATAATTATCTTCAAGAATCAGGTCATCATTCTCATTCCGGATTTCCACACTCTTTGCATATGCTTCTGCCTTAACAACTATCTCATCTCCGTCTACGCGCACAGCCAGTCCGGGATTCAGATAGTGGAAGTATTTCGGATAGGAAAAAATCACAGTTCCCTGAGAAATAATCTGATCATTTTCCCATGCCTCATAACTTACATATTCATTAAAACAGTCAATCTGGGGAAGTTCGACCTTATCCATCCATACAGCAGACAATGCCGGTACTTCCAGCCACTGTTCTTCCTCCCTCAGAATTGTGGCATCTGTCTTTCGCACTGCCCATTTCACCAGAACCCTGTGAGCATCCAGCGTTTCATTGGTCACATTCAGACGGATGGATTTTTCAAATTCAAAATGCTGACGGTTCATATCCGCTTCCACTGTCATCCAGCTCTGTTCTTCACAGGAAAGCATTACAGGCGCAAAGAATCTCTTCGCATAATAATGAAGCACTTTCCAGCGTCCGTAATAATCAATGGATGACCAGGAAATAACCGGCCAACAGTCATTTAACTGCCAGTAGATTGCACCCATACAACGTCCCCGGTTTCTGCGGTAATGCTCGACTCCATATCGGATTCCATCTGCCTGGAGAAGCTGAGATGCATAAACAAAATCGCTGAAGTTCTCAGGATAACGGTATGCTGCCTGCATGTATTTGGCAATTTTTCCATTTCCTCCGTAATTTCTCTGATGTTTCTCCATCACATAAGAAAATGGATTCAATTCTTTCGGATCATCTGTTACTGTTTCAAGCGTTTTTACAGACGGGAATGACTGAAAACCAAACTCAGATGCATATCTGAAGAAATATTTACGATATTCTGAAAATGGCTTATTGCCATGCCATACTTCCCAATAATGCACATCTCCACGGTTCGGATCATTGGGTTCATCAAAGGAACCGCCTGATGACGGGCTTGCAGGCCAGTAGAAGGTATCCGGGTCGTATTCGCTGAGAACTTCCGGAATAATGCGCTCATACATAAACAGATAATCTCTCATTTCTGTCGGCTTTGTCACCCAGGTGCCCTGCTTTACAAACATTTCCATCTCATTGTTTCCGCACTACAGGGCAAGGGATGCATGATGACGGAGACGTTTGATATTATCAATAAATTCCTGACGGATATTTGCCTCAAACTCCGGTGTCAATTCATAGACAGAGCATGCAAACATAAAGTCCTGCCATACCATCAGCCCCAGTTCATCACAGAGATCAAAGAACCAGTCCTCAGGATAATAGCCGCCGCCCCAGACACGTACTGTATTAAAGTTCGCTCTCTTGCACTGAAGAAGTAATTCTCTGGTACGTTCTCTGGATGTTCTCTGCAGAAGATTGTCCTCAGGGATATAGTCAGCGCCCATGGCAAAGACCTGATAACCGTTTACTTCATGAGCAAAGCTCTCGCCCCACTGGTCTTTCTCTCTATGCATGGTCAGCGCACGGAGACCGATTTTTCTGCACCAGGTGTCTACAATCTTATCTCCGGCTTTCAGGTCTACCTGCACCTGATATAACGGCTGTTCTCCCAGTCCATTTGGCCACCAGAGCTGCGGATTTTCAATCTCCATTTCATCCGGACAGTCATCCCATATGGTTTTTGTTCCATTCGGTGCAGTTACAGTCACCTGATATTCCAGTGCCTGTGCACCTTCATACCCATCTGCTTCGCTCTCTTCCTCATCAACAGTCTCCACATCTACTTCCGGAACCAGCAGGACTTTGCCATCCTTATGTACCTGACGGATATACACGCTGTCCAGTCTGGCAGTTTCAATTCCCAGAAGTGTTACAGGACGGAAGATACCTCCATCCGGCAGACATGCACCCCAGTCCCAGCCGCACATATAGTGAGCTTTGCGCAGATGCATAAAACCCTCAATTGTGTCTTCATTTCCCCTGTTTTTATATTTCTTAAATGCCTCTGCCATGAACTTCAACGGAGAGCGAATGATAACGCGTAAGGTATTTTTGCCGTTTTCAAGCAGCTCTCCTACCGGGAATTCCCAGATTCTGTGCATGTTATCAACTTTTCCAAGACAACATCCATTCAGATAGATGTCCGCAATCGTATCAATCCCGTCAAATCTCAGGATCACTTCCTGACAATCTTTAAACTGCGCTTCTTCATAATTAAATACCGTTCTGTATTCATAATCCTCCTCCATCAGTGCTTTCGCCTGATATTCATTATCCCCAAAGAACGGATCCGGCATCTTTCCGGTCTTAAGAAGTGCCGCATAAATATCCCCCGGAATCTGTGCCGGAATCCAGTCCAGTTGTCTGATATTGCACAACTGCCAGTTTTCATGAAGCTGTAATTTTATCATTTGTCTTATCCCTCTTTGATTATTTTTTACATATGTTTGCATTCAACTATATATATAATATCATACTGCCCTTTTCTAAATCAACTCTGCAAAAGAAATCATTACTGTTCACTCCGTTCACAGTAACCCGTTTACAGTAACAGGAAATCTTTTGCTTGACATTCCCGGAAATTCTATGCACAATAAAGGGAACAGAAACTATGATGTATGGAGTATATAGAAATGAAAGAAAAGTTATATACCATTCCACTTAATGATGCGGTAAATGCCAGTGATGAGTGTCCTTTCTGTTTTATTGAGCGGGAACTGGAGCAGAACTCGCTGGATTTTGTACTGGGTAACAGTTCTTCTTATATGGAAAGTGACATCCGGGATCAGACGGATAAGGCGGGATTTTGCAGGGTACATATGAAGAAAATGTTTGATTATGGGAATACTCTTGGGAATGCATTGATTCTTCAGACTCATTATCATAAACTTCGGGAAGAGATGAGAAAGCAGTTTGATTCTTTTTCACCCGGAAAATCCTCGGTCCTCGCGCGTTTCCGCCGTTCAGATTCCAGCGCAGATAAGAATCCGATTGCTGCATGGACTGCTTTTAAGGATTGCAGCTGTTTTATCTGTCAGAATATTGAGGATACATTTAAACGGTATGTGGAAACTTTTTTCTGGCTGTATCGGCAGGATAATGAATTTAAAAATAAAATTCTGCGCAGTAAAGGCTTCTGTCTGCATCACTTCGGGATTCTGTGCAACGGTGCAGATAAATATCTGAATGATAAAGAAAAGGCTGAGTTTTATCCTGCCATGTTCAGGCTGATGGATGAAAACTTCCAGCGTATGGAAGAAGATCTGGTATGGCTGTCAGATAAGTTTGATTACAGAAATAAGGATGCTGACTGGAAAAACTCCAAAGATGCGCTCCAGCGTGGAATGCAGAAACTTCGCAGCGGATACCCGGCAGATTCGGTGCATAAGGCAAAATAAAAAATTCTCTCTTAACATTTATGAACCAATATACTTCATGATCATTTGTTAAGAGAGAATTTTTTATTACATTACAACTCCATCAATTTCTATATCAGCATCCACATCCTGAGTATAGTCGATATCTTCATATCGGAATCCAAACATATGATAGAAATCTTCCCAGTAACCATCAATATCGCAATATTCCTTTACAGTGTCTGTAGTAACAGCTTTCCAGCATTTTTTTACTTCTTCCTGAATCTCCGGCGTCAGTTCGTAATCATCCATACGAATGAAACCATTCTCATCTGTCTGGAAGCCTGTTGGTGTGTAGAGTTTCTGTGTAAATAGTCTGGCAATCTGCTGAATGCAGTTTTCATGATTTCCGGCTTTCTTCATTACTTTATAGAGGATTGCAAAATACAGCGGCACAACCGGAATTGCTGCACTTGCCTGAGTTACAAGGCCTTTATTTACTGATATTACCGCACAGACATCCGGGTGTGCCTGGTTGATCTCAGACATTGTTTTCTGTAAATGCTGTTTGGCAGTTCCGATGGTTCCGTGATAGTAAATTGGATAAGTAAGTTCCGGTCCGATATAGGAATATGCTACGGTTACTGCATTCTCAGTCAGTACATCTGCTGCTTTCAGCGCATCAATCCAGTCTGCCCAGTCTTCACCGCCCATAACTTTGACTGTGCTTAAAACCTCTTCTTCAGTAGCCGGTTCTACTGTTTTCTCTGTAATCTCATTGTTTCGCAGATCAAGACTCTTTTCTGTGAAAGCCTCACCTGTAGTCTTCAGGCAGGAGGACCAGATTTTTCCTTCAGAATCTGTACGTCTTGGCGCTGCCAGACTGTAAACTACCAGATCCACCTTTCCCAGATCTTTTTTGATCAGCTCAATTGCTTTATCTTTTATTTCTTTTGAAAAAGCATCTCCGTTGACAGTCTTGGCATAGGCACCTTTTTCTGCTGCCAGGCGATGAAATTCCGCAGTGTTGTACCACCCCGGTGTCGCTGTTCTTCTGCCATTTGCCTGACGTTCAAACATAACCCCAAGGGTGTCCGCACCACAGTTTTCCAGTGCGCAGATTCGTGATGCGAGGCCGTAGCCTGTAGAACATCCGATGATCAGTGCTTTTTTTGTTCCGTTTACCATTCCCTGTTTACAGGCGTAATCTGCCTGGTTGCGCACACTCTCTGCACATCCCTGCGGATGTGCGGTTGTGCAGATATATTCTCTTACTTTTGGCTCGATGATCATAACTTTTCTCCCTGAATTTATTTCTTTGCCTGATATTTTTTAGTCAAGCGGATAAAATCATCCGCTTCGTTACTTGTTCATAATCGAATAACTGCTCCGCAGTATATACGCTTGAATTGTATGTATTGCAAATATTTTGAATCTCAAAATATTATAGCAAAGAAAAAGCAGAACGTAAAGTAAAAATCTCAGATTCTTCCCTATGTTCTACTTTTTTTACATTCTGGCTCTGATTTCATCTATAAACTTTGTGAAATATGCTCCGCTAGAACATTACATTACTTTTACCCACTATTTCGCAGTAGTACTTCCAAATCCACCATTGCGGATTTCTGTAGCATCATCATCTACCGTGATTCCGTACTCTACAAAGATTCCCTGCATGAATCCTGTATCTGCCGGGATTGTCAGAGTTTTGTTTTCATTGGAATCATTTGTGATCTTTGAAAAAATGTGGCCTTCGTTATCTGAATAGAAATAATCACTGTCAATGATACCAACTGTATTGTTCAGCTGAAGACGGTATTTAAATCCCAGTCCGCTTCTCGGATAACATTTCAGCACCCATTCCGGCTGCATTTCTACCCGGATTCCTGTCGGGATCTTTACTGTTTCGCCTGGCTTCAGAGTAAATTCTGCCGGTGCGAAAAAGTCATAGCCGGCACTTCCTGCTGTCGCTCTCTTCGGCAGACGGATAGCCTCGTATACTTTCTCTGCTTCTTCCTGAGACTGTGCGAAGGTATCAATCCAGTCTGCTGTGAAGCGTTCTTTGCTTACTTTATGAAATTTTGCGATTCGTTTCATCTGTTTTTCCTCCTGTCTGGTCATGCAAAGCTGACACTCCTGCTTCGCAGTACACTCATAGCTGAATATTTGACTGATTCAGTAAAAAAGCAGTTCAGGTACACCTGACGCATACTTGAACTGCCTGTATATTTCTTATTTATGCAATACGACTTTTCCTTCATGAAGAGTTTTGGGAACATCGATCACTCTCTGATTGCTGGAACCTTTCCATTTCAGGGAAAGTTCTTTCTTGTCCACCTCAAATTCACCGTCTACGCAGACATCCAGATAACGCACAATCTCTTCTTTGCAGATCTCCTCCCAGAGGAAACCTGTATAAAGCCAGATTGTTTTACCAGGATATCTCTTTCTGATCTCCTTCGCAAAGGCTGTTACCTCAGTGATATTTGCCGGGTGCAGTGGATCTCCACCTGAAAAGGTAATTCCGCTCACATAATCCTTATCCAGTTCCGCAAAAATCTCCTTGCGTTCTGCCTCACCGAAAGGCAGTCCGCCGTTTGGATCCCAGGTGACAGGATTCTGGCACTCCGGACAGCAGTGATTGCATCCTGCCACCCAGAGCACTACACGAAGTCCGTCGCCATTAAGCATATCGTCCTTGGTAATATTGTGATATCTCATAATTTTTTACGCTTCTTCCGGTACATCCTTCATGCTGAAGCTGATTCTTCCCATCTTGTCTTTGCCAAGGCAGATAACCTTAACTTTATCACCAAGTGTGAGAACATCCTCAACACGATTGATTCTTTCTTTACAGATCTTGGAAATGTGTACCATTCCCTCTTTACCCGGTGCAAATTCAACGAATGCACCAAACTCTTTGATGCTGACAACTTTACCTGTAAAGATCTGTCCTGCTTCAAAATCAGTTGCAATGATCTTAACCATGTTAGCTGCCTCATCCATGCTCTTCTGATCAACTCCACAGATAGATACCGCACCTTCGTCTGTGATATCGATCTTAACACCTGTACGCTCGATGATCGTATTGATAGTCTTTCCTCTCTGACCTACAACATCACCGATCTTCTGAGGATCGATCTGGATCTGGATGATCTTCGGAGCATATTCGCCTACAGATGTACGTGGAGCTGCAATACATTTCTCCATAACTTCTGTCAGGATATATTCTCTTGCTTCTTTTGTACGTCTGATTGCTTCTTCTACGATCGGTCTTGTCAGTCCATGGATCTTGATATCCATCTGGATTGCTGTGATACCGTCATGAGTTCCGGCTACCTTGAAGTCCATATCTCCGAAGAAGTCTTCAAGTCCCTGGATATCTGTCAGAACGATGTAATCATCATCTGTATCGCCTGTTACCAGACCACAGGAAATACCTGCTACCGGTTTTTTGATCGGTACACCGGCTGCCATCAGAGACATTGTGGATGCACAGATACTTGCCTGAGAAGTAGAACCGTTGGATTCAAAAGTCTCGGATACGGTACGGATCGCATACGGGAATTCCTCTTCGCTTGGAAGAACCGGAACGAGTGCTCTCTCTGCCAGTGCTCCGTGACCGATTTCACGTCTTCCAGGTCCTCTGGAAGGCTTTGTCTCCCCTACGGAGTAGCTTGGGAAGTTATAATGATGCATATAACGTTTGGAAATAACGTTTTCATCCAGCCCATCCAGTCTCTGAGCTTCGGAAAGCGGAGCCAGTGTGCAGACGTTGCAGATCTGTGTCTGACCTCTGGTGAACATGGCAGAACCATGTACTCTTGGGATCAAATCTACTTCTGCTGCCAGCGGACGGATCTGTGTGATCGCACGGCCATCCGGACGTTTGTGGTCTTTTAAGATCATCTTACGAACAGTTTTTTTCTGATACTGATAAACAGCTTCATCCAGAACAGCAAGCCATTCTTCATTCTCGGCAAAAGCTTCTTCCAGTTTATCTTTGATCTCACGGATGTTTGCTTCTCTTGTCTGTTTATCATCGGTAAACACAGCTTCTTCCATCTGTTCCGGTGTTACGATCTCTTTGATGGCTGCAAACAGTTCTTCCGGTACAGCACAGCTTTCATAGCTGTGTTTCTCTTTTCCACACTCGGCAACGATCTTGTCAATGAATGCAATCACCTGCTGATTGACTTCATGTGCCGCAAAAATTGCTTCGATCATCTTATCTTCCGGTACTTCATTTGCACCGGCTTCGATCATGATGACTTTTTCTCTGGTAGATGCAACCGTCAGAGCCATATCAGAAACCTGACGCTGTGCGGAGGTCGGATTGAATACGAACTCACCGTCGATCAGACCTACCTGTGTGGTAGCAGTCGGTCCGTCAAACGGGATATCAGAAATAGCAGTTGCGATCGCAGAACCAAGCATTGCAGTCAGCTCCGGGCTGCAGTCCGGGTCAACAGACATAACCATGTTGTTCAGAGTTACATCGTTGCGGTAATCTTTCGGGAAAAGCGGACGCATCGGACGATCAATGACACGGGATGTCAGGATCGCATTTTCAGAAGCCTTTCCTTCACGTTTGTTGAAGCCGCCCGGAATCTTTCCAACAGCATACATTTTCTCTTCGTATTCCACACTCAGAGGGAAGAAATCAATCCCTTCACGAGGCTTTTCGGATGCAGTAGCGGTTGATAATACGGTAGTATCGCCGTAATGCATAAATGCCGCACCATTTGCCTGTGCTGCCACTCTTCCGACATCAACGGTCAGAGTTCTTCCGGCAAGTTCCATAGAAAAACTTTTGTACATAATTACTCTCCTTTTCTTTTTCGCTGAATTTGTTTTGCTTTTACGGCAGCCTCTCCGAAACAACTGAAAAACATTTTATCATCAAAATATATCGTTAAAATACTTTTCAGTGGTCTCGGAATGTAAAGCAGCTGCCGGCTCGGTTTCTGTTAGGAGAAACCGTTCTGGAAGTTTACGCATACTTCAAGCAACGTAAACAGGGGGACGGAAATCGTTCCGTCCCCCTGTGATTCCCAGATTATTTTCTGATACCAAGTTTTGCAATCAGTGCACGGTATCCTTCCAGATCTGTTTTCTTAAGGTAAGCAAGCAGACCACGTCTCTGTCCAACCATTTTCAGCAGACCACGTCTGGAGTGATGATCCTTCGGATGATTTTTCAGATGCTCTGTCAGCTCCTGGATACGTGCTGTCAGGATAGCGATCTGTACTTCCGGTGAACCTGTATCCTCTGGAGTACGTCCATAAGTCTTGATAATTTCTGCTTTCTTCTCTTTACTGATCATAATAAAATCCTCCTATCAATTATTTTCTCCAATCACTAAGAAATGGACGGAGTGACCAGATACTAAGAACAGGGTCGGAGTCGTCCTCAGCTCTGAATATCGGCTTAATTCATACTTGCTAAGTATAGCACAGTATGATAAACTACGTCAACCATTTTCGGTTGGCAAATAAAATAAAAATAAATGTTCCGGCAAGAACCAGGAAAATCCCAAGATAATAGAGGATTTTTGCCCGTCTCTCCAGATAATTTCCTCTTTCTATGATAAAAATCGATGGATTTGAAATCTTGTATCTGATATTCACTTTTTGATTCAGCACAAATTTGCAGGGATTGCTGCCGTAGCGATACCGTTTCCGTATCAGCACGCCGTCTGCATAGTAAGCAAAGACAGGATAAAAATAGTTGTGGACGCCTTCCTGCCGACCCTTTTCATCCGGATGGCCGGCCACGATCTCAACGACCGTTGCTTCTGCCCGCCCTTTATATTTTGCATGAATGTTGCGGTAGCGTCTGCACAGAAATCCCAGAAAAATAAAGATCACGCCAAGCAGCATCATAAGATCGCCAAGCATCCCGATACTATTTTTCAAAGAAGTACTCCTTTCCAAAAGCAATATCCGCCTGCATCTGATTTTTCAAGTGTTCGACAGAGTCAAATTTCATCTCCGGCCGTTTAAACTTCCAAAGTTCTACATCAATATTTTCTCCATAGAGATCTCCGTCAAAATCAAACAGGTACGTTTCTACTCCACGGAACGTCTCACCGATGGTCGGTTTGTAGCCGATGTTTGTCACACCGTAATATGCCTGTTCACCGATGCGTGTCCTGGAAAGATAGACACCGTTTGGCGGAAGCAGTTTTTTGGTGCTCGGTACCAGATTGGTAGTCGGCATGCCAAGTGTCCGGCCGATCCGCCTGCCGTGAAGCACTTCACCGGAAATAAAATAGCGATAGCCCAAAAGATCATTGACCAGTTCCATATTGCCTGCTTCCAGGGCTTCTTTGACATAGGTACTGCTGATATCTCTGCCTTTATACTGCTCTTTCTCTACGACTTCGACCTGAAAACCATATTTTTTCTGGAGCCAGAGAAGAAGAGTGGCATCTCCGCCTCGTTTATAACCAAAATGAAAATCTTTTCCGACAACAATTGATTTGGCATGCAGCCGGTTCACGAGGATTTCTCTTACAAAATCCTCTGCCTCCATACCGGATACCGACGGAATGAACGGACAGTCGATCAGATAAGAAAGTCCCGTTTTTTCCAACATGAACCGTTTTTCTTCGTCCGTCAGAACAAATCCGCTTTTTCTGCCGTTGATGGTAAACATTACGCTTTTCAGGTTCTTTTTTTCCAGAATGCGGGACAGAAGCTTCTGATGCCCTCTGTGCACGCCATCAAATTTTCCAAGTGTAACGGCTGTCTCCTCCTGGATATACAGTCCGTCAATTCCCTTCATGTATTCCATAATCACATTCCTATTTTATAAAAACATTTTTACCGGAAAAAACATGCCTTTTTCTTCCCGGTATTCATAGATCGCACAGAACTGTCCACCAGTATCGTATACGCGGATCCTGTCCTTTTCCAGCTCATCCACGTTCTGCCCTTCCGGCAAAAGGTTCTGTATCTCACGAACACGAAACGGATTGCCGTTTCTGAGGATCTTTTCCTGCTCTTCCAGGATCGATACGCACGGATACTGCATAAAAACAGCATCGACCGGCATCAGAATCTGTTCGATTTTTCCTGATTCCTGCAATTTTTCGATTTCAGGAAGTTTCAGGCTGTCTTTTAATGTAAAACTGCTGACACGGGTGCGGAGAAGTGATTCCATGCATCCGCCGCAGCCAAGCTTTTCTCCGATGTCATGGCAAAGCGTGCGGATATATGTTCCCTTGGAACAGGTAACGGTCATGGTGACAAAAGGCAGGGCGATCTGATCGATCGTAATTTCCAGAATCTTGATCTTTCTCGCTTTTCTCTCTACGGTTTTTCCTTCTCTTGCCAGATCGCAGAGCTTTTTTCCATTCACTTTCAGTGCGGAATACATCGGTGGAACCTGCTGCTGCTCACCCTGAAACGAAAGAATGCAGGTGCGGACTTCTTCTTCCGACACCTGCACTGACGACTTCTTCAGGATCGTTCCTTCCATATCCTGGGTATCGGTGGTGATTCCCAACCGAAGCACTGCCTCGTATTCCTTATCATGATCTGCCAGCAGATCACACAGTTTTGTTCCTTTTCCAAGGCAGACCGGCAGGACACCCTGTGCCTGAGGATCCAGGGTTCCCGTATGACCGATCTTTTTTTGTTTTAAGATTCCACGAAGCTTCGCCACCACATCATGAGATGTATAGCCTGCTTCTTTGTATATATTGATTACACCGCTTCTTTCCATATGTTTTCTTTACTCCTGAAGCTGTCTTTCTATATCCAGTGTCAGACTGTTTACCACATCAAACACTGATCCCTGCATAGTACATCCGGCTGCTTTCACATGACCTCCACCGCCAAAATAAGAAGCCACTCTTGCCACATCCACTTTGCCGTTGGAACGCATACTGACTTTATACTCCTGCACACCGATTTCATATAAAAAGATGGCAACCTCCACGCCACGGGTATTCTGTAACTGGTTAACAATACCATCCATATCTTTCGGTGTCACACCGTAAAAATCCATGTCTTTCTTTCTCACATAACCCACGATACACCGCTGATCCAAAAGCATGATGCTCTCCATGATCGTGCGTCCCATAATCTGATTCTGTGCATAGGATTTTGTATAGAAAGAATCCTTGATGATACTGGTAAAATCAATGCCTTTTGCCATCAGCTGACCTGCGATCTCCATGGTTCTGGTTCCGGTACAGCTGTACTGGAACACACCGGTATCGTGAACGATCCCGGTATACAGTGCTTCCGCACAGGCTTTGTTGATCTTTTCCGGCTCCAGAAGTTCATAGAACACTTCACAGGTAGAGCTTGCGTCCGGAACGATCTGATTCTTCTGTGCAATTCCTTTATTCGTGATGTGATGATCGATGCACGCGGTTATTTTCGCCGTATTCACTGCCTGACCGGCAACGCCGATCCGGTCTGTGCTGCTGACATCGAATTCCAGAAACAGGTCATATTCTTTCTCTTCCCATTCCTGTTTCGCCTGATCGATGTCCTGAATAAAATGAAATACTTCCGGTACCTCCTCCAGATAAACATCTGTCTGGATCTGTGGGTAATTTTCTTTCAGATACAGATACATTCCCATGCAGGAGCCCACGCAGTCACCATCCGGTCTTACGTGACCGGCGATGGCTGCTGTGGTTACACCCTCAAGTACAGATGCAATATTATTTATCATCTTCCTCATCCCTTTCCGGGGTCTCTTTATTTACCTCGTCAATTAATCTGGACATATGCACACCATATTCAATCGACTGATCCAGTACAAACTGAATCTCCGGTGTGTTACGAAGATTCAGACGTTTTGCCAGCTGGCGGCGTACATAACCTTCCGCACTGCGAAGACCGGCAATGGTATCTTTCTTTTCTTCATCGGAACCCATCACACTGATGTATGCCTTGCAGGTTTTCAGATCCGGTGCCACTTCCACAGAAGTGACGGATGTCATCATATGAATTCTGGGATCTTTGATCTCCTGACGGATGATGAGGCTTAATTCTTTCATCACTTCGCCGTTAATCCTTGTATTTTTTATGCTGTTTTTTCTCATTATCTATCACCTCAATCCGGTATGAAAGCCTATCTCGGTACTTCTACCATGATGTATGCTTCTACCTGATCCAATTCCTGGATATCGTTGAATCCTTCGAATACCAGACCACATTCATAACCAGCTTTTACTTCTTTCACATCATCTTTGAATCGTTTCAGAGATGCCAGTGGGCCTTCGAAGATCTGTTTTCCTTCTCTGGAGATTCTTACCGTACAGCCTCTCTGGAATACACCATCCAGAACATAACTTCCGGCGATGTTACCGACACCGGATGCTTTGAAGATCTGACGAACTTCTGCATGACCGATGACTTTCTCTTCGAAGACAGGATCAAGCATACCCTTCATGGCAGCTTCCACATCTTCGATTGCCTGATAGATGACACGGTACAGACGCAGGTCTACACCTTCCTGTTCTGCGGTTGCTTTTGCTGTCGCGTCCGGACGAACGTTGAAACCAATGATGATCGCGTTGGAGGCGGAAGCCAGTGTTACGTCCGATTCGTTGATAGCACCTACACCACCATGGATGACCTTAACGACAACTTCATCATTAGACAGCTTCACAAGACTCTGCTTTACAGCTTCCACAGATCCCTGCACATCAGCTTTTACGATAAGATTCAGTTCTTTCAGGTTACCTTCCTGAATCTGGCTGAACAGATCATCCAGAGACATCTTCGCTTTTGTTTCTTCCAGCAGACGGTTCTTATTTTCAGAAATAAAGGTTGCTGCAAAGTTCTTTGCTTCTTTATCGTTTTCGGTAGCCACCAGAACTTCACCTGCGTTCGGTACATCTGACAGACCAAGAATCTCTACCGGCGTAGACGGGCCTGCTTCTTTGACACGGCGTCCCTTATCATCCATCATCGCACGTACTTTACCTGAGGAAGCTCCGGCTGCGATAAAGTCACCCACATGCAGCGTACCTTTCTGTACCAGGATAGTAGCAACCGGACCTTTTCCTTTGTCAAGCTGCGCCTCGATAACCAGACCACGTGCTTTTCTCTTCGGGTTGGCTTTCAGTTCGCATACCTCGGAAGTCAGCAGGATCATCTCCAGCAGTTCCTCGATACCCTGGTGAGTCTTTGCGGACACCGGGACGAAAATAGTGCTTCCACCCCAGTCTTCCGGAATCAGTTCGTACTCGGAAAGTTCCTGTTTTACTCTCTCGATGTTGGCACTCGGTTTATCTACTTTGTTAATTGCAACAATGATCTCAACACCTGCTGCTTTTGCATGGTTGATTGCTTCTACCGTCTGCGGCATCACACCATCGTCTGCTGCAACTACCAGAACAGCGATATCGGTGGAGTTTGCTCCACGCATACGCATAGCGGTGAATGCCTCATGTCCCGGAGTATCCAGGAATGTGATCTTCTGTCCCTTGATTGATACCACATATGCACCGATGTGCTGTGTGATACCACCGGCCTCACGGTCGGTTACATTTGTCTTACGAATCGCATCCAGCAGTGAAGTTTTACCATGGTCAACGTGTCCCATAACACAGACAACCGGTGGTCTTGGAACGAGATCCTTCGGATCTTCCTCTTCCTCTTTTAACAGTTCCTCGATCACATCCACTTTTTCTTCCTGTTCTGCGATAATATCATAGTCAAGTGCGATCTCCTGTGCCTTTTCAAAATCGATCTCATGGTTTACCGTAACCATAGTTCCTTCCATAAACAGTTTCTTAACGATCACTGCCGGCTGCATCTTCATCTTTTCTGCCAGTTCGCGAATCGTCATTTTCTCCGGAAGTGTGATTTCTTTCACTACTTCTTTCTTTTCTTCCTTCGGCTGAGGACGGGCAGGTTTCTGCAGTGCTTTCGGCAGTCTGCTCTTCTGAAAACGTCCCTGGTTCGGACGGTTGGATCCCTGTCCGTTTCTTCTGTCCTGGGTCTTTTTCTCTTCTCTTTCGCGTTCTTTTTCTTTATCTTTTTCTTTGTTCTTTACGTCTCTGACCGGTTTTCTTGCCAGGCCCAGATCCATACTGTCCATAGCAGGTCTGGAATCTCTGCGTTCATTTCTGCGTCCGTTGTTTTCTCTTCCGTCGCGGTCTCTGTTATCACGGTTCATACCGTTTCTGTTGTTATCAAAACGACGGCCACCCTGATTGTCTCTGTTCTGATTGTCTCTGTTTTGTCCGTCTCTGTTTCCATCGAAGCGACGGCTTCCGTTTCCGCCATCCTGACGGTTGTTCTGTCCCTGATAACGGTTATTATTCTGGCCGTTTCTGTTATCATAGCGACGTCCACCCTGGTTATCTCTGCTCTGGCCATCACGATTCTGATTGTCTCTTCTTCCCTGACCGTTGAATCTTCTCTCCTGACCATCTCTGCTCTGGCCGTCACGGTTCTGATTGTCTCTTCTTCCCTGACCGTTGAATCTTCTCTCCTGGCCGTCTCGGTTCTGATTGTCACGGTTCTGATATCCACTGCGGCTTCCTTCACCGTTTCCTCTTGCCGGTCTGTCCTGTCCGTTTCTGTCAGACTGCGGTTTGTTTCTTCTGAAATTCTTACCTTCCTGGGTCTGTGCGTTCTGCGGACGGAATACCTGAATCAGATTTGATTTCTTTTTCGGGCGGTCAGCTGCTTCTTTTTTCTCTTCTTTTCCTTCATTTTTTCCGGTGAATGCATCCCGGACCATTTTTTCATCTTTTTCTTCCAATGTACTCATATGACTCTTAACTTCTACCTTTTTCTCCTTTAAAAATTCAATAACTTCTTTGTTTGTTTTATTTAATTCCTGTGCAATTTCATAGATTCTTGATTTTGGCATTCTACCACCAACCTTTCTGCTCCATGCCAAGAAATGTAATTATTCAGATTTCAGCTGTTTTTCCATTGCTGCTGCCAGGTTTTCATCAGTTACTGCCAGAGACGCACGGAATTCTTTTCCCATGGCTCTTCCCAGTTCCTCTTTTCCTCCGAAATCATAACAGGGTACTTCATAATACGTACACATGTTATGGAATTTCTTTTTGGTATTGTCCGACGCTTCCGCCGAAACGATGACCAGCCAGGCCTTTCCTGTCTTTACTGCTTTCTCCGTTGAAAACTCTCCGCTGACAATCTTACCTGCCTTGGTGGAAAGTCCGATCAGTGATAGTACTTTATTACAATTCAATCGTATCCAGCTCCCTTTCCAGGTTCTCATAAACCTCCTGAGGAATCTGCATCTTCAGGGAACGTTCCAGCCCTTTGTTCTTGATGGCTTTCTGCAGACATTCCTTTGAGAAACAAAGATATGCGCCGCGACCGTTTTTTCTTCCGGTCACATCCAGTACGATTTCACCTTCCGGCGTCTTCAGTACACGCATCATTTCCTTTTTATTTTTCATCTCATTGCATCCGATACATTTCCGCAGCGGCACCTTTTTTATATTTCCCATAGCTATCCGCCTCACTGTTTTTTCAGGTCTTACTCTTCTTCTGTGGATGTCTCTTCCGAGATCTCTTCTGTTTTCGGTTCTTCATCCAGTTCTACACCGGCCAGAGCATCTTCCATGGAATCTTCACCCTCTTCATCGTCAGATTCCTGATAATATTCAAAATCACCGGCTTCTCTTGCCTGTGTCTCACTCTTGATATCGATCTTGAAGCCTGTCAGACGGGCTGCCAGACGGGCATTCTGTCCTTCTTTACCGATTGCAAGAGACAGCTGATAATCCGGAACAATAACCAGTGCAGTCTTCTCATCCGGATCTGCCAGTACGGTGATCACCTTTGCAGGGCTCAGTGCATTCTCAATCAACAGTGCCGGATTCTCATTCCAGCTGATGATATCGATCTTCTCACCACGCAGTTCTTCCACAATAGTGTTTACTCTGGCACCGTTCATACCTACACACGCACCGACTGCATCAACATCCGGATCATTGGACCATACAGCGATCTTGGTTCTGGAACCGGCTTCTCTTGCGATACTCTTGATCTCTACGATACCGTCTTTTACCTCTGTCACTTCTGCTTCAAAGAGACGTTTTACCAGTTCCGGATGAGTTCTGGAAACCATGATCTTTGGTCCTTTCGGTGAATCCTTAACTTCCAGTACATATACTTTGATACGTTCGGTCGGTTTGTATACTTCACCTTTGACCTGCTCGTTTTCACTCAGGATCGCATCTACCTTACCCAGATTCACACTGACATTTTTTCCCATGTACCGCTGTACCACACCGGTAACCACGTCTTTTT
>OGQB01001410.1_pt1 | contig 20710 bp, 16 predicted proteins | sample 1553071 | NCBI WGS metagenome assembly OGQB01 (sample SAMEA2580284, study PRJEB22360) | human gut metagenome | biome: human gut; feature: human-associated habitat; material: faeces | place: Denmark | collected 2008/2010
CGGTGTATTATCGTCTTCTTTTACATAAACTTTTGCATCTGCAATGTCTACGCAGTCATCATTTTTTCCGCCGACTTTATCAATGTAGATGATCAGTTTTTCTGCACCTGTCAGGTCAACATTCATAAGTTTTGCATTGTCCGGCTGAAGGATCACACCGCTCTCTGCCAGTTTGTTTTCTTCGCTGATGCTGTCTTTATAGAAGATAAAGTTTGCACCGTCACGGTTTGTCTTGGTAGATTTTATATAGTCAATACCCACATAACCTTCAAAGCGTTCTGCTTTGATGCCGCTTAAATCAAAGGTCAGGGTTGCATCGGTATTTGCACTTAAGCCCTGTGCAAAGACTTTGCGTACACCGTCAACATTCATGCTCAGCTCGCCTTTGTTTGTGCTCTCGCCGCCATCGTATTCGTTGACATGGAAGCCGCCCCAGCCGGATACGGAATTTGCCACATCCATATATAACAAACCATATTTATCAGATTCTTCGGTATCGGTTCCGTAAACTCCGTTTGCTTCGTCTACTTTTGCGGTTAAGTATACATATTTCTGCCCGGTAACCGGTGTTGTATCTTTTCCGCCTGCCGGTGTTACTTTTACTTCTTCTGCGGAAGCATCGATCTGTGCATCTTTTCCGGCAATCGTCAGATTTTCAATGGAGAAACTTGTCTCTTTCTTTTCTGCATTTTCATTCAGGCTGAAGCTTGCTTTGAACAGATCTGCCTGTACTGCAACTGCTTTTGTCAGATCGTAAACTACCTGCACACCGTCTGCTGTTTCTTTTACGGAAATATTTCCTTCTGTACCGTCTGCCAGTGCGATGCCGTTAAATTTATAAGTTGCCGTATCATATTTCAGCATGAAGCTTCCTGCCATCATTGCAGAGCTGCTGCTTTCGGATGTCTGGGAAATGCTTCCTGTCACTTCTACGATTCCGTTTTCCTGTGCTGTGTTATCTTTTGCCGTTAATTTTACCGTTGCTGCTTCTTTTGCACCGTCAATATCTGCTCCGACTCCTGCGAGCACTTTCAGTGCTGCCAGATCGGCAAGATCTACTTTGCCGTCACCGTTTACATCGGCTGCATAAGTATTGACCGCATCGAATGTGGCTTTGCCTGTCAGTACTTCGCGGAGTGTATTGATATCAGAGATATCCAGTGTTCCGTTTGCACTTCCGTCCACATCTCCGTTTACTGCCATGGTTACAGTATCTGCTACGGTTCCGTCTTTGCGAAGTTTCACAAGATATCCTGTTGCCACCGGTGCTCCATCCTCGTCAAAGGATGCGTTATACGGATCTTCCATTGATAAGGTTTCACCCTCGCCAAACTCAAACATTTCAAAGAGCTGTGCTTTTGTCATGCCTGCCGGAACATTATAAAGAATATTTGCAGAACGATCCATTCTGACTGCTGCATCTTCTTTTAAGGTCAGGGATGCTGTCGTCAGTTCTTCTGTGCTTAACTGGACCTTGGTATCGCACCAGCTCACCATATCGTGTCCGTCTTTGACATTTTTGTCTGCATACAGGCAGATTTCCTTTGTTCCTGCCGGGATCTCGATATCGAAGTACTGTGCGTTCTGACCATGTTTCATCAGCTCGCCTTTCCATACTTCTTTGCCGTCCAGTTTGATGATCGGATACGCTCCATCCTGTGTTTTTGCTTTATGAGCATCGATTCCGACATAACCCTGAAGGCGTGTTGCATTCAGTTTGGAAACATCGAAATACAGTGCAGAATCGGCATTGACACCAAATCCCTTTTCAAATTTTGTACGTTTGCCTTCCACATAGAGGTCAAGTTCTGTACCTGCATTGTCCTCGTTTACATGGATTCCGTTGTATCCGGATGTACTTCTTGCAGTATCGTATCCAAGATCTGAAAGCTGAATGGAAGTATCATTCTTGATCTCGATCGTGTAAGTTCTGCTAAATCCGCTCTTTGCGGTTGCTTTTACGGTTGCTGTGCCCGGAAGACTTTCCGGTTTTGTGACCTCAACTTTTACATCTTCGGATACTGCTTCCGCTGTGATCTCCGGAACTGTTCCGGACAGGGAAGAAACGTTTACACTGTAAGATGTGATGTCATTATCAAATCCATCCAGTTCCTGGTCACCGATCTTGATGCCGTTCAGCAGTGCTGTTTCATCTGCATAATTCTTCTTGCTCTCTGTCATCAGTTCTTCGCCTGTTGCTTTGCTGATCGGTTTGAGGCGGTAAGTATAGCTGTATGTCTTACCTGTTCCGAGCAGATACTGAGACAGAGTTGCCTGTCCGCAGCTTGCAGTTCCAAGACCCATCTGTGCATAGTCAATCGTCAGAACCGTATTATCTGTGCGTTCGATCTGGTATGGATGTCCGGCTGCTTCCAGTGCTTCCTGTGTGCAGTTCAGTGCACTCATCTCCAGCAGGTGATCCTGTGCATCAACCAGCAGTCCGTCACCGTCTGCATCGGTCACTGCCATCCATCTGACGTCGGTCTTGTTGCCGGTTTCCTGAGCGTAAACATAATTGGTAAACTGTTCATCTACGGTGCTGCTCCACACACCGACATCATATCCTGTCTTTCTGTCACTGTAGCTGTCCGATTCGCCGCGGCCATACCAGGTCAGGTTGTCCAGTCCGGCTGCCAGCTGCAGGCGTGTACCGACTCTCTGAAGGTTGCTCATGTTGGAGTTCGGAGCCATTGTTGCTTTTACAACAATTTCACCGTTTGCATAGATTGCATAGGTAAGACGGTCTTTGGAATCCGCACAGTTTTTCAGTGTACGTGCTACAGAAACATAGACTACTTTGTCTTCTTTTGCAACGCTCACTTCATCGATCTGAACATTCTCGTTTGCTGTTTTCCATTTTGCATCCACGGATTCCTTCTTATCATTATCCGTAGAAGCTCTCCAGTAGTTCGGCTCAATGCCTTCTGCAATCATTTCTTTTCCGTTTGACTGGTAAGAAGTCATCTCACCGGTTTTCTTGTCAAAGGAAACGGTCCAGTTGTCACCTGCTACTTTTACCTCACCATCGGTTTCTTCAAATGTCTTGATATCTTCCAGTTTGGAGGTATCCACTGCCTCCACTGCTGCATCCGTTCCTGCGAAATCCAGTTCAAACTGTGCTTCTGCCACTGCAAAATCTTTGTCTGCCCAGGTGAACTGACCGTCACTCTTTGTTACGAATGAAATATTCAGGAAATATTCATCACCTGCTGCCGCATCACCCGGTTTGGTGAACGGGATCACAACATCTCTGCTTTCACCTGCCGGGATATCCACATCCATGGTTCCGTTTTCTATGGAAGTTCCGTTCTTTACAACTTCCCATTTCATGGTGTACTCATTTGCATTGGTAGCGATCCATTCGTTGCTGATCGTAACGGTCTTGGAATCCAAATCCTTGAGCTGCATCTGAAGTGCCTGATAAATACGCTTTACTTCATAAGCTTCCGGCTGGAGTGTACGGTCCGGAGATACAATACCATTGACGCAGAAATCGGTGTTTCCGGACTTCCATGATTCATAACTCTTTGTATTTCCGTCTGCATCGGTGTAAGTTCCGTGGTTCCAGTCACCGTCATAGCCCCAGTAAGTGCTCTTTCCATCCCAGTTTCCGTCAGAATCCAGAATCGGTGTATTATAGCTCTGATCTACGAAATCCCAGATAAATCCACCCTGCAGGATGCCGTTGGCACGGATTTCTTCCCAGTATTCTTTCATACCGCCGCAGCTGTTGCCCATTGCATGCAGGTATTCACACATCAGATATGGTTTCTTTGAATTTTTAACCTGTTTTCCAATGTTCGGATACATGTTGGACCATACATCTACGCCTGCATTATCATTCCAGCCCTGATAGTGAACGACTCTGGTGTCGTCGTTATTCTGGAAATAATCAATTTCTGCCTGAAGGGAATCACCGGCTCCCGTCTCATTTCCAGGTGACCACATGATAACACATGGATAGTTTTTGTCACGCTCCAGCATATTGATGGCACGGTCTTCTGCTGCCTGAACATATCCCGGAAGGCTTCCCGGCACTTTGTACTGGCTTCGTCCGTTGTGAGACTCTACGTTTGCCTCATCCATCACATAGATACCATACTCGTCACAGAGTTTGTAGAAAGTCGGATCATTCGGATAATGAGAAGTACGAACGGCATTGATGTTCAGCTCTTTCATCAGCTCAATGTCTTTTCTCATGTCTTCTTCCGTCAGATACCATCCATCCTGCGGATCGTTCTCATGACGATTCACACCGGTGATCGTAATAACCTTACCGTTTACACGAAGTCTTGCATCGTCTGTATTTGCATCGGTGATCTCCACTTCACGGAAGCCGACATCGGTCTGTGTCGCTTCTTTTGTCACACCGTCTTTTTTCAGTTCCAGAACCAGGTTGTAGAGGTTCGGTTTCTCTGCACTCCATTTTTCCGGATCGGTGATGTGCTGTGTGAGGCTTACTTTTGCTTCTTTCGTCCCGCTGTCAAAAGAAGTAACTGTTCCGGTGAGCGGTGTGGTTGTCACCAGCTTGCCTTCGCTGTCGTAGAGGTTTCCTTCTACACTCCATCCGCTCACATCCTCTGCGGAAAGATTGCGTACATCCACATCGACATTCAGGTCTGCATCTGTGTAAGTGTCATCCAGATCGGTAACTACCGTATAATCACGGATTTCCACGTCATCTTTGGATGTCAGGTAGACATCACGGAAGATACCGGAAAGTCTTACCATATCCTGGTTCTCGATGTAGCTTCCGTCGGACCAGCGGTAAACCTCTACGGTAATCACGTTCTCGTTTCCTTCTGAAAAATCAAGTGCATCGGTAATATTAAATTCATCTCTTGTAAAACTGTCTTCTGCATATCCGATGTATTTGCCGTTTACCCACAGATACATGGCAGAACCAACACCTTCGAAGTTGATAAAAACGTTGCGGTCTTTCCAGCTTGAATCGATTGTAAAGGTCTTGCGGTATGTTCCGACCGGGTTGCACTCTGTCGGGGCATCGCCTACTTTGTACTTGTTATAAGCTTTTCCTTCTGCATTCATCCACGGATAGTTCTGGTTGGAATAGATCACCGGATCGTATTTCCAGGAACCGTCTTTATTTACATAGGTCTGCCAGCTCTTTGGAACGGTAATGTTATCCCAGCTGCTGTCATCGTAATCTTTCTGGTTAAAATTGGCATCTTTTGCACCGATACGGTCTGCCGGTTTGACTGCCCAGCTGAATTTCCAGTCATCTCCATTTAAAAGCTGGTAAAATGAAGATTTCGTCCGGTCTTTCGCTTTTGCCTTTTCTGCTGTATCAAAGCTGTAAAAGGTCGATCTTGCCGCCTCGCGGTTCACCTGAAATACCCCCGGCTGTCCGTTCCATTCGGTAGAAGATGCTGCTGCGACTACTTCCGGTATAATCCCCTCCAGACCAGAAATGCTGCCGCCGCTTACGACCATCGCTCCTGCGAGTAAAACAGACAACAGTTTTTTTTGTTTCATATCCCTTTTCCTCCTTTTTGAATGAGTTTGACAGTTTTACATATAGTAAAATGTTTACCTTCATCATTATTTTATCACTTCAAGTGTACTTGAAGTCAAGTGGATTTTTAATTTTCGTTTATTTTACACACTTTTTTCTCTGATTTTTGTGCATTTTTACAACTATTCTGAGGCTTAGATATATAATAGCATATCTTTTTTGCACATACAACGTTACATTTGATCCTAAATGTAACTTTTTTCCTTTTTTCAGCATCTCGTACAAATTCCATCATTTTTTTCAATCTCGGTCACTTTATGTATTTTTACAGTAAACATTTGTATTTTATCTCAGTCGAGAAGACTCCCACTTCTGCAAGTGATGAGTAATAACAAGTCTTTCTCAGTGGGAGTACAATCTCCGACTGAGATAAAATATGCTCCCTCCTGAGTGACAAGTTTTTTATTATTTCACCTGTCTGCCCAGAAGGGAGCATATCCTGATTCACTAAACATAATTCCTGTTTTTTTTGTATTCGTTTATTTTACTTTTCTGCTCTTCACCGCAGAATAACTGCCATAAACTTTCTTTTTGCCCACTTTGCGGTAAGCACATACTTTATAGTAGTACGTCTTCTTCTTTTTCAGTTTTTTATTGGTGAAGCTTATCTTTCTGGCTCCGTTTAAGACTTTGACTTTCTTATACTTGCCTTTTTTCTTATCGGCACGATAAACTACATAGCCATCTGCGTTTCTGACTTTTTTCCATTTCAGAACCAGTTTCCCTTTCGAAACTGCCTTGACGGAAAGACCTTTTACCTTCGCCGGTTTTGCTTTTGCCGGTATCTCTGTGGACGGCATTTGCTGTTTTGTCTCACTCTCTGACGGCTTTGTCTCCTTTGTATCCGGCTGCGGCTTCGGATCTGGTTTTTCTGTTGCGGCTGTTTCCGATTCCGTCGGTTTTGTTTCGCTTTCGGTCTCCTTCTTTGTTTCGCTCTCCATCTCCGTTTCGCTCTCTTCCGTTCTTCCCGTCAGCTTGATATACTGATCTGTCAGACTGGCAATGCCCGCCTGGAAAGTGTCCATCTCAGCAGACAGCGTCGTGATCTGTGCATCGGTCAGAAAGGCCGGATGTCCGCCCTGTGCAGTTGTTAAAATACCTGCATAAAGTTTTTGAATCTGATCTGCCAGCTGTGGTGCTTCTTTTTTGATCACAGCAAGCTTGTTGACATCACGCACGCCCTCTGCCATACGCTCCAGTCTTACCGAGCTTCTGCTGATCGGATTCTGTGCTGTTTTTTCGTCCGGATAGATCAGGAAACAATCTCCCGGTTCAAATTTGCTGTGTGTGGTATCATTGAGCGGATCTTCTACCCAGGCATCATACGCCCAGCGAAGAAATCCTGCCGTGCCGGATTTGCCTGCATTTACGATCGACCAGTAACTTTCCACCGGTGCACTTAAGGAGAAGTTGCCCGGTCTGTGACCGGTACAGGAATATAAAGTGGTGCGAAGTCCTTTTGCTTCCCGGTCTTTTACCAGCTGTTCAAAATCTGCCGGATGTGCGGCCGCCGCCGTATCTCCGACATTCAGGTCTGTCACTCGCATGGCGAGGTCTTTCTTTTCCACAAAGCTGTCCATCGCACCTGCTGTTTTTAAACATTTCCCATCCTTGTTTTTCACAGACTCGATCAGGTCAAAAGCGGTGCCTGAAAATCCACGCTCATCAATGCCGATGTAACTGTCATCAAACCAGCCTTTTTCAGTCAGGTGTGCGGTAAGATCGGTAAGGAAGTCCGTCCAGAGTGTGGTATAACGTGTGCTTCCCACAGAAAATCCTTCTTTTACCAGCTTGCCGTTCTCCCAATAAGTGAAAGAATTGTGCCACGGTGCCACGCTGTAAAGCACGATCTTATCCCCGATTCCAAGGGATTTGTTGAAGCTTACCCACTTATCAAAATCGGTATAATCATATGTAAAGCTATCTCCGTTCTTGATCCATTTGATCATAGATGGATAATGTACATCATTTGCACTGTATGTCTGTCCGTCCCAGGCATCTTCGATGATCGAAGCAGTGATCGCATGTCCGCCTGCTTTTTTATAGAGCTCCATGGAGGACTTCATGATCTCCAGATGCTCATCGGAAAACGGCTCTACGCTATAATATTCTGCACTCGTATACGGATACTGCCACAGTTCAATATCAAAGGTATCTCTGTAATTATCCGGAAGTTCTGCATTCTGCACACGCACTTCATACTCAAACACCAGCGGCTTATCGAGCCGATCTGCTGTTACGGTCAGCTGTGTTTTGTAAGTGCCGGATTTTGCTGTCTTTGGAATCGCAAACTCAACCAAGACCGGCTGGAGTGTATCTGCTTTTATGTCGATCGGCGTACTCTGCCAGAGAATATCCGACGCTTCCGCACGGTTCTCTTCTGTTGCCTCCGGAACATCATTTCCATATATATATCCATAAACATAAGCTTTTGTGGAACGGATGAATGTCGCTGTCACATTTTCTTTTGCGATCTTCTTTTTGCCGTCCGTCAGGTCGGATGCCTGGATCGCTACATTTGTGAAATCTCCACCGATCGCACTTAAGACCAGTTCACTGACTGCACGGTCATTCTTCCAGGCAGTCAGCGTCTCGCTGCGGTTTTTCTTTACCGAAACTTCCGCAAAACGTTTCTGGGTGTACTGCGTGTTATGATCGGTGACGGTGCCGCCAAGCGTATTTCCCTGCTCTCGCACTTCCACTTCCATTGTTCTGGAAATCCCTGCCTTCTGGCTGGATGCCGTGATCACTGCCGTTCCGCTTTTCTTTGCAGTAACCGTTCCCTGTGCACTGACAGAAGCAATATTTTCATCAGAAGTTGTATAGGACATATCGTTCAGTGTCGCATAAGACGGTGTATAGCTGTAAGAGATTGCATAACTCTGTCCGACACTTAAGGAAATCCCCTGATCTTCCAGTTTAAAATCTTTTGCAATGTACGGGCTGTGTGTGACCTGTACATAAGCCACCTGATTGACTACCGCACTGCCACTGCGTTCCTTCTGCGTAACTGCATAGAGCGTATGTTCACCTTCCGTAAGGTTTTCTGCTTTATATACAGACTGCGGCGTGGTACGGCTGCTCTCATAAAGATCCACCAGTGTCTCTGCTCCGTCATCCACACGGTATTTCACTTTTCCGTGGTTGTGACTCTTGTTTGCAAAAACTTCGATGGCATTTCCCTTAAACGTTACCCTGTAAAAGCATTCTTCTGCCTTCTCATTCGATGATCCGAGGTCTATATATGCCTCGTCATCATTGTACGTCCAGCTCTTTCCGCTGAATGATTCGTAGGAAAAACAGTTGACCCCTCCCGATGTCTGGCTCGGCAGGATCTTCGTTGTTTCCTGTGTCTGGCTTTTTGCATTTCCTGCTGCCATCAGTGATACCGGCAGACCGGTAAATGCCAGGATCACGGCAAGAAACAGCGAAAGCCATTTCTTTTTTTTCTTTTCCATTTTCTTCTCCTTCTCTTTCATCTGCCTCTTACCTCAGATGTTGTTTAACTCTGCAATCCGCCGGAAGCGGTATCCGATGGGAATGAAATCCCTGCTGATTGTCCGTACTTATTCCGGCTGTTTGAAAATAATATCGGCAAACTCTCCCCTGCTTGCCTTTTTCAGATCTTCCGGTTTCAGCTCGATCTGTACGCCGAGGCGGCCTCCGCTGACGATCATCTTCTCCAGTTTCTGTGCACTTTCATCAATTCTCGTCACATACTGCTTTTTCATGCCGATTGCCGTACAGCCTCCGCGGATATAACCGGTGACCTGATTGATATCTTTGACATGGATCATGGAAACGGATTTTTCGCCGACTGATTTGGCTGCCTTTTTCATATCCAGCTCCTCGGCGATCGGTATCACAAACACAAAATAATTTCTGCTGTTTCCAATCGTGACCAGTGTCTTATAAAGCAGCTCATATGGCTGTCCGAGTGTGTCTGCCACTTTCAGGGCATCCACAAATTCATCACACTCATACGTATACTCTTTATACGGAATCTTGTTCCTCTCAAGGATACGCATGGCATTTGTCTTTACTTCTTTTGATTTTCCCATCTTTTTTCAGAACAATCCTTTCACAAAATCTGCCACCGCTTTCAGATCCTGACGATCCGGATGAAGAAGTGCCTCGTCAAAGTTGTGAAGCAGCATCTCCACCTGCTGTGTATTGGAAGTGTTCTGCATCGCCTCATAGCGTTTGCGAACCTGGATCGGCATCTTGCCCTGACATAAAAATCCGCCCAGATATTCACAGTCCTCCGGGATAAATGCTGCAACTCCGTTTAAAATCCGGTCATAATATTCCGGCACATTCCCCATGCCGCAGGTTCCAAACAGTGCAACCTTTTTCCCGTGGAGCTTTCCAAGCAGATCCAAGATCTCCGAACTCGCTGTCCCGCGATCCGTCCAGAACCCAACCAGATACATCTCTCCGTCATCCCGTTCTGTTCTCTCCTCGATTCGTTTTACATTTTTTTCTTTTACCGGCACTGCCGCAAAAACTGCTTCTGCCAGTTTCTCCGTATTGCCGGTGCGGCTTGTATATACAATCTGTACGCCCATCCTGATTCCTCCTCTGGCATGATATTGATGTCAAAAGCCATTAACTTTGATACTCTGCGGATCATTCCATGCTCTGCACTCACATAATCCTGATATCTTTGCATTATCATAGCATACTTGACTGTACATAAAAATAGTTTAACTCTAAACAATTCTAAAGTTTTTATAACTCAGATTTCATATCTGCATTCTCAGATTCCGGCATAAATGCATGTTTTCTGCACTTCTTCCAGCGATTTTCCTCAGTCTGCATTCTGGATTCTGACCACTTCCACACTTTCCTGACCAGAGTCCTCGCTTTGCAGTTCTCCGCGATAAGTAATCTTCACAGACATTCCTTTTGTGAGACCTTTTTCTAAATACAGCGGAACCTGTACAATCCGGAACTTCACTTCTTTTCCGTCAGAAGTTTTAATCGTCATGCCGGTCATGGAAATCTTTTCCAGTGTTCCTTTTACCGTCTGCTTCTTTGATGCATCCGCCTTCGTTTCTGTTTCTGGATCGCTCTCGAAAACATCAGCCGATCCCGCAATACGCACAGCAGTTGCCTTTTTGGTACCTTTCTGCGTGATCTTTCCGGTATAATCTACAGAAACCAGATTGCCGATCCGGATACCGTACGGCAGATCGATTTTTACATCATCCGTGGAAAACGCAAGCTCATTTCCATTATCGGAAAGCAACACTACCTGATCCATGCTCAGCTCTTCCAGCGTCCCGATCACGGTATGTACCTCCGAAGAGTTCACTGTTTCGCTGCTTCCGGTGCTCTGCTTTGTCTCTTTTTCCGATCCGGCACTCTCCTTGTCAGTCTGTGTTTCCCTGTTTTTTTCTGATGTACTTTCTTTCTCTTTTGCAGTCTCACTTTCTGCTTTCTTTTTGGCTGTTTCTTTTGTGCTGCCCTTCGCCTGTGTCTCTTTTGCCGTTTCAGAGGAACTTTCACTTTCCGTGCTGCTCTCTGTTACCGTTTGCGTCTCAGTCTGTTTTGCGGTATCGGTCTGCGTTTTTTTGCTGCATCCGGATAACAAAAGTGCGGTTGCAAGCATTGCGGCTGCTCCTGCCGTCAGAAATCGTCTGTACATAAAATTTCCTCCATTCTTTTTACGATTGTTTTATCCCCTTAAGCTTTTGCGAAAAATGTCGTTTCACCATCCAAAAGATGATAAAACGACATTCTGGTTTTCTGTTTCTTTATGCGTTCGCTGCGATCACATCCTGCATATCATACAGTCCAGGCTCTCTGCCTGCCAGGAATTTGGCTGCCTGTACGGCACCTTTTCCGAAAACCGCCTTGGAATATGCAGTATGCTTAAACTCGATCACTTCGTCTGTTCCGGCAAAGATCACTTCATGCTCACCTACGATATTACCGCCGCGAACTGCGGAAATACCGATCTCTTTCGGATCACGCTCTTCTCTTCGGTCGCTTCTGTCGTAAGTATAATGATAGGCATTCCCCAGTGCCTCATTCATACTGTCTGCCAGTGCCAGAGCCGTGCCGCTCGGTGCATCCAGTTTGTGTTTGTGATGCTTTTCTACGATTTCCATATCAAATCCTGCTTCTGCCAGTACTTTTGCAGCACTCTTTAACAGGTTCAGCAGGGTGTTGATACCAAGTGACATATTTGCAGATTTCAGGACGGCAGTCTTTTTTGCTGTCTCTGCCACTTTCTGAAGCTGTTCTTCTGAAAGTCCTGTTGTGCAGACTACAACCGGAAGTTTGTGTGCTCCGCAGTAATCAAGCAGTGCGTCCTCTGCTTTTGCAGATGCGAAATCGATTACAACATCTGCTTCTTCTTTGCAGTCCTCCAGGCTTTTGTATACCGGGTATTCCATTTTTCCGTTATCAAACGGATCAATGCCTGCTACGATCTGTGCATCTGCATCCTCTTTTACGATCTGTGAGATCACCTGACCCATGTGTCCGCAGCAGCCATGCATAATGATTTTTACCATTGCTTTTTCCTCGCTTTACATTCATGTAAGAATAATGCCTACGAATTGCTCCGTTACATAGTAACTCTGGCATTATCCATTATTCTGCCAGTTTGATGCCGAACTTTTTCATCTCTTCTGCCAGTTTTGCTGCATGTTCCTCTTCCATCTCGGAGAGCGGTCCGCGAAGCGGTCCGACCTCTTTTCCCATCAGATTGAGAGCTTTTTTGACCGGGATCGGATTTACTTCGCTGAACAGTGCATGGATCAAAGGCAGTGCCTTCAGCTGCAGATCACAGCTTTCTTTTACTTTTCCTTCATTATAAAGAGCAACAATGTCATGTGTTTCTTTTGGTGCTACATTGGAAAGTACAGAGATCACACCTTTTGCTCCAAGGGACATCATCGGCACGATCTGGTCATCGTTTCCGGAATACAGATCAATGCATCCGTCTGCCATCTGCATCAGAGTTGCAACCTGTGAAATATCTCCGCTTGCTTCTTTGATCGCCACAATATTTTCTACATTTTTTGCAAGATATACGGCTGTCTGCGGCTGGATGTTGCAGCCGGTTCTGCTCGGTACGTTATAGAGAACGATCGGCAGTTTTACAGACTCTGCGATTGCTGTATAGTGTGCGATCAGTCCGTTCTGTGTTGCTTTATTATAATACGGTGTTACCAGAAGAAGGGCATCTGCTCCTGCCTTCTCTGCCTCCTGGGAAAGGTAGATGGCAGTTGCTGTACAATTAGAACCGGTTCCGGCGATAACCGGGATTCTCTTTGCCACTTTTTCAACGGTATAGCGGATCACATCCAGATGTTCCTCATGTGTCAGTGTGGATGATTCTCCGGTTGTTCCGCAGATGATGATGGCATCTGTGCCGCCTGCGATCTGCTCTTCCAGAATCTCACTTAATTTTTCGTAGTTTACGTCTCCGTTTTCATGCATCGGTGTTACAATTGCCACACCTGCTCCTGTAAAAATAGCCATAGTTTTTCCTCCTAATCTGAACTGGCTGAAACGCTATAAAACTGATACTTGTACTGTAGAATGCACAGCGATCCTGTCGGGTAAATGTCAGTAAAGCCTGCCGGAACCATATGACAGATCCCAGGTGCATCTGACTTGAACAGAACAGCTTCTGTATCATAAAAGGGACAGACCCGAGCGATCAGGTCTGTCCCAAAGAATAAACAAATGATAAAAACTGTATTCTTTCAGATAGCGCCCCATCGTCATTCGATGACAGTCATAGAGTTCTTAGCTCCATGCCCAAGCTGCAAGCTTCAGGTGCAATCCAGCTTTCGGCGTTTTCCCCTTTTGGCCACCTTCGCCTGTACCTGAATACATCGGATGACTTACTCTTGAAACACGCAACCTCTATCAAACTTATACATAATATCGGGGTCAACAGATATTTGCCCCCTTTGATACTCAAACCGGTACGCACGTACTTCTCCGTGCAGACACTGATTTGTTTATAATCTTATCATTGTCAAAATATATTGTCAACTGCCGGGTTGACTTTTTTATCTCAGCGTAGAAGATTCCACTACTGTCCGCTACTGTCCGCTTTATATGCTGTGACCATCTCCGTCACTTCGTCTGCATACTGCCAGATTTCTTTCGCCGGATAGATCCCGGTCAGGATCAGACTGGTATATTCTCCCTTTGCCTCAAACAGGGCACGCAGTTCTTCTGCTTCGATCACCCCTGCTTCCACAAGTCCCAGAACTTCATCCAGAATCAGCACATCACACTCTTCCGTGACCAGTACTTTTCTTGCAAAATTGAGTGCATTTTTGAGATTTTTGATCTCTTCTGCTTTTTCGGCATCCGGAAGATCTTCAAATGCCTCTTCTGCCTTCTGAAAACGGAACAGTTTAATCTCCGGCTCCAGACGCTGCACAAAACCAATTGCTTCTGCATTTCTTTCCTTCATGAACTGTATAATGATAACGCTTCTCCCCTGACTTGCTTCCTGTATCCCCTGTCCGATCGCTGCGGTGGTTTTCCCCTTTCCCTCGCCACAGTAAATATGTATAGAACCTTTATCCATTATGCACCTCGTTAAAAATTCAAGAATGTTTCACATATCTTTGAACAGTTATACACCATTTTTTCAAAAAAAGCAAGAATATCAGATCTTTGCAAATCTCTGCTTCTCAGATATACTCTAATTTACTGACAGACACTTCATACGCCACTCTTTTCTGTGCTTCCTCTCCTTCTAATTTTTTCACATATTCACGGCTCTGGATACGTCCCCAGATCTGTACATGGCCACCGACTTCAAATCCCGCCGCAAATCTGGCATTTCTGCCCCAGCAGATGCATGGGATATAGTCCGATTTTCCATACGGCCGGTTCACTGCGATCAGCATATCTGCAATCTCTCTTCCAAGAGGTGTTTTCCGGTAAACCGGTGCTTTGCATATATAGCCATCCAGAAAAATCTGATTTGTCTTTGCTTTATCGGTCTCTTCTTCCACAAAGCTGACTTCTCTTGCAAATACAGAAAGTACCAGACGGTTTCTCTTTTCTTCATGCCGGTTGTATGAACGGAACTGACCGTTGATCTGGACATATTCTCCTCGATAATCTTTGCTTACGTCAATCAGGCGTTCCGATATCATAACCGGAATGCAGTCGGAACAGTCGCTCAGTCTCTTGACCAGTATGTCAGCCATATAAAAACCTTCCCCGAATACTTCGTGACTAAATACAAATGGTGACGCAACCTCTCCTATGATCGTTACCTGATTGTTTTCAATAATCTTATCTGCCATAAATAACAGTTCTCCCTTCCCTATGAAGCTCTTTTTGTATTTTCCGGTGTCTTCATCTGCAACACCGCATAGTTTTATATATTCTGCGGATGGTTTCAATATGTCTGTTTTCCGATTTTTCTTCAAAATTTTTTTAAATCCCTTGTAATCTGGGAAAAATGTGATAAACTCTGTAGTGGTTTAGATGCGAAAAACGAAAAACAACATATACAAAAGGAAGAGTGTATTATTTATGATTAGAGAAGATGTACGCAACATTGCCATTATCGCACACGTTGACCACGGCAAGACTACATTAGTAGATGAGCTGCTCAAGCAGAGCGGTGTGTTCAGAGCAAATCAGGAAGTAGCCGAACGTGTTATGGACAGCAACGATATTGAACGTGAACGCGGTATCACCATTTTATCCAAAAATACCGCCGTATTTTACAAGGACACAAAAATCAATATCATTGATACTCCGGGACATGCAGACTTCGGCGGTGAGGTGGAACGTGTACTGAAAATGGTAAACGGCGTTATCCTCGTGGTAGATGCTTTCGAGGGTGCCATGCCTCAGACAAAATTCGTTCTGCGTAAGGCACTGGATCTGGATCTGCCTGTTATTGTCTGTATCAACAAAATCGACCGTCCGGAAGCAAGACCGGATGAAGTCATCGATGAGATCCTGGAACTTTTTATGGATCTGGATGCTTCCGACGAACAGCTTGACTGCCCGTTTGTTTATGCTTCTGCAAAAGGCGGTTATGCAACTTTAAGTCTGGATGACGAGCCAAAAGATATGGTTCCGCTGTTCGAGACGATCTTAAATTATATTCCTGCTCCGCAGGGTGATGAAACTGCCGGAACTCAGGTTCTGATCAGTACCATCGACTACAATGAATACGTTGGACGTATCGGTGTCGGTAAAGTAGATAACGGAACAATCCGTGTCAACCAGGACTGCGTTCTTGTCAACCATCACGATCCGGACAAACAGAAAAAAGTAAAGATCAGCAAACTGTATGAGTTTGACGGTCTGAATAAAGTAGAAGTAAACGAAGCAACGATCGGCTCCATCGTAGCGATCTCCGGTATCGCTGATCTGCACATCGGTGACACACTCTGCTCGCCGGATCATGTGGAAGCAATTCCGTTCCAGAAGATCTCCGAGCCGACGATTGCCATGCATTTCATCGTAAACGACAGTCCGCTCGCCGGAAGAGACGGTAAATTTATCACTTCCCGCCACCTGCGCGACCGTCTGTTCAAGGAATTGAACACAGACGTCAGCCTGCGTGTCGAGGAAACCGAGACAACCGAATCCTTCAAGGTTTCCGGCCGTGGTGAGCTTCATCTTTCCGTACTGATCGAGAACATGCGTCGTGAAGGTTATGAATTTGCCGTAAGCAAGGCAGAAGTTCTGTATAAAACAGATGAACGTGGCAAGAAATTAGAGCCAATGGAGCTGGTTTATGTGGATGTTCCGGAAGAATTCTCCGGTACCGTTATCCAGAAGCTGTCTCTGAGAAAGGGTGAACTGCAGGGCATGAGCGTTGCCAGCAGCGGTTACACAAGACTGGAGTTCTGTATTCCTTCCCGTGGGCTGATCGGTTACCGTGGCGAATTTATGACCGATACAAAGGGTAATGGTATCATGAATACCATGTTTGACGGTTATGCACCTTATAAAGGAGATATCCAGTACCGCAAGCAGGGTTCTCTGATCGCATTCGAGGATGGCGAGTCCGTAACTTACGGTCTGTTCAGTGCTCAGGAGCGTGGTACCCTGTTTATCGGACCTGGTGAAAAAGTTTACTCCGGTATGGTCATCGGACAGAACGGTAAGGCAGAGGACATCGAGCTGAATGTCTGCAAGAGCAAACATCTGACCAACACCCGTGCTTCCGGATCAGACGATGCCCTGAAACTGACACCGCCTAAGATCTTAAGCCTGGAAGAAGCCCTGGACTTCATCGATACCGATGAACTTCTGGAAGTAACACCGAACCATCTGCGTATCCGTAAGAAAATTCTGGATTCCAGACTGAGAAAGAGAGCAAATCTGAAATAATCATAACTATAGATACCAAAAGCGGATGTATCTGTCAGACCGGCAGATACATCCGCTTTTTTCTTTCATTTATGACAATTTCAATCCCTTCACAATTATGAACCAAAATGCCCTGTCTCAAAACCGGCTCTCGCATTATCCGCTTACTTCTTCCAGAATCGAATCCCAGCGGAGTCCTTCTTCTTTCTCCAGTTGATACCACGGACCGCCGTCTTTCCGGACAAACTGATTTGCCATATGCTGAACCATACATTCTTTTCCGCCAGCATAGTTCACCTGGATATCCGATATCATTCCATCATAATCTTCCGGATCCACGGAACTGTTCTTTTCCATTTTCAGATGGTTCAGATAGTTTGTGACTGTTTTGATTTTCTCTACATCGGACAGCTCATACCTCGTTTCTCCCGGGCGGGTAGATATGGTGATCCCGGTAACAGAACCTTCCGGCAAAAAACCTTCTTCTATCTGCTGCTGAACCTCCACCTAGCATTCATCTGCGGTTGTCTCCGGATCGTATTGCAGTGTGTCCAGGATCTGCATAACCTGTTTTTCATTTTCTTTCCACCATGCACTCTCGCCACATGGATTGATGATATGGATATCGCTTTTTTCACCCAGAAATACAATCTCCTCCCATATGCCAGATGCAAAACCGTCTCTCGATTCTTCCAGGGCTTTTTCTCCTGCCAGCCGGATCTTCTTTTCTTCCAACCCTGTCCCACATGTTTCACCTGGATAATCCTTTTCGTACTTCACCAGAACTTCATTTTCTTTATCTTCCCCTCGATAAAAACTGATTCCATACACAGTATCCTGTTCTTCCGTCTGAATCTCATAGTTCCATTCCTCCGACAGCTGCAATGTAAGTGTTCCATAAGGACCTTTCAGTGAAACCTCTGTTGCCGGTACAAATGTTCTGGATTTCTTTTGAAAGATCCAGATGCCCGCTCCTGCCAGGATCACCACAACAACTGCCAGAAAGAATCTCCACCGATATAGTCTTTTCTTCATGCTTCCGTCCCCCTGTCTGCCTAATCTTCCACCGTTTCTATCATCGCCTGCAACTCTTCCAGGCTGATTCCGATTTGCAGACTGATCGAATACGAATATCCTCCCTGCTGCCAGATCGCCAGTTCATACGCATCGCTGTCTCCCTTGCAGGTGACTTCTGCCTCTCCCACGTTGATCGTAGTCTCCTGGCTGTATGTGTTGTATACGCCGCTGTTATCTTCATCATCCCCCTGTGATTTTCTGAAATACACTTCCTGATCATCCCCGGTATAGCGGATCTCAGCCAGCGTATCATCATAGGTCAAATACTGGGTTTCCTTCACGGTAAATGGCAGTTCTCCGATCTCTTTAACGGTAAATCCCACCGCATCGGAAAGTTCCTCCGCAGAACCATACTCCTGCATCGGATTTGGCATCTGCGCTCCGTCATCTGCCACATCCGTAGTAGTCATATCTTCTTCCTCACTGACTGTTTTGTCCGGATGTAACGTATGAATTCCATAAGCAGCTCCCACGACCAGTGCGCAACACGCTGCAACCGACAGATATTTTGTCCATTTTTTCATGGTTTGCACCTTTGCCTTTCGTTCTCTTTCCGAGACATGGCGTAGGATCTGTTCTCTTGTTTCCGTTGTCAGTTGGATATTTTCCATGATTTCATGATATCGCTTACTCAAAATCATACTCCTCTCTCAGGACTTCCCGCAGTTTCTCTCTTCCTCTCCGAAGGTCAGACCGCACGCTGCTCTCCTTTTTCCCTAGGATCTCTGCAATCTGTGCCGTTGGAAATCCTTCATAATAATACAGATGAATCGCTTCCCGGTAACTTTCAGGAAGTCTCTTTACCGCATCCCACACAAAAGTCAGATCTTCCCGTTCCTGCGCGATCAGCTGATCCTCCAGCTGGTCTGCCTGACGGATCTTATTGTAAGCGATCTTATTTTTACTCAAATTCGCCGCCACCCGGAAGATCCATGCCTTTTCATGATTTTCACCGGCAAATACCGGACGGTGTTCCAGATAACGGATCAGAGTTTCCTGCAGGATATCCTCTGCATCACTCATATTATGTACATACGTATAGGCAAGCCGCAGCACTGCATTCCCATAAGTATCCATGATTCTTTCTGCCAGCACCTCCATCTTCTGTTTCCCGACAATTTTTACCGTTTTCCCAAGATCCGCTTCTTTTCGAAACATGGAGAATTTCTGAAGAATCTGTATTTTCTTCTTTTCCACGAACAGATACCATTCAGTGATCCTGTTCCTGATCCCTCTCCCCGTCATCCACGTTCCACTACCCGGCAACGCTCTGGTCTGATAACCCATCATTGTTTCCCGCTCCTGTCTCTCTTTATTTTCGTTTTCACTTTCTATACAGTTCAGCCTGCAAAAATGTTGCAGCTTTTTTCAATTTTTTCTTTTATATAACAGGAAACAATGATTCCCCTATAACAACTGCTTCTGAATCTCCCGTATTTTTTCCAGTTCTTCCCCTGTCATATCTGCAATTTCTTCCGGACTTTTTCCCTTTCGTAACATATTTGTTATAATACTTGCTGCTTTTCGTTGTTCACCTTGCTCTGCTCCAATAGCAATTCCTTCTTTTATTCCTTCTTTTCTTCCCTCTTTTCTTCCCACTTCTTTTAATTCCAGCATCTGTGAGTTATAATCGCGAATTGCTTTCTCCCTCGCTTCGTATTCTAATCTCTTTTTTTCATCCGCGCTCATATGTTTTAACATTTCATACGCTTCGTCTATATAAGTGTCTTCTTTTGCCATTTTCTCGAACTCCTTTCTGCTCTTCGCTCCCAGGAAACGCATCCATCGGATAATTCCGGATTCATTCTGTTCTTTTTCCGGCAATTTTTTCAGTTCCAGCACATGGATCTCCAGCAGATCTGTATATTCTTCTCCCGTGTCTTTATCACAGAAAATAATCTTCCGATAGCATCTGTCATCATCCGGGAAATGAATAAAGTTTAAAATACCTACATGGATACATTTCTTCAGCTTCTCATAACTTTCTCCTGCTTTCAGCTGATCCGTATACATTTTTCCCAAATAAAACAGAATTCTCTTTGTCCAATAGGATACTGCCGTCACCTGCATCTCAAAATCCATTTGCGTTCCATTTTTCAAAATCACTTTCACATCCAGAATCCCATATTTATCATCCGGATATTCTGTATGTAAGATCGTTGGCAGTAAAATAGTTTCTTCGATCTCTTCCGGCTCTACTCCCAATAGTGCTGCGATCATTCCCTGCCGTACCTTTGCATTCTGCATCAGTTCCTTAAAGCAGAAATCTACGGTTGGAAGCATAATAAAATCTTCTCTGTTTTGCGTTTCCTGTGTCATTGTTTTTTTCTGTTCGTTCATCATGTCTCCTTTTCCTTCTTACAGAACAAAAAATACGGAGACTTTCTTTCTATAGTACCACACTTTACTCTCCCATCAAAGAGAACGCATTTTACTGACGACATAACTTTGCTTCAAAATTCCTAAAGAAAATGTCCATATTCTGTTCTATATTCATTTTTGTGTATGCATCGGATATTTTCTCAGGACTCTGAGTATTAGATATGTGATTCCGATATGTTAATTAGATATTTTTATCCGTCAGAAAATGCTTACGGATACTATAAATTTTTATCATTGTAACAGAGTCTTCTATACTTTGCAAGATTTTATCCCTCTAAAAACCTTTATCTTTTCGTAACTGTTCAGTACCTTCACGGTTACGAGCCAAAATACATAAAAAATCACCTTCGGTGATGGCATTTTGGCTTGTATGTCTCGGGATTTTGA
>OGQB01001438.1_pt1 | contig 20351 bp, 25 predicted proteins | sample 1553071 | NCBI WGS metagenome assembly OGQB01 (sample SAMEA2580284, study PRJEB22360) | human gut metagenome | biome: human gut; feature: human-associated habitat; material: faeces | place: Denmark | collected 2008/2010
ATAAGTATATGCTTTCTGATACTGACAAACAATTAATATTACTAAATATTTCTAACGTTTATACATATAACAAAGCTATAGCTTTAATTGATAAAGATATAAAAGATAAAGACTGGTATTCTATAGACTCAAAAAATTGCTTTAAAACTTGGAATGAAGTAGGCATCTTTTTAGATGGACTATGTTTAGGAAAAAATACAAAATTTAATAATAATGAATGTGAAAGATAAAATGGAGGTGTATAAAAACTGAATATTAATGAAGAAAATATTAGCACAAATAATACTAAAGATTCTTTAAAAGAACAAATAGTAATAAATTATTTAAGTAAAATTAAGAACCCATTTATTACACTTTCAGTATCAGATGTTTCAAAAGATTTAAACATTGGAATAAATCAAGCTTATGACTTATTTAAACAAAAAGACTTCCCTTCTCTTCAAATTGGTAAAAGGAAAACTGTTACTTTAGCTTCATACTTATTATGGAAAATGAATAAAAAAGAAAGTGAGGTATAATATATGTCATCAAAAGGAAATGGCGAAGGTTCAGTATATTATAATAAACAACGAAAAAAGTGGAACGCTCAATATAAAGAATATGATACTGAAACAGGTAAAATGAAATATAAAACAAAAAGTTTTAAAACAGAAAATGAAGCTAAAAAATACTTAAATACAATTATGTATCAAAAAGAAAATCCTATTTACATAGAACATAATGGTATACCTTTAGTTGAAATATTAAAAGCTAATTTAGAACTTAAACATAATACTAATCAAATTGGACCTGCACAATATGGTAGAACTTTAAATTCAATAAAACGATTAGAGAAATACCCTATTGCTCATAAAAGAATTGATACAATAAAAACAGAAGAATTACAAACTTATTTAAATTCTCTAAAAAATTTAAGCAATTCAATGATAGAAAAAGCACATCAGCAGTTAAATCAAGCTTTTAATATTGCTGTAAATAAAGGATATATCGTTCAAAATCCAATGATTGATGTTATTAGACCTAAAAGCAATAAGGAAAATAAAGTTGTACGTGCATTAACAATTGAAGAACAAGAAGCTTTTACCAATTGGCTTGTTGATAAGCCTATAGATGAATTTAAATATAGAAATGTATATTTGTTACAAATGTACACAGGTTTAAGAGTTGGAGAAGCTTTAGCTCTTACAACACACGATATAGACTTAAAAAATAAAAGATTAAATATATCTCGTACATTAACAACTGATGAAAAAGGAAATATTATTATGGGTAATAAAACCAAAACATATAGTGGCAAAAGAACTATCCCTATCCCCTACTTTCTTTTTCCTTATATTGTGGAACAAATGAAAATAGCAAATAATCAAATTAACAATGATGAAAAACTACTTTTTAAACCTAATAATAGTAAATATTGCAGACGTTCTACAATAAATAATGAGCTAAAGAGAATATTAAAACAAGAACTTAATATTACTGATATTTCTAGCCACTCCTTACGACATACTTTCGGAACACGTTGTATTGAAAGTGGTATGGCTCCTGTTGTTGTTCAAAGATTAATGGGACATAAAGATATTACAGTCACATTAAATACATATACTTCTGTTTTAGAACAATTTAAGGAAAGAGAGCTTGACAAAGTTAATCAATATTATCTGAATGAAAATTTAATAGGAACTAATTTAATTTCTGCAAAAAATGATAATGAAAAAGAATTATAATTTTGTTTTTTCTACTAACTAAACAAAAAAACTTCTATAAGTATTGATATTAGCGTGTTATCAAATTTATTAATTTTTATGTTTGTGAAAAACATCTCATACTAACTAAACAAATACATATTTTTTAATTATTACAAATAAATTTGTTTAGTTAGTTGTTTGAAATACTAAAAATTAAAATAAATTAAAAATCGTGAAAAACTATATGGCTCTAGTGAAAATTAAATATTGTAAATTTTTTAAAATTATATTTAGTTTTAAAAAAGTAAATAGCCTGTATCTGTTGATACAAGCTATTTACATCGATTATTTCGTTGGCTGGGCTGGCAAGATTCGAACTTGCGCATGCCAGAGTCAAAGTCTGGTGCCTTACCGCTTGGCTACAGCCCAATATAATTTACTTGTCCATTTTGTTAGGTGATTTTCTCAGTATTACCCCAATATAAAATCTGGGGTGAGTACTGGGATTCGAACCCAGGGTCTCCAGTGCCACAAACTGGCGCGTTAACCAACTACGCTATACTCACCATCTCTTGCGGACATTTATTATTTTAAACTATTTTATATCCTTTTGTCAACCATTTTATTAATTTTTTAAAATATTTTTTATTTTCCACGCAAAATATTGATTTATAAATGATTTTTCAAATCTAGAAAGGAGCATTATTATGCGGAAAAAAATCTTTGTAATTGCTATGGTATTGACATTAACTGTTGTTGGAGGTGTTGTTGTTGCAGCTGGAGCTAATTCTGGATTCTCTGAAAGTGTTTCAGATTCAGCCGCCGGCACAATTGACGAATACGAGATGTACCTCGTTCAGGATAACCCTGATTTCTGTGTTTATAGTGTCAGACCTAACAAGACCCTCTTGTTAATTGGAGCTTCAGACATGGCGGCATATGAGACATATGCCAATGTATACACAGAAGAAATTATTGGAACTCCGGTAGCACTTGCGGATGATCTTTCAGCGGTTGTAATCGAAAACGACGAAGGAAAATTTGTCGTTTCCACAGCCGAAGGAGAAGAAGGTTATCCAACAGAAGACGGCGCGGCAATTACACCATTTGATGAGGCGGACACCTCAATCGAATGGAACGAATTGTATTATTAATGCATTAAGCAGCGGAGTAGATAAATGTGCTAAACATCATCTGCTCCGCTGCACTTTTAGTTTAAATAAATGTTAATAACAAACTAAAAATTTATTTCACAGCTAATATTAAATTAAAAAGCATCTTATTTTTTTTCCAATTTATATATCACAAAAGCCACAATTATTCCTAATGTTGCTGTTATAAGTTGTGTCATTCCCATTGCATTTCTTAAATTTTCAACTAATTTTTCAGGAAATACTCCAAACAAATTAATTAAATTAAATAAAGCAAATATTATAGTGACTTTTGCTATTGTTCCAACAATTCCTGCTAAAAAATAATGTTTATTTTTACCTAGCATTAATAATTTATATGAGTATATTAATACAAAGTTACCAAGCCATATTGCAGGTATCATATATACCATATATGCAGAAGCTGTTCCAAAAACATATCCACTTAGTATTGTAGATATACTTGGCATTGTAACTACTCCTAATATTTTCGCCCAGCCTTTTAAATTTATCGCTGATACCACTAATGCTGCATTTACAATAGTTCCTACTATCAATTGTGAATTAGTAGAAATAACACTTGTGCTACCAAAAATTTTACTTAAAATTCCACCCAAAAAAGTTGGTACTAGTAAAGCAATTAAAAATATTAATATCGTTTGCATAATATCAATACCTTTAGAAAAATCCTTTACCCTTTTGTTAATTATTCCTTCATTCTCCATTTTAAACCCTCTCTTTCTTTATTAGACAGAGCTTTAAAATATATCTTTACTTATTAGAATAAATAACTTTACTTGTTATTCCAGAAAGCTTTCCAATTTTTCCAGATAAAGTATTTATTTCATCCTGTGGAGCATCAATAACAATAGTAATAATATTGATTGACTTTTTACTATATGGCATACCCATTCTTCCTATTATTCTATTAGAATATTCATGTAAAATAGAATTTAATTTTTCTACTTCATCTTTTTTCTCTAATATAATTCCTATTATTGCTACTCTTGTATCCATAAATCCTCCTATATTTGCTTCTACCTTAATTAACTAATCCAATCCACTAAATAATAATATGGACTTCTTAGCTACATTTCGGTATTAGAAGAAATTATAATACTTTGCTATAAAGATATTCTTACTAGCTCAGTTTATAAGATTATAATATAACTTTTACAAAAAATCTACATACGTAAAATAATACCTTTTACTAAAAATTTAATCCTTCTATTGTTACTTCTTGATTTCATCCCCAGAATTCTCATTTCCAATAAAATTATAAAAAAATAAAGAACCCAATTCTTAAATAATAATTGAGCTCTTATTAACTAAATAATTATTGGTGCGGATGAGAGGACTCGAACCTCCACGCCGTTGGCACTGGTTCCTAAGACCAGCGCGTCTGCCAGTTTCGCCACATCCGCATAAGCTTTAACATTACTTATAATAGCACATTAAAACTTTCTTTGTCAAGTATTTTTTATTTATTTATGCAAAAATAATTTGCCTCATTTTTTTCTTGCAACAACAGCAAATCTTCCATCCTCTGTATGATATGAACATGTAGATAAAGTCATTAGTTGGTCTCCATATTCTGCATCCTTTCCTGTATCATAAAAAGATGCTTCTTTTGCATTATTTACAAATTCATTATATTCTTCTTCATTATCTGCATTTATAAAATAATAATATCTAAATACATTTTTTTCTGACTTATAATATACCCTAGATTTAAAGGCTGAAATAATCTCATATTCTGCATCTTCAGTTGCTGTCGTAAATCTTACAATTGGATGTTGTTTATAAAATTCCTCACCTTCATATTTTAATAAATCTTGAAACATAGCACCATCACCCATATTATGTCCATACATAAGTAAATTGCTACTAGGAATACTCCAATCATAATCTTTATCTAAAAAAATAGAACCATCTTTTGCTTCTTCTTTTTTATAATTATGCGTCATATAATAACTATTATCTGTACCTTGTAATACAGGATAATTTATATTTGTTCCTTCTATTTCTATCCAACCTACTACATCTGGATTTTCTTTTTGTAATTCCTGAACTTGTAGCATTCTTTCTGTAGTTTTACTGTCTACTTTTGCTTCATCTATTTGAACTTCATTTAAAGCTGTGCTCTCCTGTATAGTATCATCTTTGCCTTTAATAATAAATATAATATATATAGTAGCTATAATAATTAGCACAATTAAAAATAAGTATATTAGTCTTCTAGTTTTTTTTGTCGTTTGTTTAAAATGTTTTGCCATAATTCATCTCCATAAATATATTATAAGGATAGACAGAGCAAGTCTAGTCTATCCTATTAATATTTTATATTCTGTTTTTTCTTATTATAAATAATGTTGCTGCTGATATAGCAATTACTAAAACTGCAATTCCCACATAATTTGCTACACCTGTTTTTGGAGTTTCGTCTTTTTCTTCTTCTGAAGTTGCTTCATCAGCATTCTCTATTGCTTCTTCATCTGTATCTGTAGTTTCTTCCTCTGATACTGTTTCTGGAACAACTTTAGCATATACAGTTATTGCTTCTGTTATTGGAGTGTTTGCATCAATTGGTTTAGTAAATGCTTCATCAGTAAACCAACCAGCAAATTTATATCCTTTTTCTATATTAGTTGGTCCATTTGCTAAACCTAAATCAGCTAAAGATTGTGCTCCTACAGTTGAATATGTATTTAATTCAACTCCACTCATTATAATTTTTATTTGTGTTCCTACTGTCATAGACATTTTCTCGCTTGTAACAGTTCTTTCTGTTCCACCACTAATATCTACTAAAGATATTGTTGCTGTATAAGTTCCTGCAACTGGGAATGTAGCTGTAAATTCTGTTGTAACGTTATAATTTGCTCCTACAGGAAATCCTGCATTTGGTCCCCAATATCCTTCTTTTACTACATCGATATCATTTCCCAAAGTATCTTTTGCCATAACTTTTGGCGTAGCTGGTCCGCTTACTTCTACCTTTATTCTAGCGTTCGTTAATCCTGTTGCATCTGCTGTTGAAGTTAATCTTGCAGATATTTTTTGTTCTGTATTTATTAATACAGATTTTAAAGGATAATTAAGATTAATTGAATAATCATCATCCCCTGCGGCATTACTAATAGTTGGTACTACTAGACTTACAATTAATGTAATAATGCACAATACCGTAATCTTTAATGTGCTTTTCATAAGTTTTTCCCCCTTAAAATAATATATATTTAAAAAAATACATATCTAATTTTATCTTTAGAATAATTATTCTAGTCATTTTTTATCATAGTTTAATTTTTTAGTCAATAGATTTACTGTATGTAAATATTTTGTAACATTATTAATATGTTCCGTTTGCTATTTTTGCTAACTTTAAAGCATCTTCTTTTGTTTCAACAGCACAAATAAAGCATTTATTATGACAAAATCTTGCTGTCTCTACTGTTGTTACTTTTTGTAATTCCTTGTCTTTTAAGCCGGCCCATTCTTTTGGAAATAGTTTTCTACTTGTAAAAGAGCCTAATTTTTCTGGCACTGTATAAATATTATATCCTCCTCTATTTGAAGGAAATATAACAAAATTTATTAATTTAGCTTTAGAAGTATCTGATTCTAGTAAAAACTCTTTCCATGGTAGAAACTTCTCTAAAGTCATAATTCCATCTTTTGAATCATTAATTGCCATATCTACTTTTGATTTAGCCCTCATTTTCGAAATAGAAGACTTTAATGAATTATCGAATACTTTTTCTGCTAATTGCAAAGCTTCCTCAAACTTAACATCTGGATCTATCTCTTCATCCCAATTTGGATTAAATTCAGCTATTATACTTGCTACTTGTACAAGTTTGTAATCTACATTTATATCTGGTATTTGTCCATTATCACCTGCATCTATACATTGAATTAAGTTTTTATCTAACATTTGCCAAGTTTCATTTATATACTCGCTAGTATATTTTTTTACTATTTCTTTTCCAAATTTCTTCCAAACTAGTCCACAGGAAGAGTATTTTACACCGTATTCTCGTTCTCCATTGCCACCAAATTGATGATGATCTAATTCTCCACCACCAACATCATATATGTACTGATTCTCTCTTGCTTTTTCTAAGTCTGATGTTCTACACACTACAACTTCTGGTAATAATTTTGAAAACATAATTGTAGAAAAAATTTCATCACAATGAAATGTACCGTTATGTGTTATACAATTTGCTTCTTCTATGTTTTTTGTTAATTTAATATTCATTTTTTGTCTCCTTATTTATTATCTTTTATCATAATTAATTCTAATACATTTTTTAAAATTATATCATAAGCATTTTTATTTGCAATATTTGATAAATATAACATCAAAAAAACTCTAAACTAATTTAATAGCTTAGAGTTTTTTTATTTGTCTAATTAAACACCTACTGTTGTAAATCCGTTATCACAATGAATTATTTCACCTGTAATTCCAGATGACATATTGCTAAATAAGAATGTTGTTGTATCTCCAACTTGTTCTATTGTAACATTTTTGTGCATTGGAGCTTTTTCCTCTATAACATCTAATATTGAACCAAAATCTTTAATTCCCTTTGCAGATAATGTTTTGATTGGTCCTGAAGAAATACCATTAATTCTCATACCCTTTTTACCTAAATCTTGTGCTAAGTAACGAATGCTAGCTTCTAGAGCTGCTTTTGCAACACCCATAACATTATATCCAACAACTGCTTTTTCTGATCCATAATATGTATATGTAACAATACTTGCTCCTTCATTTAATGCATCTTGTGCAACAGCTTCGTTTACTATTTTTACTAATGAATATGCACTTACATCACATGCATGGGCATATCCTTTTCTTGATGTATTAATAAAATCATTTCTTAAATCATCTGTAAAAGCATGGGCTATACTATGTAATATTCCATCAACTTTCCCAAAATCTGCTTTTATAGCAGCAAAGCAATCTCTTATACTTTCATCTGAACTTGCATCACATGGATATAATTTCGTTCCTGGAAATTCTTCTAATAATTTTGCTAATTTTTCTGAACCTTCTTCTGGGTTATATGTGCAAATTAATTGTGCACCATTGTCATGAGCTGATTTAGCTGCTCCCCATGCAATACTCCATTTGTTTCTTACTCCCATTAATACTAATTTTTTGTTTTCTAATAACATAATCTTACTCCTCCATCTTTCCTATTTTTCTATATTTTTCATACCTAAGATTTAATAAATCCTCAGTTTTTAACTTAGTTAATTTCTTTAGAGTTTTTGTAATATATTCTTTTAGTTCTGCTGATACAAACTCTAAATTTTCTTCTTGATTATCTTTTTCTTTTATAATGTCATCTATTATACCTAATTCTTTTAAGTCTTTAGCTGTAATTTTCATTTTTTCTGCTGCTTCTTTATTTTTACTTGCATCTTTATATAAAATGCTTGCAAATCCTTCTGGTGATAATACAGAATATACACTATTTTCTAACATCGCTATTCTGTCACCAATACAAATTGCTAAAGCTCCACCACTTGAACCTTCACCAATTACTATAGAAATTATTGGCGTTTTTAATCTAGACATTTCCATCAAATTTCTTGCAATTGCTTCTCCTTGACCTCTTTCTTCTGCTCCTAGTCCTGGATATGCTCCTGGGGTATCTACAAATGTAATTATTGGTCTATGGAACTTTTCTGCTTGTTTCATAAGTCTTAAAGCTTTTCTATATCCTTCTGGATTTGTCATACCAAAATTTCTTTCCATTTTTTCTTTTGTTGTGCTACCTTTTTCTTGACCTATAACTGTAACTACTGTACCATTTATTCTACCAATTCCACCAATTATAGATTTATCATCTCCAAAGGCTCTATCACCATGAAATTCGATGAAATCATCTACGATACTTTCTATGTAGTCCTTTGCTTTTGGTCTTTGTGCATCTCTTGCAAGCATAACTATATCCCATGCTGTTTTTTTACTCATTAATTTCATCTCCTTTCTTAGTTTTTATGTAACTCTAATATTTGTGCTAAAGTTTTCTTCATGTCTTTTCTTTCTACTATTTTATCTATAAAACCATGTTCTAATAAAAATTCTGATCTTTGGAAACCTTCAGGTAATTTTTGTTTTATTGTTTGTTCTATAACTCTTGGTCCTGCAAAACCAATTAATGCATTAGGCTCTGCTAAAATTATATCTCCTAAACTTGCAAAACTTGCTGTAACTCCTCCAGTTGTTGGGTCTGTAAGTACAGTTATATTTAACAGTCCTGCATCATCTAATTTTGCAACTGCAGCTGAAGTCTTTGCCATTTGCATTAATGATACCATGCCTTCTTGCATTCTAGCTCCACCAGACACACAAAAAATTATAAATGGTAATTTTTCTTTTATTGCATCTTCTATAGCAAGTGTTATTTTTTCTCCTACAACACTTCCCATACTTCCCATTAAAAAGTTTCCATCCATTACAGCTATTACTACTTTATTACCATGTATTTCTCCAAATCCTGTTGTAACAGCCTCTTGTATTTTAGTTTTTTCTTTTAATGTTTCTATTTTCTTTAGATAACCATCAAAATGTATAGGGTCTGTTTCTGGCATATTTTCGTATGTTTCTACAAATGTTCCTTCATCAATTATTTGTTTTATTCTTCTTCTTGCTGATATTCTAAAGTGTTTACCACAATTTGGACATACACTAAAATTTTTGTGAACATCATCTTTATATAATATTTCTTTACATGCATCGCATTTTACCCATTTACCAACTAACATATCTGCAGCTTTGGTATTTTTTTGTGGCTTTTCACCTTCTGCATTATTTACTTTTTTTATTTTGTCTATTACCATGCTCTTTTTTGTTCCTCCTTTAGAAATTCAAGTTTATCCCTTAAAATTCCTATTTATCAACTTTCTATATGCTATCCTTAAAGTTTCAAATTATCTGTAAGTTTCTCGTTAAAACCAACTCATATATTAAATATTATTCACTTCATTTTTGCAAGTATTTTTAGTTTTCCGCAATTTTTCTTTTGCTATTATATAGTTTATTTTTATTTTTTTCTATTAGTATGAGTAGTCAGTATGATATGTTATTAACCAAAAGTTAAATTCTGATTTTTTAAATATTAACGTACTTGCTTTAATACGCAAATACTTTATTGTTTTAATTTACTTATAATTCTAGATTAATACAAAATTACATTGAACTTATTAAACCAACTAATCCACCAATTTTTAAACATACATCAATAAATACTTTTATTAAAATTATCCAAAAAAGTAAGCAACATAATGCTTGAAACCAATTAACCTTATGTTTTTCTTTCATTTTTATATTTTCATTATTTTTTATTTCTTCATTACTTTTCTGTTTCATCTTTTAATTCCCCCTTTATCTTTTCTTTATTAAAATTTTAACACTTTAATTACCTTCAAATCAATTCCATACTTCTTATAAACACTATCAACATCCAAAGTTGTAACTTTATCTTTTGGCAATTCTAATATTTCTAACGTATTCATTACCTCTTCTTCATTTTTCCCTTCAATTTCGACATAAGTAGGAATCATTGGCCATGAATCTATGTCTATTTCTACACCATTCAAAATATACTGAGTCCTTTTATTTTCTTGATATCCTCTACTCTTAATTCCCATATTTTCTAATAGTTCATTTGTCTTTTCAAAATCAGAAACTTCTACTTCTAATTCTTTTGTACCATCTATTGTTGTCTTTACGACATTTTTATATGTAAGTGTTGTTTTTCTTCCATTTGTTCTTAATCTAATCCATTTACCATCTTCCTTTGGAATTATGTCATAAACATATCTTTTTTGTTCATTATCGCCTTTAAATTCTGCACCTAATTCTTCTAGCTTTTTTATTAATTTTTCTTTATCAATTTCTAGTACTCTAATTTCATATTCAGTATTCATATCTTACTCCTTATATTCCTATTTAGCTAACACATTATTGACTAATAAGCTTTTTTCACTTTTCATTATTATAGAACAGGGAAAAACAGGGATTTTAGGACCGTCCCCAAATCCCCCTAAATCACTGCTAATCCTAGATATCATACATATTTTTAGCTGTATAATGTGTATGTAAATATTTATGAGCTACTTCGCTTCCTGGTTTTTGTAAAAATTCTTCATACATTTGCTTCATTACTGGACTTTCGTGTGATTTTCTTATTACACTCTTTTCATCTATTGTATATAAAGCGTCTGCTCTTAATTTTCTAACATCAACTTCACTTCTTATCTTAGAACTCTTTATTGGTTGGCCTCCACCCATTACACATCCACCTGGGCAAGCCATTATTTCTACAAATTGATAATCTGCTTTTCCTTCTCTTATCTCATCCATTATTTTTCTTGCATTACTTAAACCACTTACTACAACTGCTTTAATTTTCTTTCCTGCAATTTCTACAGTTGCTTCTTTTCTACCTTTACCGTCTCTTACAGCTGTATATTCAAATTGAGGTAAGTCTTTACCTTCCAAAGTATCTGCTGCAGTTCTTAATGCTGCTTCCATAACACCACCTGTTGTTCCAAAGATTGCTCCTGCACCTGTAGCTTCTCCCATTGGCTCATCAAACACATCATCTTGTAATTGTGTAAATTCAATATTGGCTTGTTTTATCATTCTAGACAATTCTCTTGTTGTAATTACATAATCAACATCACGAAGACCATCAACTTCCATTTCTTCTCTTTGACACTCATATTTTTTAGCAATACAAGGCATAACAGAAACCATACATATTTTCTTTGGATCTACATTATATTTTTTGGCATAATATGATTTAACCATTGCTCCAAACATTTGATGTGGAGATTTACAGCTTGATAAATGTCCTAATAAATCTGGATAATTCTTTTCTGCAAACCTTACCCAGCCTGGACTACAAGATGTAATCATTGGTAAACATTCTTGTTTAGAAAAACGATCTATAAATTCATTAGCCTCTTCCATAATAGTTAAATCTGCACCTGTACTTGTATCAAAAACTCTATCAAATCCTAAACTCTTCAATGCAGAAACCATTTTACCAGTTACATTTGTTCCAATAGGCATATCAAACTCCTCGCCTAAAGCAACTCTAACTGCAGGAGCTGTTTGAACAACAGTATAAATATCTGGATCTTTTAAATTTCTCCAAACATCTTTAATATATTCTTTCTCCTTCAAAGCCCCTGTCGGACAAGCCTCTATACATTGACCACAAAAAGTACAGTTAACATCATTTAAACTATGATCACCAACTGTAGAAATACAAGATTCAAAACCTCTATTAATACAATCTATAGCACCAATTTCTTGTACATTCTTACATGCAGCAACACATCTTCTACATAAAATACATTTATTAAAATCCCTCATAATCGCTGGAGATTTATCATCAACTTTATGTTCTGTCATTTCACCTTCAAATTCAACATGTTGAACATTAAATTTCATTGCTAATGCTTGTAACTCGCAATTACCATTACGACTACAAGTTAAACAATCACGATGATGATTAGAAAGGATTAAATCTAGTATAACTCTTCTAGCTTCCATAACTGCTGGTGAATGTGTATGTACAACCATGCCTTCTTCTACTTTTTGAATACAAGAAGTTGCAAACCCCTTTCTTCCATCAACTTCCACTATACACATTCTGCAATCTCCAACTTCATTAATATCTTTTAAAAAACATAATGTAGGAATATCTATATTAGCTTGTTTTGCAGCTTGCAAAATAGTTGTACCTTGTTTTACTTTAACTTCTTTATCATCAATTTTTAATGTTACTAAATTTTCTTCCATCTTAATTCTCCCTTCACTTGGACTTAGTAAATTCGTTCTTATAACAGCTTTTATCTTACTAGTTCATAATAGCTTTAAATGGGCATTTATCAACACAAGTACCACATTTAATACATACATCTGGATCTATTTTATGTGGCTGTCTTGGCTCGCCCGTAATAGCATTAACAGGACAATTTCTCTTACAAATACCACAACCTTTACATTTTTCTGGATCAATTTCTATATTTGCTAAAGCTTTACATTGACCAGCTCTACACTTTTTATATTTAATATGCTCCATATACTCATCTCTAAAATATTTTAGAGTACTCAAAACTGGGTTTGGAGCTGTTTGACCAAGTCCACAGATAGCAGATTTTTTAATATTTAGTGCTAATTTCTCTAATTTATATAAATCATCTTCATCAGCTTTACCTTCACACATTCTATCTAATATTTCCAACATTCTCTTTGTACCAATTCTACATGGTGTACATTTGCCACAGCTCTCACTAACTGTAAAGTCTAGATAAAATTTTGCAATATTAACCATACATTTAGAATCATCCATAACAATTAGTCCACCAGAACCCATCATAGAACCAATATTTGAAAGAGATTCATAATCTATTGGAGTATCCAAATGCTCTTTTGGAATACATCCACCAGACGGACCACCAGTTTGAGCAGCTTTAAACTCTCTACCATTTGGAATTCCTCCACCTATATCAAAAACTATTTCTCTTAAAGTAGTTCCCATTGGTACCTCTACAAGTCCAATATTATTTACATTTCCACCTAAAGCAAAAACTTTAGTTCCTTTAGATTTTTCTGTACCAATACTTGCATACCATTTAGCACCATTTAAAATAATTCTAGTAATATTTGCATATGTTTCAACATTGTTAATCAATGTTGGTTTACCCCATAAACCAGAATTTGCAGGATATGGAGGTTTAACACGTGGTTGACCTCTTCTTCCTTCTATAGATTCTAGAAGTGCTGTTTCCTCACCACAAACAAATGCACCTGCACCTAATCTAATTTCTATATCAAAAGAAAAATCTGTACCAAAAATATTTTTTCCAAGTAATCCATATTCTCTTGCTTGATCTATTGCAACTTGAAGCCTTTGTACAGCAATTGGATATTCTGCTCTTACATAAATATATCCTTTATCTGCACCAACACTATAACCTGCAATCTCCATTGCCTCTAATACACTATGTGGATCACCCTCCAAAATACTACGATCCATAAAAGCACCAGGGTCACCCTCATCTGCATTACATACAACATACTTTTGGTCACCTTCAGCTTGTTTAGTAAATAACCATTTCTTACCAGTTGGGAAACCAGCTCCTCCACGACCTCTTAAACCAGATTCAGTAACCTCATTAATTACTTCATCTGGAGACATTGATGTTAAAACTTGTTCTAATGCTTTATATCCATCAAATGCTATGTACTCGTCAATTTGCTCTGGATCAATAATACCACAATTTTTTAAAGCAATACGTTTTTGCTTTTTATAAAAATTAAGTTCATCTAAACGATTAACAATTGTATTATCAACATCTTTGCAAAGCAATCTTTCTACAATTTCACCTTTTTCTATATGTTTTTCTATGATTTCACGACAGTCATCTGGTGTAACCATAGCATAAAAGGTATCCTCTGGACGAATTATAACAATAGGTCCTTTGGCGCATAAACCAAAGCATCCTGTTTGAATAACCCTTACATTTTGGATACCTTTTTCATCTATAATTTTTCTAAAATTTTCTATAATCTCTGGTGATTTAGAAGACGTACAACCCGTTCCTCTACATACTAAAATATGTTTTTCTCTTGTATCTGCTTTGATATTTACTCTTAAGTCCAATTCTTTTCTTTTTTGTTCTCTTATTTGGTGAATTTCTTCTAAAGTTTTCATACTTTTCTCCTTTCGATATATTAATCCATCTTTAGTACTCATTTGGTAAACCTACTGACTCTTAATCAGTTGCCCTTCATTTCGATATTATATTGCTAATTTAGTATTTTTCTAAATTAATTTTTTTAATTTTGACAAATTTTTAGATAAACCTATAACCTCGATTGGTATTTCAACTAGTCCTTCATTTGTTGCCACATAATTTTTGATTTTTATATCTTTTAAATCCATTATATTTTCTAATTCTTTTACTACATAATGTAATTGTACACAATGTGGTGATTTATCTACTGTTACAAATGTTAGTTCTTTACATTTTTTTCTTGCTACCATCCCTGCAATTTTTGTAATAACCATATTTAAATGTGTATCTTCTAGACATACATCATAAATATTTTCTGAAATTTCGTTTAATTCATTATATATTTTAGGAAACATATATTCCAAACAACTTCCAATTATTATCATCTTTTCTTCTACGTCAAAGCAATTTGTTTTTAATAAATCTTTTTTCAAAATGTTCCTCCTTTTGAAGATTAACTATGTTGTCGCTACAAAATAGTTAGTATTAGTCTTCCTTTTTCATATATTCATCTAATACTTCATCTAGTTTCTTTACTGTAGCTTTACCATATACTTCATTATTTATAGTAAATACAGGTGCTAAACCACATGCTCCAACACATCTTGTTGCATCAATAGAAAACTTACCATCTGGAGTAGTCCCGCCTTCATCTATTTTAAGTCTTTCTTTTAATCTATCTAATAAAGCTTGTGATCCTTTAACAAAGCAAGCTGTACCTAGACATACTGATATATTATATTTTCCTTTTGGTTCTAGAGTAAAACGAGAATAAAATGTTATGACACCATAAATTTCTGCCATTGGAATTGATAAATAATTAGAAATTTCAATTTGTGATTGTTTTGGAATATAACCATACTTTTCTTGAACTTCATTCAAAATTTGAATTAAATTTGATTTGTCTTGTGAATAATTTTTAAGTAATTCTTTCATTTCGTTAGATAACTTTTCGTCCATACAATTTTTTTCGCACATATTTGCCTCCATTCTGCTATAGCTCTTTTGATTTTCTGCTTTTTCAAAAGCTGTTTATAGCATTTGAATATATACTTATACAGTATATGATATACAGACTCATTATATCAAAAGAATTTAATTTATACAACAAATTATTGCGAATTTTGTAGAATTAATTTTCTTGCAAATGTTAGCGTTAAGTAACTTTCATCGTTTGTCTGCCTTTTTAATATATGGTAAATTATAGGATATTTAAGGTCAAAAAAATATGCCCTACTAATGTAGAATGCATATTTTTTTGTAATTTTAAAGAAAAACATAGTTTTAATATGTGAGTTCTCTTTTTTTATTTTATATTTAAACTTCTATTAGCTTAATGCGCTAGTAGCTCCTCCTAAAATAATTCCTGTATAAACTATTACAAAAACTACATAAACTATTAGTCCTATAATACCTGTTACTATTCCGGCAATAGCTAATCCTCTCTTGCTAGATTTTAATCCTAAAATACCAAATATTAATGCTAAAACTCCACAAATTAGACCTACACATCCCCAGCAAACTAATGGTATTGAAAGAATTCCAAGTACTAAAGATGCTATTGCGAATCCTTGTCTGTCTGGTGCTACATTGTTATTTACATTTTCATTTACTGTTTGTTCTGTGTTTTGTGCATTAACATTATTCTCCATATTATTGTTGTTGTTTTCTTCCATTTTTTATTCCCCTTCCTTTTTTGTTTAATATATATTTAAAAACCTTATTAACTATTATAACTTGAATAATAATCTTCTCCATAAGCATATTTATTAAGACCATTTATCAAACCAGCAGAAACGGCAAAAAATACTATAATTATTATGATAGATATAAAAATACCTATACTTCCTGTAACAAGTCCAGATAGTGAAACATTCGGTTTAGTAGATTTTTTAGACATAACACCTAAAATAACTGCTATAATTCCACATGGAATTGATATAAACCAAAAGCAAGCTAAAACTATTGATATTATACCTAAAACCAATGATAGCACTGCAAAACCTTTTCTATCTACTGGAGTTTGATTTTTTATAAGTATATCTTCTTTTGGAGCTTTTTCTTTCATTTTTTGTTATCTCTTTTTTACATTCTTATTTTATCATTAAATAATTATATTTGTAAACTTTTAATATGATTTTTTATAATAATAATGATATGAAAAATTAGAATCAGGATAATCCTTTAAAGAATCCAGTCCCTCAGGAAACATTTTTCCAAAAAATAAGTTTAACAATCCAAATACCATTACGAAAATCATTATAATAGATAAAATTATACCTATTGCACCTGTTACAATGGCAGTGATTGACATTTTTTTCTTTGAAGATTTTATTCCTAGTGCCCCAAATATTATTGCTAATATTCCTATTGTCATAGAAATATTAATAGTACAACATATAACAATTGAAATAATTCCTAAGCAAAATCCTGCTATGCTAAAATTCTTTCTATCATTTTTGTTTGTTTTTGTATTATTTCCTTTATTTACATTTTCCAAATTTTTTTCTTCCATAATTGCTCTCCTTTTTTGTTTTATAAGAAAAATCGCCAGATTTTTATGTATACAACAAGGTTAAGTTTCATATACCCGTGTGATTACGAAGTAATCTGTACATATGGCGAAGCTACTTTCCTTATTTTATCCAGCTCTAACTATAGCTCTTATAAAGTCAATAAAATAGTTTACAGAAAATACTACTATTACAATTAAAAGTATAATGCTAAGAACTATTCCTATTGAGCCTAAAATAATACCTGTTTTAGAAAAAGTCTTTTTACCATTTTTTAAACTGATAGCACCAAAAATAATTCCCAATGTTCCGCATATTATAGATACATATGATATACATGCTGTAACAATAGAAACTATACCTAAAATTAATGATGCTGTACTAAATTTTTGATATTTCGCTATTTGAGCATTATTAACATTTGAGTTATTTGTGTTGTTGTTTGCATTTTCTTGAACATTTACATTAGTATTTTCTTCCATTTGAAATCCCCCTTTTTTTATTTATATAACATAAATATAATAAATTTTCTATACTTTTTTATTTATATTATTTCTCACTAAAACTTTTCTAATTAGCTTTTCCGCTCCAAAAACTAATAATACATCTCCTTCTTTCAAATTGATTTTTTCATTTAAATTCGAAATAATCTCTTCTCCTCTTTTAATAACAAGAATTTGTATTCCATATTCTTTATTTATTTTCATAACATTAGTATTTTTTAGTTTGTTATTCATTTTTATTAGTACAACTTCTGCTATAACTTTATCTCCATATCTATCATATATTGACATTGGATTTTTTCTTTTTTCCATCCTTTTTATTTCTATATTTCTAATAATCATATCAAAGAATTTTCTTACTCTGGTAGCTTTATTCAAAATAATTAACAATATTATATTAGTTAATGTTAATATAACTCCAATAATTAATTCTTCAGCTGTGACATTTGATGTGGAGATAAACAAATTAATTATTGTTGATACAATTGTTATATTAAATAAATAGCTAAATAAAATTAATATTTGAGTTAATTTTCTTCTACGTTTTGTTGATAGCATAAGTTCACTTTCATTTGTTGTAAATCCGGTTCCAGTTAATATAGAAATAACTTGAAATTTGGATTTATCTATTTGAACACCTTCTATACTAAATATTGAAGAAAATATTTCTATTATTATTTGGTACATTAATATTAAAACATTAAAAACTATAATTGCAGCTAATAAATTAATATTGCATCACCTCTTTTTTACAGTTTTTATTATACACCATTATTAAAGTAAAATATATAGTTTTATTGATTGCTAAGTTATTAATATATATTTTTATGTTATTATAGGATTTTTCGTGTATAGCATTTGTGCGAAGTAAGAACAAAAAGGACATGACTAAAGTTTTATAATCTTTTAAGCAACTTGCATTTCCGTCTTTTCATAGTATAACTTGTCTGTAGTTTGTTTTGCTTCGCACAGCTAAGAAATGTTCTCTCGCCAAAATTGTACAGCAATTTTGTGTGAAATTAATTGTATAATATATTGTATAATATGGAAGTTCGGAAAATTTCCTATTATACGATTAAAGCCACCAATCTTTTGAAGCGAACGGAAATTGTTGGCCGATTTTTCACTTCATTGATTGGTGGCATATTATGTAATATATTTACTTTTATTAAAAATCATAGTCATAATCATAGCTATATAAAGAATCTGTATTTGTATTGTAACTGTTGTAATCAAAATTGTAATCTTCATAATATGAATTTATTTCATCTTCTACATCTTTTAATGAATCTACTGCATTAGTAGCATTATTGAAGATGTATACACCTAAGCTAATCCATACAAAAGCCATTATTACTGCTATAACCATTCCAATAGCTCCTGTTACAATACCTGCAATTGACATTCCTCTTTTACTTGATTTTAAACCTAAAACACCAACTATTATAGCAATTAAACCAAATATAAGTGATACAAATACAGTGCATGATAGTATAAGTGCAAGTATTCCTAATACTAAAGCTGCTATGCTAAATCCCTTTCTATCTTTTTGTACTGGATTTTGATTTACTACATTTTCTTCCATTTTATTTTCCTCCTTTATTTAATTGTATAAAATATAATCATATAAACTTTGATAATTAGTAAATACATATGATAACCATGCATTAATGATTATTGCAATAATTATTCCTATAATTCCTAATATAATACCCGCAATTGACATTCCTCTTTTTGATGATTTTATTCCTGTTATACCAAAAAGAATTGCTAATATTGCACATAGTATTGTTGCAAATAATCTACATGAAGACAATATAGATATAATTCCTACGACTAAAGATGCAATACTATATCTAGATTTATAACTGTCCTCTGATTCTGTATATTGATTTATTTCTTGTTTTTCTTCATTACTAGTATTAACTTCTTCTTGTTGAGAATTATTGTTATTTTTTGAATCTTCACTTAAATTACTATTTTCTTGTTTTGATTGAATTTCATTATTTTCTTCATTCATAATAAGATTACTCCTTAATGTATTAAATTTTTAATTTATTATGAAAGTGCACTAAATACTCCAAACATTACACTTGCACCTAGTACAAGTCCAATAACAAATAATGCTACAACTAGAGAAATTCCTATTATTCCTAAAGTTCTACCTGTTCTTGAATATTTTTCGTTTATGCTCTTGTTTCCTAGAACTATAGCTACTATTCCACAAGGAATTGAAATATACCACCAACAACATGTTACAATTGATACAATTCCACATACTAATGATGCTATACTAAAGTTTTTTAATTTTTTGTCTTGAGATGTAGCTTGTGATGTTTCAACATTTTGATTCATTTCTTCATTTTGGTTTTGGTTGTTTTCATCCATCTTTCTTCTCTCCTTTTATTTTTATTTAGTTTTCATCAATTAAATTCAAGTAGAAATTCTCTTTTTTAATTGATTTTAACAATTATAGACTATATTGATATGAACATCCTCGTAAATCCAAATATTACTACTATTATGGCAAATATTATTGCATAATAAGGTTTTGGATATATAAATGTAAGTATTTTTTTCTTTTTGTATAAATTTATTAAATATACAATATTACAAATTAATAAATAATTAGGATAAAGGGTATGGGAATTCCCATAGTAG
>OGQB01001451.1_pt1 | contig 20170 bp, 8 predicted proteins | sample 1553071 | NCBI WGS metagenome assembly OGQB01 (sample SAMEA2580284, study PRJEB22360) | human gut metagenome | biome: human gut; feature: human-associated habitat; material: faeces | place: Denmark | collected 2008/2010
GGAAGGTACCCTGTGGATTGCCGCCACCGGAGAGGGCGTGTTCAGCTATCGTTTCGATACCCGGAAACTGACCAACTACCGCCATGACTCCGCCAATCCGAACAGCCTTAGTAACAACAACGTAAACAATATAATGCAGGACAGTCAAGGCCACCTGTGGTTCTCCACTTCGGGCAGCGGCCTGGATCTATATCATCCTGCAAACAATGACTTCGAAAACTTCGACAAAGAGAAAAACGGCCTTGCCAGCGACTGCGTCTACGAGACGCAAGAGTCTGCCGCCAGTGGCAAATTACTGCTTATCACCAACCAAGGCTTCTCCATTTTTGACTATCAGAACATGCATATTAAGAATTACAGCGCCGAAAATGGGTTTCCGCTGACAGCCGTCAACGAGAATTCGCTCTGCATCACCCGCGATGGCGAAATTTTCCTGGGTGGCGTACAGGGCATGATTTCTTTTCATGAAATGGAGCTGAACTTTACACCAAAACCCTATAACATCATCCTTTCACGCCTCATCGTCAACGGACAGGAAATACACGCAGGGGACAAAACCGGTATCCTGCAACACTCCTTGTGCCACACCCGGGAGATAACGCTCAATGCAGACCAAAGCATGTTCAGCATAGAGTTTGCCACATCCAACTACATACCTGCCAACAAAGACGATATCATTTATAAACTGGAGGGCTTCTCCGACGAATGGACCAATACGCGCGGACTGCACTCCATAACTTATACCAATCTGAATGCGGGCACTTACACCCTGCTCATCAAACCGGAAGAAAAGGATGAAAGCCTTTGCCCGCAAGCGAGGCTCATCATCCATATACTACCTCCGTATTACAGAACAACCTTTGCCTACTTCATCTACCTCATCCTAACGACGGCAGTGTTATGGTACCTGATACGTACCTACAAATCCAGAATCAAACTGCAAGAGTCCCTGAAATATGAGCAAAAACACATTCAGGATGTAGAAGCATTAAACCAGTCCAAACTGCGTTTCTTCACCAACATCTCGCACGAGTTCCGCACTCCGCTGACGCTGATCGTGGGCCAGGTGGAAACCCTTCTGCAATTACAGAACTTCACCCCCGCCATTTATAACAAGATATTAGGCATTTATAAGAACAGCATCCAGCTACGCGAACTGATCACCGAATTGCTCGACTTCCGCAAGCAAGAGCAAGGACATATGAAGATAAAGGTCAGCCCGCACAATATCGTGAATTTTCTATATGAAAACTATCTGCTGTTCCTCGAATATGCCAGCGCAAAACGCATCAACTTCAACTTCGAGAAAGAAACCGACGAACTTGAAGTGTGGTACGACCAAAAGCAGATGCAGAAAGTCATCAACAACCTTTTATCCAATGCCATTAAGCATACGGAGGAGGAAGATACCATTACGCTCAGCGTGAAAAAAGAGGAAGACAACGTTGTGATCCGCGTAAAAGATACAGGAAGCGGCATCGATGCAAAAGAAATCGACAAGATATTCGACCGTTTCTATCAGATAGATCCGGTTAACTCCACCGATGCCGGGAAAAGCGGTACGGGCATCGGACTGGCGTTGACTAAGGGCATCATAGAGCTGCATCATGGCACTATCCGCGTAGAAAGCGAACTCGGCAAGGGAACCAGCTTTATTGTCACCCTGCGTTTGGGCAACGGAATTTTTGACGCAGAGCAAATCAACCCCAACCCGGATTGTGTGCAACAAATAGAAATACCTAAACCGGAAACAGATGCTTTCCTGAAAACGGAACTTGAGGAAAATGCACCTATCAAGCGTATCCCGGATGCTAAAATGCTAATCGTAGAAGACAACGATTCCATCCGGGAAATGCTCGCCAATATCTTCAAACCATTCTACCAGATACTAACAGCTACCAACGGAGAAGAAGGCTGGGAACTGGTGCGCAACGAGATGCCCTGCATTGTGGTAAGCGACGTGGTGATGCCCAAAATGTCGGGAACAGAGTTGTGCAAACTTATAAAAAACGATTTCAACACCTGCCATATTCCCGTAGTATTGTTGACCGCACGTACCGCTATCGAGCAGAATATCGAAGGCTTGCGCATCGGTGCGGACGACTACATTACCAAACCATTCAACACAAGCCTACTGATTTCCCGCTGCAACAACTTGGTGAACTCCCGTATCCTCTTACAGGAGAAATTCAGCAAACAGCCGCAGGCAGCCGCCCAAATGCTCGCTACAAACCCGATTGACAAAGATATTCTGGACCGCGCCATGGCTATCATCGAACAACATCTGGATGATACGGAATTCAACGTCAATGTCTTTGCCAGGGAAATGGCAATGGCACGCACCAACCTGTTCACCAAGTTAAAAGCAATCACCGGACAGACTCCCAATGACTTTATTCTGACTATCCGCTTAAAAAAGGGCGCCCTGATGCTACGCAATAACCCGGAACTAAACATCACAGAGATCTCCGACAGGATAGGATTCAGCTCTTCACGCTATTTCAGCAAGTGCTTCAAAGATGTCTATCATGTCAGTCCGCTGGCGTACCGCAAGGGAGAGGAAGACGACAAGGAAAAGGAAGAGGAAGGGAGCGAAGAATAGGTTTTACATGTTTTGGACTTTTCATGCCTCTGTGTGTACTATTCTATACACAGAGGTTGGAAAAGAGCACATACCTTTGGAGCGGAAATCAAACTTTAAAGCCCAAAGACTATGAAACATTTATCTAACCTCCTACCATATCTCCCAAGCGCAATCCTCTTGGCGGGATGTGGCAATCATTCCAAACAGGCAGCTCCAAGCAGCCAATTGCAAAAGCCAAATGTCATCTATCTTATTTCGGATGACCTGGGCATTGGCGACCTTAGCTGCTATGGCGCCACAAAAGTAAGCACTCCGAATATCGACCGCCTTGCCGGTCAAGGTATGCAGTTTACCAACGCTTATGCCACTTCCTCCACAAGCACTCCCTCCCGTTTCGGCCTGTTGACAGGTATGTACCCCTGGAGACAAGAAAATACCGGCATCGCTCCGGGTAACTCCGAACTGATCATCGACACAGCCTGCGTTACAATGGCTGATATGTTCAAAGAAGAAGGCTATTGCACAGGAGCCGTTGGCAAATGGCACCTGGGATTGGGGCCTAAGGGCGGAACGGACTTCAACCATGAAATCAAGCCGAATACGCAAGACATCGGTTTCGACTACGAATTTATAATTCCTGCTACTGTGGACCGCGTACCCTGTGTTTTCGTAGAAAACGCCCATGTTGTAGGACTCGATCCCAAAGATCCTATCACCGTCAATTATAATCACAAAGTAGGCGACTGGCCCACCGGGCTTGAAAATCCAGAATCAGTAAAAATGAAGCCCAGTCAGGGACACAATAATACCATTATTAACGGTATTCCCCGCATTGGCTGGATGACCGGCGGCAAATCGGCCCTCTGGGTAGATGAGGACATTGCAGACATTATTACCGGCAAAGCTAAAGATTTCATCATTTCACATAAGAATGAACCTTTCTTCCTGTATATGGGCACACAAGACGTACATGTTCCCCGCGTTCCTCACCCACGCTTTGCAGGGAAAAGCGGTTTAGGACCGCGCGGTGACGTCATTCTGCAATTGGACTGGACAGTTGGTGAAATTATGCGTACCCTCGACAGCTTGAATATTGCCGACAATACAATCTTCGTATTTTGCAGCGACAACGGGCCTGTCATTGACGACGGTTATCAGGACCAAGCTCTCGAATTGCTGAACGGACACACGCCCATGAAGCATTATCGTGGCGGCAAGTACAGCTCGTTCGATGCCGGCACCCGTATTCCATTCATTGTCCGCTGGCCCAATGGGATCAAACCGGGCAAACAACAGGCCTTATTCTCCATGATTGATGTATATGCTTCATTTGCAGCCCTGCTGGATCATCAGCTTCCCACAGGTGTCGCCCCCGACAGCCGCGACCAACTCGATAACTTCCTCGGTACGGATACCGCCGGGTGCAACTACATAGTGCAACAGAACCTGAACAATACCCTATCCATCATCCAGCATAACTGGAAGTATATCGAGCCAAGCAACAAACCGGCCTTGGAATACTGGACAAAAATAGAAATGGGAAACAATCCCGAACCCCAACTTTATAACCTGTCCATTGATCCTTCCGAGAAAAACAACGTGGCTAAGGACCATCCGGATAAAGTAAAAACACTCTCCACCCTATTGGAAGAAGTGAAAAGCGCAAAGAACCAACAATATCGACAGACACAAAACTTCTAACCTAATCTCTATGTCGATAATCAATTAAAAGACTTTAATTGATTACACTTGAATGAGAGAGAAGGATCGTGAGATTCTTCTCTCTTTTTAGAATATCGCCCTCTTCATAAAAGATACGGAATAAAAACGTATCTTTGCAGCCATGAACAATAATTTATTACCTATACATTTCGCTCCGCTCCAAGGCTATACAGACGCGGTATATAGGCTGGCACACGCCCGTATATTCGGTGGCATCGACACTTACTATTCCCCTTTTGTACGTGTGGAACATGGTGAGATCCGTCGTAAAGACGCACGCGATATAAGTTCGAAGAATAACCGGGAAGGAATACACCTGATTCCCCAGCTGATTGCATCACAGCCCGACAAGCTGGAACAGATAATCACTCTTTTCATCGAGAACAATTATCAGGAAGCAGATATCAACTTGGGATGCCCTTTCCCTGTGTTGGCCAAACGTCACAATGGCGCCGGAATGTTGCCGTATCCGGACGAGGTAAAAGATCTGCTGACCGCCGCAATAGAAAAATACCCTCAAATCCATTTCTCCGTCAAACTCCGGCTGGGTTGGGAAAATGCAGAAGAATGCCTCGCACTGCTGCCATTGTTCAATGCCCTTCCTTTGACACATATCATCCTACATCCGCGTTTAGGGAAGCAACAATACAAGGGAGAGGTGGATTTAAGTGGATTTGAGGCTTTTTATAACGGGTGCGAAAAGCCTTTATTATACAATGGAGACCTGCATACAGTGGAAGATATACAAACGATTACAGAACGCTTCCCAAAATTGGCAGGAGTAGTCATAGGACGTGGTCTGCTCGCCAATCCTGCCCTGGCATGGGAATACCGACAAGGGAAAAAGCTCTCTCCCGATGAGATAATTGAGAAAGTAGGACAGTTGCATGCAGAAGTTTACAGCACCTATGAAGAGTTACTGCAAGGCGGAGAAACACAGTTGCTAATGAAAATGAAAAGTTTTTGGGAGTACCTGATGCCCGACGGAAACCGTAAAGCAAAAAAAGCCATACACAAAACCAGTAAATTAGCCAATTACCGGATAGCAGTAAATAATTTACTTTCTTCATATAAATGAAACGGGAACTACAATCCTAAAAGCACCGGTTTTCTCACATGAAAATGAAAAACAATCTATGAATAACCTTTTATCCGCAGATTGTTTTTTTATTATACTGTAATTATAGGCCAAACCTCCTCCCAGAGCCCCTATAACACTACTATCATGTACAAAATTAGACTATTTCCGAACGATTACCTTATATATCTGCCCTATCATATTAATATTTTTGCACTGTGATTTTGTACTCACAGAAATGGAATTATAACCTTATTAATCAATTAAACCAATATTTATGAAAAAGAAGCTGATCTTTTTGAGGGCATTAAGTACAGTATTGCTTTTTGTCTTTTTCGTAACACAAACCAATGCACAGGCATTGACCGTTACAGGTACTGTAAATGATAACTTCGGTCCTGTCATTGGTGCATCTGTTTTTGTAAAAGGAACCAACAACGGTTGTATAACCGACCTTGATGGCAACTTCACCCTATCCAATGTACCTTCCAAAGCGGTATTGGTAGTTTCATTTATCGGCTATCAGACACAGGAAATCCCCGTAAACAACCAAAAGAAATTCACTGTCAATTTAACAGAAGACGCCCAACAACTGCAAGAAGTCGTTGTCGTTGCTGTGGGATATGGCGATGTCCGCCGCAAGGACCTGACAGGTTCCATCGCCAAAGCAGACATCAAAGAATTGACTAAAACCCCTGTCAACAACGTTGCCGAATCTTTAGGCGGACGTATTGCCGGTGTACAGGTTTCATCGACAGACGGCGGTCTGGGGGATAACTTCAATATTGTTATCCGCGGTGCCGGTTCATTGACCCAAAGTACGGCTCCTTTATACGTCATTGACGGTTTTCCACAGGAAACATCCAACATGGGCTCTTTGAACCCCAACGACATTGAATCGATTGATGTTTTAAAGGACGCTTCAGCTACTGCCATTTACGGTTCGCGCGGCGCCAATGGTGTGGTCATCATCACAACGAAGAAGGGAAAAGCAGGCAAACCGACTATCTCCTACAATGGAAGTTTCACAGTAGGTTTGGTAAACAATACCCCCGAAATGATGAATGGATATGAATTCGTCAAGCTCCAACAAGAAATCATGGGTACAGAAGATTTCACCAACATGTATCTGAAAGACGGGCTTACATTGGAAGATTACCGTAATTTCAAGTCCTACGATTGGCAGAAAGAAATCTATCGTACCGCTTTAAGCCACAACCACCACGTACTCCTGAATGGCAATGCTGGAGATTTGAAATATTCCACATCAGTCTCTTACAACAACCAGCAGGGTGTTATTATCAATTCAGACCTGAGCAGATACCAGGCACGTGTCAATTTGAGCCAACAATTCAATAAAAGATTGAAGGTAGACGCTAACGCAAACTTTGCCAGCACAGTGCAAAACGGTCCCAATCCCTCTACCAATACTTCATCCATGTCTACAGCCTTCATGTACAGCGTATGGGCATATCGTCCCGTATCACCTTCAGGAGCCGATTTAATGGAGGAGATCTATGACACAGACATCGATATGGCGGAGGATTATCGTTTTAATCCCGTATTGTCAGCAAAAAACGAATACCGGAAAAATACCACTAATACATTGCAGGCAAACCTCAGTGCAGAGTATGAAATCATTAAAAACTTAAAGTTCAAGGTTTCGGCAGGCTATTCAAGCCGCGACCTCAAGAAAGAAGAATTCAACGGTCCCAATACCCGTACGGGAAACTCCCATCCCTCCAATACGCAAAGTAAAGGCATCAATGCCAAATTGTACCAGTATGAATTCAGAAGCTATCTAAACGAGAACACCTTGACCTATCAGTTCAATAAGAACCGTCACAGCATGAACGCATTGGCAGGTTTGAGTTTACAAAAGAACAGTGACTACGCCCATTCTGTGGCAACCGAACACATCAGTAATGAATCTTTTGGAATGGCAGGCCTGGACAAAGGAACTAACCAGACAATCGAAAGCAATCAGGGAGAAAACAAGATGATGTCCTATTTTGGCCGTATCAATTACAACTTTGACTCAAGATACTACATCACTGCTTCCATGCGTGCTGACGGTTCTTCCAAATTCCCGAAAAACAACCGTTGGGGATATTTTCCTTCCGGATCCGTAGCATGGGCGTTTGGTCGTGAAGCCTTTATTTCGGAAAACGCCTCTTGGCTATCCAACGGAAAATTACGTATCAGCTACGGCCAGACCGGTAATAATCGTGTAGGCGACTTTGATTATATGGCTAAACTGATAACCAGCGATGATGTCTACAAATATCCATGGAACAGTTCCTTTACCCCTGGTTTCCATATTTCCAATAAGGCCAACTCACAACTCAAATGGGAAACAACCGAACAGTTCGACTTCGGTTTGGATTTAGGCTTCCTCAACGGACGCATCAATCTGACTGCCGATTATTATATAAAGACAACCAAAGACTTGCTCCTTCAGGCCGACGTTCCGGGAAGCTCCGGGTTCACAAGCGCGACACTCAACGTAGGAAAACTCGAAAATAAAGGTCTTGAAGTTACTTTAGAAACCATTAATATGAAGAACAAGAAATTCTCTTGGACTTCCAACTTCAATATAGCATTCAACTCCAATAAGATCACCGCACTGACAGAAGGCAAAGGCGAAATTACCAGCTATGTGAGTTGGGATAACAAATATAAAACCATGCCCGCATATGTCAGCCGTATAGGAGAATCGGCAGGCAAAATGTATGGTTTCATCTATGAAGGTACGTATAAAGAATCCGACTTCAATGTTACCACAGGAGCAAACGGAAAGACAGTATACACCCTTAAAGAAGGAATCCCGGCTTATGTGAAGGACTGCCAGCCCGGCGATCCTAAATACAAAGACATGCCGACCATAGATACCAATGGTGACGGCATTCCCGACACAGGCGACGGTGTTATTACAGATGACGACCGTACAACCATCGGTGACGGCCTTCCCAAATGTACAGGCGGTTTCACAAACAGTTTTACGTATAAAAACTGGGACCTCAGCATCTTTTTGCAATGGAGCTTAGGAAACGATATCTTGAATGCCAACCGTATGGTTTTCGAGAACCCTGCCAAAAAGAAGAACACCAACATGTTTGCATCTTATGCCGGACGTTGGACTCCTGAAAACTCCGGCAGCGACATGCCGCGTGCAAACGCCCTCGGTTCCAATGAATACAGTTCCCTTTATGTGGAAGACGGTTCATTCCTAAAACTGAAAACAATCTCCTTAGGCTATAATTTCTCCGCAGCCATGTTGAAGAAAGCACATATCAGTTCTGCCAGAGTATTCGTTTCTGCAGAAAACATTGCGACTATTACAGGATATTCAGGTTCCGACCCGGAAGTTTCTACACGTAACTCCGTTTTGACCCCGGGCTTTGACTGGTCGGCATACCCTCGTTCATTCAACGCTTCTATCGGAGTAAACCTTACTTTCTAATTACAAACGTATAAAACAAAAACAATTATGGAAAAATTCTATAATATCCTCAGAAAAGCCCTTGTCATCATTGGAGTATTCTCCATGACTTCATGCGACTTCCTCGAAACCGAACCTTTCGACTTTGTTTCTCCCACTACATTCTACAGAAACGAGTCTGAATGTACAATGGCACTTGCTGCCGTATACTATCCAATGGCCACCAATATCCTTTATGGAAATTTCTATTCAACAGAAATGACGAATATTGATGACCTAAGCTACTACACCCGTAACTCCAATTTTTCCGGAAAACTATGGGCAAATGACTATACCAGCAGCACCAAAGAGATCTGGGATATCTGGGCGCAATTATATACCGGAATTAAAAATGCCAACGGCCTGCTTGAAAATATCGATAAAGCAGAGATGGATGAACCTATAAAAAACAGGATTAAAGGTGAAGCAAAATTCCTCCGAGCCTATTATCATTTCCTACTGGTACAAGCTTTCTATGAAGTTCCTATCCGCAAGCAGTCTTTAGACGACATCAATGCTGCCAGCATACCGGCTACCCCCCACGCTGAAGCCTTAGACTGGATTATTGAGGAAATGGAAGACTGCCTTTCTTTAGTTGACAATAAAGAATATGATAAAAGTCCTTCTCACGTAAAAGAGAACACCGTATATGGTATTCTGGCACGTGTGTGCTTATGGCGGGCAGGAGCACCGTCCAATGGCGGAGAGGCTTTCTACAAAAAAGCAGCCCAATATGCCAACGAAGTCTATAAATCTAAAAAACATGATTTGAATCCCGATGTATATGCCATGTGGAAATGTATGGCTACGGATAAGTATGACACCCAGTATAACGAATCCATCTGGGAAGTGGAATTTATAGGAACCCGTCTGGACAATAACTATACAGAAAGCCGTATTGGCAATACCATCGGTAACGCGCAAAGAAACGGTGAAGCGTCAGGTAAAGGTTATACCTACGCTTTCTACGCAGGCACACTGGTACTTTGGGACTTATTCGAGAAAAATAGCACAGATAAACGTCGTGACCTTTCCATGGCACCTTATTACCTGAATGCAAAAGATGCACAAGTGAAATGGAAAAAACATGAAATTACCATGCGCCGTTGCGGAAAGTTCCGCCGCGAATGGGAAACTGCCGAAGCCAAAAATAAAAACTGGACTCCCGAAAACTATCCGATTCTGCGCTATGCTGACGTCTTGCTGATGCTGGCAGAGGCTGAGAACGAAGTAAACAAACAACCCACAGACTTAGCTTATACAGCCCTAAATCTTGTACGCAAACGTGCAGGCATCCCCGAAGTGAAAAACCTCTCTTATGATCAGTTCCAACAGGAGGTGCGCGATGAACGTGCACGCGAACTCTGTTTTGAGTCTATCCGCAAGTTCGATTTGGTGCGCTGGGGCATATACACTGACAGAATGCAGAACGTATTAGGAGCAGCAGCGGCCGACAAACGCTGGAACTCACAGTCTCAAAGTGATGTCAAAGCAGATAAGACCGGTGGTAAATACAACTTTGCCGGTACTGTTGCGGCCAAAACAGAAGAAAAACATCAGTTCTATCCTATCCCCAATAAAGAACTGTCTGTAAACACCAAACTGGAACAAAACAAATGGTGGAAATAAAGCCGCAAGACTTCTAACCTTACCGTCTCTTATCAATAGTAAAATAGACCTTAATCAATTTTATTTCAAAGAGGAGAGTAACCCGCAAGGTTCCTCTCCTCTTTTTCTGCCCGAATGAATGATTTATCTACCTGTTTTGTACAATCTGCACACATAATAAGAGCAATATTCCGTAGTTTTGCAATATATAAATTAATCACCTTAAATTATTTTGATAGCTATGACGCAGAAAAACGTTCTACTATTTCTAATCTTACTCTACTTCAGTTCGCCTGCTGTTGCACAACTTACAGGCTTTGAAAAAGAAGTTCCCCAAAACTTCAAGAGTTCCAATGGACAAGAGTTAGCTTTATCTTCATTATACTATAAGGAGGGTAATAAAAGCCTGGAATGGAACTTCTCCCCAAACAGTATATTAAACATTCCGTCCGAATCTGTCTTTACCTTGAATGACGACAATGGAATTACTTTATGGATTTACAATGAAGAGCCTCAGCAAGACACCTTGCGTTTTGAGTTTTATTCTCCTACGGGACACGTTTCCTACCATTTTGGCTTCCGGCTGTATTCTGCCGGATGGCGTGCCTGCTGGATAAGCTTTAAATACATGCAGGGAGATAAAAAAGAAAAAGAAATAGCCGGATATCGCATCGTTGCTCCCAACCGCACAGGACGTATCTTTTTAGACCGTCTGACCTTCCCGGTACAGAAAATTAATGACCGCACTACTCCGGATTTACAAATGCCGACCAACAACTCGCTTACTTATCGCGATCTATGGCATTGGTGTCGTGTCTGGCAGTGGGAACAATACCGATACGACCTACCTTTGAGCAAAGCACTGACCACAACCGAAAAACAAGAGCTGGCTACCATAGAAGCGCGACTTACCGAAGCGCTTGACATTAAAAAAGCGCCTCGAAAAGATGTGTCAAAAGCCTATAATACATTCAAAACAGCTGCTATCCGCCCATCCGGAAATGGTTTCACCGGCGCTCCTATTGTCGCCCCCGATGAGCTAAACCGCCAAAAAGGAGAAATCTCCTTAAATGATCTGGAAGATATGCTATCAGGATTTGCATACGACGCCTGCTACAATCACTCCGCCCAATCCATGAAGAATTACTTCCTTGTCTGGGATTATGCCATCAATCAAGGTTTTGCCTTTGGCAGCGGCATGGGGACCAACCATCACTATGGTTATCAGATCAGGAAAATATATACCACAGCATGGCTGATGCGTGATGCCATTTGGAAAGCTCCCAATAGGGACAACATTCTTTCTGCACTCATTTTCTGGTCTGCACTGCAAGAAACAAGAATACCTTATCAATATGGTCGGGACGAGCTTTTAGACAGCTGGCATACTTTGCTAATGCCCAAAACCATATCTGCTCTTATGTTTGTGGACGAAAGAGAAAGGGCACGCGCCCTAACAGGACTTTCAAGATGGTTGAGCGGCTCTTTGCAATACAGCCCGGGCACAATAGGAGGAATCAAAGTGGACGGAACAACTTTCCATCATGGAGGATTCTACCCGGCCTATACTACCGGAGTGCTTGCCATGGTGGGACAGTTCATCGCACTCACCAGCCACACCCAATACGTTCCTACTCAGGAAGCACGCCAAGTCTTAAAATCCGCTTTTATATCTATGCGCAACTACTCCAACAGTCGCGAATGGGGCATCGGCATCAGTGGAAGACACCCTTTCGGAGGTGGCATGAAAGATGATGACGTAAAAGCATTTGCCTACCTTGCCCTTTCCGGCGATTTATCGGGAGAAGGCAATACATTCGACCACCATTTGGCAGCCGACTATCTGAGACTTTGCGACAAGGATACTCCGGAAGCAGAATATTTTAAAAAGAAAGGTATTACCCCTGCAAAAGCTCCACAAGGCTTTTTTGTATACAATTACGGTTCGACAGGAATCTTCCGTCGTAACGACTGGATGGTGACCTTAAAAGGATATACTACCGACGTATGGGGAGCCGAGATCTATAAAAAAGACAACCGGTACGGACGTTACCAAAGTTATGGTTCCGTCCAAATCATGGGATATCCCTCGCGCATAGCCAGCGGCTATGATGAAAACGGGTGGGATTGGAATCGTCTGCCTGGAACAACCACCATACATTTACCATTCGAACTATTGGACAGCCCGCTACCCGGAACCACAATGGCCCACTCCAAAGAAAACTTCTCCGGCAGCAGTGCATTGGAAGGGAAAAACGGTATGTTCGCCATGAAGCTAATGGAACGCAACCTGAAAAACTTTACTCCGGATTTCGTAGCCCGCAAATCAGTCTTTTGCTTTGATAACCGTATGATATGCCTAGGCACAGGTATCAGTAACAGCAATGCATCTTTTCCAACCGAAACAACTCTTTTTCAAAGTACATTCCAAAAAGGGAAAACCGACATTCATGTGGACGGAAAGCTGAGAAACGAGGCCTTTCACCAGACATTAGATGACAAAAAACGCCATTATATTCAGGACGGATATAATAATTATTATTTTATCAACGGCAACGACGTGCAGATACAAATTGCTCACCAAGTATCGCGACACGAAAAAAACCGCACTGAAACACAGGGAACCTTTGCCTCTGCCTATATCAATCATGGAGTATCACCGCAAAATGCCCAATACGAATACATGGTACTGGTACAGCCCACACCTGAAGAGTTGAAAGCAGTCCGTCGGAAAGCACCCTACCGGATCCTCCATAAAGATGATACTGCCCACGTGGTCGCCGACAATCAAACCGGTATTACCGCCTATGCAGCTTTTGAGGCTTACTCTCCTGCAAAAGATGAGATATTCCTCTCCATCCCGGCAGAAACAATGGTAATGCAAAAGCAGGCAGGCTCCAAACTTTTACTCAGTGTATGCGATCCGAACTTGAATATATCCGAGAAAACCTACACGACCAAAGAGCCCAGCCGTCCGATTGAAAAGAAATTAATTCTTAAAGGGAAATGGAGAAGTACAGCTCCCAATAACAAAATAACCGTACATTCCAATCAGACAGAAACTGTTCTCATTGTAACTTGCCAACATGGGCAACCCGTAGAATTCACATTATCACGTGAATAAATCTTTAATGGATGAATTTACATACCTGGAATCAGGTGCACCTCAGGACGTATCTGAACTACATGATGTAATTTCATCCATTCACTCAGATAAGCACGATGCTGTGCAAGTATCTCCTGATACTTCTTCTCTATGGCCAAATTCCGCATCTCGCCACGATCCTTTTCCATGTCATAAAGCTGTTCACGATAAAGCCCCTTATCATATAATACATACTTATAATGCGGGGTACGCAAAGCCCAGCCACGTGTAACACCTTTGTCAAATGTCGTTTCAGTAACGACATAAGGCTGGTGCATCTGTTCCGGATCCGCATTTTCCACCAAAGCCTTAAAAGAAACGCCATGCAAGCCTCCGGGAAGGGGAATACCTGCCCAGTCACATACGGAAGCGAAAAAATCAACACCTGCGTTAATGAGCTGAGGCATTTCCTTACCGGCATTCTTCTTTCCGGGAAGGGTTACTATCAGAGGAACATTCACTACTTCTTCGTATAGGGCCGATTTCTGATTCCAATGGTGCGCTCCTACTCCGTCACCATGGTCGCTCGTAAAGATAATAACTGTATTCCTCCACAAATTCCGCCTGTCAACGGCATCGACAATCTTACCGATTTCGGCATCCACCTTCTCTACTAACCGAAAATAAAGACTGCGGTAACGACGCCAGTCATCAGGTGAATAATGGCGAGTGGGATAAGCCGAGTAATTCAAAGCCTGCTCATAGTCTATCACATCGGCATCATAAGGATTACGGGCAAAGTTGGAAGGCAGTCCGGGCCACTCATTTTGAGAGAGTTCGGGCAGATTGCCAAACGGCAGATTCTGGCTACGGGCATATTCGCATATATTGTGAGGATTGTCAAAGCCCACCACAAGAAAGAAAGGTTTGGAATGTTTCCGGTCAAGGAAAGCGACAGAAGCCTCCGCCAGTCCGTTGTCATTATGCGGATAAATGGCAGAAAATCCAAATTCCTTATCAGGCATGGACGGCGTATGCACATGCCACTTCCCGGCGTAGGCACATTCATAGCCGGCATTTTGCACCAACCAGCCCAAACTAGCAGTGCGCAACGAATCGGCCATAGGCACATTATTGCGTGCAAGGCCAACCTCGTGGGAGGTATATCCCGTAAACATGGACGCCCTGGAAGGTCCGCTCAAAGGAGCAGAACAATAGGCATTCCTAAACAATACACCCGACTGTGCCAGACGGTCCATATTGGGTGTATGCAAATCCGCATTCCCCATGCAACTCATGGCAGAAGCAGTCTGCTGGTCGGTTACGATATAAATGATATTCGGCAATTCCTTTGCCCCCGTCAATGAAGGGGCAAAAGCTGTTGCAAACAACATGATATTCTTTAATTCTACCATAGTAAAAATCTCCTATAAAAGTTTATTTACGTAATTCCACATCAAAACTAGCCGCATCCCTGCATGTAAAACGCAGTACGGTCTGTTTCTTATCTGCTGAAACAAGCTTGCAATAGGGAGTCTCCGCCACTTGCCACAAGCCTTTCAAAGTAACGGTTACGGGTATTTCCCCGCTATCATTATCAATCCATGGCCGGGAATAGATACTCCGTTCAATCCGTTTGCCATCCTTGTCAAAAGCCTCATCGCTCGAACCGCGGTACAATGCCAGATCCGGCTGGGAAACGGTCAGCAACAGCTTGCCGTTATTTTCACGCACCATTACCAAACAGGAAGTGTCCGCCTTCTGCAACAAACCATCTGCCGGAAGCGACCGGGGAGTTTCAAACAATACGTAAGAAGTGATATTATCCGTCAGAGAATGGACAATATGGGCGTTACGATCCTGCTGGAGAACTCTATAAGCGGGGTTCTTTGCAAATGTTTTCAAGGAAGCCGCATCGGTATGAGGCAATACGGCATATTCATAAGAAGCACCTGCCGGAGCCTTTCCATGTTGCAGTGTCAAGGAGACCCAATCACCTGAGGTGGGCTTCGCACTCCGCTCGCCTACTGTGACTTGCGGGAAATTCCTTTCATATTTCGCATCCGCCATAGAGTGCTTGGAAAGGTAATACCCCACCCCGTTCGGATCAATATAAGTCTGTCCGCCGCCTTTGCAGGCATTCCAATATTGACGGGCTTCAGGAGTTACGGCTGCCAACTGAAAAACGGTTGTCTCCGTAGGAAATTCCGAATTCGTATTTTCAATGTCTGTGCCCAGACATACTATCATGTCGCCAAAGAAGTGAAAAGACTTGCGGGCCCGATGCGAACCGTTGTACTTGTCATGTTCATGCAGCTTCATGCCGAAGTTGCCATTCAGACGCGCCTGTGACAACCCGCCGGCAAAAGCCTCGTCGGAATAAAGCATTTCCTCCATGCCGGAGAAGGTATCCACGTTCAGCACTTTGGCACGCAACTGTTCAAAAGGCAGATGAATACTGGTCACGCCCGGAATACGGTTCCAGTCAAAACCATTCTCCTGCCAACCGCTTGTAGTAAAAGTCACCATTTCACCGGGTTTTCCTGTCAGAATCTGCATACTGCCATGTGCCAGATAACGACCATAGAAATTGGCGGGCAGATAATGTTCGGCGGCCCACAAATAGCGGGAATGTCCACGTACTACCGCCATCCAATTATCCCGGCGCTGCACAGAAACACAGCCGTAACCCAATGCAAGATTACCTTGCGGATCGGGCTCAGGGCGGAAACCCTGCGCTTCAAGCAGCTCCTTCATCTTCAACTCCTGCCGGGCAGAAGCCTTCGGCAGATAATCAGGGGCATCCTTATCGGGCATTCCGGTATAAGCCGCTAAACGCAGGTAAGCGGCTGCCATATCGGCATCATATGCCTGCTTGCCATCCGGAGTGCCGGCAACAGCCATAGTGGCATATTGGATAGGAACCAACTCCCCCTTGCCATTGGGATGACGACCTGACATGGAAAGCGGCCACTGTTTCAGGTTGCAATAGAAACGCATGGTGAGCAACACGTTCTTTACTGTCTCATGCGCCAGTTCGGATAGTTTAAATTCCGTTCCGCTCAACAAATAAATCATGCTCGTAGCTCCGTCCAGACCTCCCACCGCATAGGCGGGATAATTATTGCGGTGATGGAAACAAGCGCCGTCCGTCTTGAAAGACCCCGCCAATCCCGGCGCCGGACGACAGCCGTAATCCAGCCAGCGTGAGAAAGAGCGCAGGTATTGCAGCTTCTCCGGACTGTTCTCCATAATCAGGATACTGGCAATACGGCCTTGCAATTTAGTATTGAAAGTATCTATATCAATGCCGTTTTCCGTAGGCTTGGGATACACCTCGTTGGTAATGGCATACCAGTTCAGTGTACGTTCAGCATCCTTCAACTTTCCTGCCTCACGCAGGACGTCCTTCATCAGGAAGTAAGAAACGAAAAGCCCACGCATGCTGTAACCGTAGTGGTGGATATTGCCCCAGCAGCTGCCATAGGCAACGCCCTGGTCGGTAATATGGTCGTACATGGCAAGAAACTTCCGTTTCAGTTCATCCCTCACGCCGGTATCCGAAGCATTGTTATAGGCTATGGCAATACGCTTCATCAGGTTGAAGTATTCGTTCATCTCCATGCCTAACCGGGTAAACATATCTTTATTCCAATCAGGTATCATACGTTCATAAGCCTCCGCCTGCCTGACCATAAAAATAGGTAAGCCGGTAACCTTCCCATTTTTATACGTGATCTTATAGGTATCGTATTTCTTGCGGATGCCGTCCAGCTCTTTATCCGTAAATTTGGAAGGTGTATAGAGCATATCCCTGAAACGTTTCTCTATCTCCTGTACCTCCCGCTTCTGCTGCTCGCTGACAGGAGTCAAGGCCATATCGGGTTTCCACAAAGAATGTTCGTAAATGACAAGCCAGTGGTTGGTGGTTCCTTTGTTGACAAAAGGCACTTGCACATCGGCTGCTTGCTGGCGAGCATCCACCTTGCTGGCAAGTATGATATGATCCAAGTATAGCTTACCTTTGACATCGGGAGCAATCACACGCATCTCGTTCATTCCCTCTTCTGGCACGCCTTCCATATCGCGTTCATAGCATACCCATGCCGCACGCCAACCGGTAAAGTTGATACCAAACGGGAAAGAAGTACATTTCTTTCCGTCCTTCAGAAATTCAAATCGGATTTTTTTGTCTTGAGCCTCCTCATTATACACCCATACGATGAAAGCGGAAAGATACGTATCTTTTCCGGTAGGATCTTTCTTCTCGAATTTCAGGTCTTTCTTGACAGACAACACAGCACCCGGATCAAATGTCCAACTCAGACTATGCAAACCATCTTTATAATGTTCTCCACTGATACCCAGCCGGGAACCTGTTCCCGAAATAAAGGCCGGCACTTGTGGTCCTTCAAAAGAAAGCAGTCTTTCACTCTTCACCACCTGCGCTTCCGCATTCACCGGCAGTAAAGTTCCGAGAAGCATTCCTGCTCCCATTGTCCATTTACTAAATTGCATCATGTTTATTTCTTTAAGGTTATCTATATCTTTTGCATTGTACAAAGGAAGCCCTCTTTCACCAAAAACAGGGGCATAAATCGTACAGAAGAGGTCTAAAAAATGTCATAACCCCTTCCTGCAAAGTACAGAACAGCGGTCACCATTCTGCAAGAAAGCAATTTTAAATCAAGGATGAAGTTCTTCGAAGGCCTTATTTTCTTCCTGCATCGTACGGACGGTTTCTTCCAGCTCGCTCACTGGCAAATCGGAGTTGTACCAATCGTTATAGCAGTCGGTGACGTACCATTTACCGCCTATCAAGTCGAAAACGACACGCAAAGAAGGCTCCGACTCATCATATCCGGCCTCGAACTCTTTATGGGCAGGTCCATCCTGCGTAAAGCGGGATATGTAAGTTCCTCCCTCCTCCTCCGTAATACGTCCTTCCCGCAACGTCTCACTATCCAGCAACGCCCATTTATCGCGGGTAAAAGGGAACGTCTGCTCCGTCTCTCCGTCATCTTTCAGCAAGATAATGGGAGACTTCAAAGGGAACTTGATGCGTGAATACTGAAATGAAGCGCTGGATGTGAATTTCTGGAGAAATATCTTGAAATCCTCTTCGGCAGCCAGACTACTGAAGGTGGAGAGCACGACAGCCGTACACAGACAAAAAACAAAGTGAATTGCCTTCATAATAGATGCGAGTTATTTCGATTCAGACCACAAAGATACAACAAGCCAGTAATTTGCAATAAAAAAAAGCGAGAATTTACAGTATGCTGCCTCTATTCTTCTTCACCTAACAGCTAATGTCCTGTTTTTTTAATTTCACCCGTTCATTTTTCTTTTCAGATATTCATATCCGAACCGGCAGCGCAAACAGTTCTTCCGGTCACAATATTCCTTTTGGAGCTGGAGCAACGCTTGCGAGTCCGCCGCCGTAGAAACAGGCAGCCCTGCCCCACTCCACATACGGATGATATGATTGTCCTCCGCCTTCAATGCTTCGAGAAAACATGTGGCGCGGTCGCAAAGTCGTTCATCCGCCTTGTGTATTCCATAAGCATAAAGAAAGGGAATGACGGTATTGATGAGAAGCAAGTTCAAGGTATTCTCGCCCATACGCTTTTTCCGGCGTGGCGAAGTTTTTGCAAAAGAAAAATGCTCTTCCCAATAGGGGGAGAGTTGCACAGTCAATATTTGCTTCACGTCTTCCGGTGTTTCCACCGCCATAATGCGGGAAAACAGTAGCTGCTCCTTATGATACAGATCGGCAAGCTGTGCCAGCCGCACATGAGGGAAGTTATCGGGACGCAGACGAAGAAAACGCCACTGTCCGGCAGCCATAGGCGCAGGAAGGTCGAACTTATGCTGCAAATAATAAAATTCCTTCCGGAGCTTTTGATAGTAGCTGTCTTGGATGGAATCTTCCTCCAGCAATCCTGCCTGTCCAAAAAAGAATGCTTCCACCTGAAACAAGCTGTCCCGATGCTTATCTACTGCACGCAAAGGCAGATGACCGGCCCATGCTTCAAAAGCGTCGCCATTCAGTCCGAAACCGAAATTACGGGCAAGGGTGATAAAGAACACGTCTTCCCAATGGTTATTGCAACGTTCCAGACGTACGGCGATATCCTGAGCCTTTCGTTCAAAACGCTCCACCTGCAAGGCCGACAACCAGGAATGGACGGTCAGCTTCGGTAAGGAACTAAGGATGGAATGACAAGGAGGATACGCTTCCGCCTGCCGTAATTCGGCATAACGGCAGCGGACGCTTTCCGGACAACACAGTTGCAACTGAGCGATTACATCACCGTTGGTACGATGCACCTCACAGTCGGAAACACCCACAACATGCAGGATTACATTATCATAGGCCGTATTCCGGTCGTGTCCATGACGAAACCAGTCTGAAGCCTGTGCATGCAACTCCACGTTACCCACCCAAAGCATATTATCTATTTTCAGTTTTGCGTTAAAGAAGTCGGGGCCTGCATTGGGATTCGGCAAACCGGGATCTATCACTTCAACCGGCTGTCCGGAAGTCGTCCGGAGAGGCATCAGAGGGAATATCTTATGCTTCCAGACGTAATGCAGCAATTGTTCCAT
>OGQB01001489.1_pt1 | contig 19796 bp, 19 predicted proteins | sample 1553071 | NCBI WGS metagenome assembly OGQB01 (sample SAMEA2580284, study PRJEB22360) | human gut metagenome | biome: human gut; feature: human-associated habitat; material: faeces | place: Denmark | collected 2008/2010
ATGAGATTGCAGAAGAAACGGGCAAGGACAGAAAAGAGATATTGACAGATTTTCTATGTTCAAAGACAGGAAAAGCACTGTATGATGAGAAGACAAAGCTGTGGTGCACTGGTCCGGCATATATAGCTGAACTGTATATGGAAGAATTAAAGAAATCCTGATATGGGATGTGAGTTTAAATTTATACGACAATGGTGACAAAGACTTTCATTCCAAGGAGCAACAATTAAATATTTCAAAAACGCTGAGGTCAGCATTTCCTAATCACAGGACAACGACCTCAGTTTTTTATACCCAGGAATCGGCATTCATGAATAAGCCGGTTCTTTTTGTTTACAGAAAAAAGAAGGAGTACAAGAAAATGAGCAGAGCAAAAAATCCAAAGTATGAATCCATGTCATTGGAGGAACTGAAGGCCAACATGGAAAAGAGCAGACAGGAACTGGAGGCAGCAATTCACCACAAAAACATTCTGGAGCAGCGGAAGAAGCTGGTAGAACGCAGGGAACGTTCCCACCGGCTGATTGTCAAAGGGGCAGAGTTTGAGAAAGTATTTCCGCTGTCCAGAGATCTGGAACAGGAAGACGTCCAGGACATGATGAATCAACTGCAGAACAGCAGTTACAACAAGAGTATTGTGCGGCAGGCTCATATAGCCGCCTTACACAAAGATCAACAGCAGATTGCAGAAGCAGTAAAAAAGACAGAGAAGGGAGATGACAGTTAATGGCACTGTATCATTTTTCAGTAAGGAATGTATCCAGAGGGAAAGGGCAGATGGTGGTCGCTTCCGCAGCCTATATTTCCGGGCAGAGGATTTTTGACAGTTATTACAACAAGATACACGATTATACGAGCAAGTCAGGTGTGATATTTACAGAAATCCTGACACCGGAGTATGTGCCAGAGCGTCTGACTGACAGGGAAACACTCTGGAACGAGGTGGAGCATGTGGAACGGAACAACAAGGCACAGCTTGCCTATTCGTTTGACATTGCACTGCAGAATGAATTGACACTTGAGGAAAATATCAGACTGGCAAAAGAGTTCTGCCAGGAGCAGTTTGTGGCACGTGGCATGATCGTGGATCTGGCAGTCCATGAGGGAAAAGCGGAAAATGAAGAAGAACCGGATAATCCCCATTTCCATGTGCTTGTCCCAATCCGTCCTTTTACAGAGGAAGGAATCTGGGGCAATAAGCAGAGAAGGGAATATATTCTTGATGAGGATGGAAACCGGGTGAAGGATGCCAAAGGAAAAGATATGTTCAATGCTGTTTCTACTACCGGATGGAATGATCCGGAGCTTTTAAAAGAATGGCGGCGGGCATGGACAGAGAAAGTAAATGGGAAATTCCAGGAGTGCCACATGGCAGCCAGAATCGACCACCGTTCCTACAAAGAACAGGGGATTGACCTGATCCCGACCATCCATGAGGGATATGAAGTCCGGGCAATGGAGAAAAAGGGAATCAAAACGGTGATCGGAGAATTGAACCGGGCAATCCGGCAGTTTAACCAGATGTTTATTTCTCTGAAAGAATCCATTCAGTGGATGAAGACAGCTTATGAGGAAATGAAAGCAGAGCTGGATCGCAGGCAGAACCCGACACTGCTGGAAAGCCTGCAGGATTATTATGATAAAAAGACACAGGGCAGACCACCACTTCCCAATTTTTATGCGGAGATGAAACAGAGAGGTAAGAATCTCTCCAATTTACAGGAGTTTGCAAAATCCATCAGTTATCTTCAGACACATCAGATAGAAACGATGGATGACTTGCAGGAACGGATTGAGGAACTGAACGGTGTTGTTTCTGTCAGTAAAAAAGAAATTTCTGAAAAGCGGAAACAGTTAAAGGAACTTGAGAATCTGGAAAAGATGGCAGAGGTAATAAAAACAAATCAGCCATTGATTGATGAGTATAACCATTTCTATTTTCAGAAAAGACGGGAGAGATATTATCAGCAGCATAAAAAAGAAATCAATTATTACCGCAAATGTGAACGGGAACTGAAACAACATCTGGATAAAAATGGAAAAGTGCCAACTGCCAGATGGAAACGGGAGAAAGAAGAACTTCAGGCGGGGATCGAAGAGCTGAAAGCAGATAATCAGCCGTACCAGGAGGAACTAACTTTTGTGAAAAAGGTACAGAGCTGTGCGGATATTGCCAGACGTGACCGGGAAATGGCAGAAGCAGATACTTCCGGGCGTTCAGAAGAAAAAAGGGAGAAGCAGGTGAAGTTCCCGACATTTTACACAGTTCAGGCGAAAGAGATTCTTGAAGAAAACGGGAAAGCAGAGCAACAGCCGTTGAACCAGTCGGAGCAGAATCCAGAAAAGAAGACCTCTCTTCTGAGAAAACTGGATGAAAAAAAGAAAGAGTGTGCAGAGCGTGATGCAAAACAACAGGCAGTGAAGAAAAAGCGAAACTATGACATGAGTTTATAACAGTCTGTCAGCAGGACAGACGGGAAAGGATGAGCAAAATGCAGTATACAGAAGAACAAATTATAAGAGCAAATCAGACAGATCTTGTTTCTTTTCTGAGCGCACAGGGAGAACAACTAGGGAAAAGCGGAAAGGAATACCGTTGGAAAAAGCATGACAGTGTAACGGTATCCGGAAACCGGTGGTACAGGCACAGTCAGGGGAGGGGTGGCTATCCGGTGGATTTTGTGATGGAATTTTACAATGCCACATTTCCGGAAGCTGTCAAGATGCTAACCGGGGAGGAAGGCGAAGGCAGGAACAGTACCTGCCCCGCCCCGTCCCCTGACTTCCGATTACCAGAGAAAGAGGAAAATAATGATAGAATCATCAGATATCTGACAGAAAACAGAGGGATTGAAAAGAATATGGTGGAGGAATGGATCGGCAGTGGGGATATTTATGAAGAAAAGAAGCACCATAATGTGGTGTTTGTTGGCAGAGATGCAGACGGTATTCCAAGATATGCCCATTGCAGGGGAACTGGTGAAACAAAATACCGGGGAGATGTGGCTGAATCTGATAAATCTTACGGATTCTGTCACAGAGGGACGGATAATCAGTTGTTTGTGTTTGAAGCAGCCATTGATCTGCTTTCTTTTATCCAATTATTTCCCAAAGACTGGAAAAAGCGGAGCTACCTGAGTCTGGGTGGCATTTCCAGTGCGGCACTGATGGCTTTTCTTTCTGAACGCCCTCAGATTACTTCGGTTTTCCTGTGCCTGGATAATGACCATGCAGGGAATGAAGCCAGTGAGAAATTGGCAATAGAAATCCCGGACGGATACAGTGTCATCCGTCTGAAACCGTCCCGAAAGGACTGGAATGAAATCCTCTGTGATAAAAATGCAGACAGGAAGAAATCAATCATTGAAACAGTTACAATGAAAGTACCGGAGAAGGAAGAACTGGTGCCGATGTTGTGTTATGAAGACATTGAACAGACCAGTGTAGAATGGCTGTGGTTTCCCTATCTGCCATTTGGAAAACTGACGATTATTCAGGGCAATCCAGGAGAGGGAAAAACTTATTTTGCCATGATGCTGACCGCAGCCTGCACGAACCGTAAGACTTTCCCGAACATGGAAGAGATTGAACCTTTTAATGTGATCTATCAGACTGCAGAAGACGGTATGGGAGATACAATCAAGCCGAGACTGGTAGAAGCAGGTGCCGACCTGAGCCGGGTGATGGTCATTGATGATACAGAGGAAGCACTGACATTATCCGATGACCGTATTGAAAAGGCTATCCGTCAGAATCAGGTCAGACTTTTAATCATTGATCCGGTACAGGCTTTTATCGGTGCCGATGTGGATATGAACCGGGCAAATGAAGTCCGTCCGGTATTCCGGAAACTGGGAATGATCGCTGAAAAGACCGGTTGTGCGATTGTGCTGATCGGACATCTGAATAAATCTTCAGGGACACAGAGTACTTACCGGGGACTTGGTTCTATTGATATCATGGCGGCAGTGAGAAGCCTGCTTTTCATCGGAAAAGTAAAGAAAGACCCGACAACAAGAGTGCTGATTCATGAGAAAAGTTCTCTTGCACCTCCGGGTGAGACGATGGCATTTAAACTTGGAGATGAAGAAGGATTCCGCTGGGTGGGAGCTTATGAGATTTCCGCAGATGATCTTCTGGACGGAAAGGAAGGAAAGCCGACAGAAACAAAACTGCAACGGGGAACGAAACTGATCTATGAACTGCTTGCAGACGGAAATGCAGTCACAATCCGGGAACTGGATGAAAAGGCAAAAGCACAGGGAATCTCCCAGAGAACCATGCGAGAAGCCAGAAGCCGGATGAAAGAAGAACTGGATTATCGGATGAATGAAAAGCAGGAAAATACCATTCGATTAAAAAAACAAGGGAGAATGGGTGACGGCAGAATTTTGGAGTGAACGGCAGGCTTTATAGATACCCTATCTGCCGTCTGCCGTCTGCCGGTGCAAGGCAATCAAACGGAAATAGCAGGTATCCATACAGAATAAGGATTGCTGTGAATCTGGAACAAAAATGAATTGTAATATGGCGGATATAATGGTATGATTATCCGGTAACAGCAATGTTACGGGGAAGCACCTGTGACAGGGTGTGGCTGCCTCCTGATATTTACAGACCGGAGCCTTTCGGGGTTCTGAGATGAAAGAAAGGAGGTGCGTGATATGACAGCTTATGAGATTATCTCAATATTCTTAGGCGTACTCAGTTTACTGATCGCTTTTGGTAGCCTGTTAATTGCGATTATTGCCTTTCTTGATCGGAAGAACAAGAGGAAATAAAAATGCCTATCCTGTCTGCCAACAGGATAGGCGGTGTCCGTAAGGACATCTAAATTTCCCTGGGAGTATCCACTTTGGAATGGATACTTTCCTTTTCTAATATCAATATATCATATTTCCCCAAAACATTCAACAGAAAAATCAAAAGCATACATACAGCCCACTGAATATAATTGGAGGTGGCAGCGAATGGATCATCTTGACAAAGGGGTTATTGAATCATTAAGTGAACCGGCAAAGCGTGTGTTCAAAAGTCTGGATTATCGTTCCAAACAGCGAATGTTAAAGAAAGCCAGAGAAATGGCTAAGGCAGAAAAAATGAAACGGCGGAAAAAGAGACGGTTCAAGAAAAAAGGCATTGAAAAATGGAATAAAGGCAAAAAGCAGAAGAAGGGCAGTTCATCCAAAAGTGAGCGTGTCCTTTTTTCTATTCATGAAACAAGGGAGCTTATGGTGCAGTCCATGCATCTGATGCTGCTTGGAAGCAGTGTGGCAGATGCTTCTTATGAAGAAAGAAATATGGAGCATACAGAAGATGCACCTATCAGGCTTTCTAAAGAAACTGCCAGAAAAGGTGCAAATACAGCAGTGGGCGGTATGAAAACGCTCGTACATAAAAAGCTGCAAAGCAGGGAAAAGAGAAAGGTTGCAAGAAAGTCAACGGAGAAATCGGCACAGGCTGTTCGATCGGGAGCAAAAGCAGGAGCACAGGCAGGAAAATCTTTGGTAAAGACAATACAAAGTGTTGTTCAGGCAGTAGCGGCAAATCCGGCTGTATGGATAGCACTTCTTTTGATTATTCTTGTGGCAGCTATCGTGGGAGCAATCGGAGTAGTGGTTGGCTCCGGCGGTGCTGCTAATGAATCACAGGATGGAACCTATCAGGCACAGGTATCTGAAAAGACAGAAAGTTTCCGTGAACTTGTCTCGGAATACTGTGAAAAATATGGAATTGATGATTATGTGGATCTGTGTCTTGCCGTGATCGAACAGGAAAGCGGTGGAACGGAACCGGATGTCATGCAGACGGCACAATCCTATTACAATGTGAATCCACCGATTGACAGTGCAGAAGAAAGTATTGACTGCGGAACGCATGAATTGTCAGACTGCCTGACAAAAGCGAAGTGTCAAAGTCCGAATGACATAAAAGGAATTTCTCTTGCCCTGCAGGGGTACAACTTTGGAAATGGTTACATTGACTGGGCATTAAAAAATTATGGTTGTTACACCAAAGAAAATGCCGGGATTTTTTCAGTGAAGATGTGTGCGGAACTTGGGTACAGTTCTTATGGTGATACCGAGTATGTACCTCATGTACTTCGTTACTATGTGATGAATGAAGAAACAAGTGTATCCAATGAATCCGCCAAAAAAATTTTAGAAGAATTGAAGAAAAACAATACTGCACCGGCGGAGGCGTGGAATGTGATCGAAAAAGGTGCTTCTTTGATCGGGACGGTGAAATACAGCATGGAGAAACGGCAGTCGGATGGACGGGATAAACCGGAGTTTTTGGACTGCTCTGCTTTTTCCGCATGGGCATTTCATAAAGCAGGAGTGACCAGTGTGCCATATGGTTCTACGACAGCAACTTTTATCGGTTCCAAAAAGTTTCAGGACATATCTGCTGATAAGTTACAGCCGGGAGATATTGGACTGAAAAGTAAGACAGGTGGAACCGGTGGAGCAAATCATGTAGGGATCTATTGTGGAAAAATGAAAGATGGCAGAGTGGTTTGGCTTCACTGTACCAGTTCCAGTGGTTCTTCCCTGACCGGAAATACAGAGGGACCGATGTTTGGTGTTTATACGAATTTTACTTATTTCAGACGGTTAAAGAAATGGGACAAAAAGTAATGTTTAGACATAATGTCCAGACAGTTAAAGAGATAGGACAAAAAGCAGCGTTTAGACATAATGTCCAGACAGTTAAAGAGATAGGACAAAAAAGTAGCGTTTGGACATTATGTCCAAACGGGACAGAAAGCGAGGAAATCATGTTAAGAAACATAAGAAGATTTTATTGGAAGCAAAGAGACAGGGGACAGGGAAGAAAGACTGTTATGGCAGCGTTGGTATTTTTCCTTTTTGTTGCGATTATTGTGGCAGCCATCATGAAAAGTATGATGGGAGGACACGGTGCGGGATTGGAAACGGTTCATGAAACCAATACGGCAACCGGTGCAGCGGTCGTTACAGAAACAGCATCGGGGGCATCTGTGACTGCGACAGAGACTGCTCCGGATCAAGAAACCCAAGAAGCAATTTCCGTGGATACCACAAACCTTAATACATTTTTAGGATTTATGTCGGACACAGCTTATGAAGATTTGAAGAATCAGTTGATTCAGATTTGTCAGGACAGGAAATGCAGATCCGTCAAAAAACTGACCTATCAGCAGACGAAGGCATTTGATGTTACCAGTTTTGTTCTTTTGTCAGATGGCAGTGTCTATCAGTGCAATTACAATCTGAAAAGCTGTCAGATGTCACTTTCAGAAACATCATACGATGAAGCGGCAATCAATCAGATGAAGGAAAAGGAAGTGCAGGAAGAACAGGCTAAGCTGGAACAGCAGCAAAAGGCAGAAAGGGAAAAACTAGCAAAAAAGAAGGCTGTTCATAAAAAGAAGAAAGCGAAAAAGAAATCACGTAAGGCAAAAAAAGCCAAGAAAAAGTTGGCAAAAGTCAGTTCCAGACGAAAGCATAAAAAATAACGCTATTACTGTATATAAGGGCATAAGGGTATAAGGGAACGGAGTCCCCTTACAAGATATGTGCATGGATGTGTCCACATCATGCGTATCTTGCAAGGCTCGAATGAAGAGATAAAAAGCACATTTTAAGTGCCAAAAATGAACATCAAAAAAGCAGCAAAAATGGTATGTTTGGACATAATGTCCAGACGGGCTCAAATGGAAAAGGACATGGTTAGCGTTTAGACATAATGTCCAGACGGAATCAGATTAAAAGAGACATAGACAGCGTTTGGACAAAATGTCCAGACAGAAGAAAGAGGTGATTGTTTGAATGAGATGAAAACAGAGATTCTCCGGGTACGAATGACGCCGGAGGAAAAGGCAGCACTGAATAAGCAGGCAAGCCTGCATCATAAAACCATGAGCGAATATATTCGGAGTGTGGCAAAGTGCCCGCCGGATGTGACGAGGGATGAGTTTGAATCCTCCATTGTGCGTATGATCTATGAGATCAACAAGATTGGTGTCAATATCAATCAGATTGCAAAAAAGTATAACGAACACAATTATGTGGAACCAAGTGAAGAACTGCTCTGCAAATTGGATGAAGTTTATGGAATGATGAAACATACCATACGGATTATGAAAGGTGATCGCAATGTCGCTCATTATTAAGATGGATACCATTAAGACGGAAGAACATTTACGAAAGTCCATTCCCTATATTATGAATGAGAGGAAAACGGATGGTTTGTGTTTCAGTAATGCAGGCATTACACAGGAGCAGATTTTGGATACCTTCTTTTTGACGAAGCAGATGCATCCCACGCACGGAACCAGACAGGGGTATCATTTTAAGTTTTCTTTTTCAAAGGATGAAACGATCGCACCGGAAGATGCTTTGAGTTTTGTCCAGGAGTGGGTCGAGGAATATCTGGGAGATTGTTATGATTATGCCTGCTCGGTTCATAAAGACCGTGACCATATGCACATGCACCTGGTATTCAATTCCGTAGCAAGAAATGGTGGAAAGTACCGGTATGAAAAAGGGGACTGGGAGAAAGTGATACGCCCGCTTACAAACCGTCTGGCTGAAAAATACCATACCGGACCATTAAAGGAGAAAGATCCAGCGCTGGATTATTCACCCGATTACGACAGGAAGCAAGGAACAATGACGGGAAAAGAACGGGTGGAGCAGGATATTGACCAGTGTATTTTGGAAAGCAGATCCTATGCAGATTTCAAAAAGCGTCTGATGCGGGATTATGATTACCAACTACGGGAAGGAGTATCGAGAGAACATGGTGTCTATCTTGCCCTGACACCGCCGGGGAGAGGAAAAGCCATTCGTACCTATCGTTTAAGTGAGGGCTATATGCCGGCAGACATTGACCGGCGCATTGCTTCAAAGACTGCCGACAGAGTTCCGTTGAAAAGGGAGACAGCAGAAAAAAGAAATGCAAAACTTGACTGGGCAATGAGCAGAAATTATCAGTTTATCCCGTATAAAGAAATGTCGGAATATCAGAAGGCAATGGTACGGCAGGTGTTGGAGGCAAGGCGGTTGTATCAGCGAACCGGAACACCGTTGTATATCCATGAACGAAGTGTCAGTATTCTTCGGAAAATGAAAAATGAGACGAAACAATGCGGTGTGTATGTAAAACGAAGAGAAACAAGAAGAGTGCAGAAAGAACTCATCAAAACGGTGCAGCAGAGGAGGCAGAAACAGTTATGACAACAGAACAGATGGCATTAGTAAAGAAACTGATCCAAAAGCATGAGATTGAAGCGACGGATGCTGAGTGGACATTGATTTTTATGGGAGTCGGCTATGGATTGTCAGAACAGGAGATAGACAGTTATCTTGTGATGAATACTACTGACCTATTGGCAAAACATGAAAAGATGCTCTGTATTCTTTTGGGGATGGATTCAGAAATACAGGGAGCAACCAATGAAATTCAAAATCCGGCAGAAAGAATACAGTTTATGTTAGAAAATCATTTCCAAAGAAAGAACCCGGAGAGTGGTTATGAAAGTGTGATGCAGTATGTGATTGAGGACAGTGACCTGTCAGCAGCACAGATCGAACAGCTTCGGAAAGCGGTAGAAGCAGGAATGCCGGCAGAGGACATTTTAGAAATGGCAAAGAAGCGAAAGGATGTGATGGAGATACGACGATGTATCGAATTTTATGAAATGATGCAGCAAAAAGGCAAACAGGAAAATGTAAAGAAAAGCAGGAGGGCAAGCAAATGAGTGAAGAATTACAATCGTTAGTGCAGATCATAGAATTATATGGAAGAGGTCTGGAAGGTTTAGGAAAAGCTATACGCTTCTCGGCAAAGGGAGCAGAGAAAGGAGTGCAGATTGCACAGGTGAAAGCATTACAGCATCGAATGAAACTTCATTATGCCAGTGAGGGAACGCATAATACTATGAAATTATCCGATCTGGAGAAAATGACAGGCGGTCGTTACACTATCTTAAACATTCCTTTGGAGGATGAGAAGGAACTGATCGCCTTTTATGACCGGTTAAAGAAGTTAAAGGTTTCGTTTTCTGAGTTGCCGGACTTAAATCTCGGAGACGGCTATACACAGATTGCCTACAATCCGGATGATGTGGAAAGTGTACGGCTGGTGATTGATTATTATAAAAAGAAGTTTCGACAGGAAGCAAAAGAAATGGATCTGGATGAGTATTTTGGAACGGCAAGTCCGGGAGGAATGGAATATCTTAATGAACTTGCTGCCAAAGGATATGAGGGCAGGATGCACGAGGAGCAGTTGGAAGAGATCCAGGAAAGAATCAGGGATAAAGAATATCTTCCCATCAGCATCAATGTGGAATCGCTTCTTCTGCGGGAAGAAAAGGATGCCTATCTGTTTCGCATTCCCCGTGGCAGACTGGGAGAAGATCTTTCCAGTGCCATACGGATCAAAAAATCAGACTGTATTCTTCTGGATGAGGGGCAGACGGTGATTACCTGTTTGAAACGGGATGGAGAACTCTGGGGATATGCACTGGATCAAAGGAAAAACATCAATGAGAAAGAAAAAGTGAAACTGGATATTACAAAACTGGAAAAAGCATTTGCCCCGGTAGGCGATGACCGTGTGAAAATGATCGGGAAACTAAAGCCGGAGTATGCAGCAATCTTTCCATCTTTTCATGAGGGACAGGAGATTCAGAAAAAATCTTCTGTCCCTGATTTAGTTCCGGAGAAAACAGTGGAAAAAGTGCTGTCCTTTGAAAAGATGAAAGAGCGATACCAAAGTCCGGAGTACATTCCGGTTACCTTTGATATGGAGACGCAGATGGTGGCAGAATCTCCAAATCTGTATATTGCCAATCTGCCGAAAGAACAGCAGGAATCAAAGGATTTTGTGCGTTGTATCTGCTTGGACAAGGAGACAACCAGCTTGTCGGATGACGGAAAGCGGTTACTGGCATATTTGAAACGATCAGATATGTCGGAGATCACAGAACTGGATCCGAATGGAAAGGAGCTGCGAAAGTATGTAAAGAAAAATGAAGAGATTGCGACAGAATGCTTGAAACATCAGCGGGGCAGGTGGAATATAGACAGTCCATCTTTGGAAAAGAGGCTGCTGCAAAAATCTGTCAGCATTCCGAAGAACAAAAAATTGTAGAGGTGATTCTGGTGAAAAAACAAAAAGGGAAAAGCCGTGTAACCCATGTTACCGTTGATATGAGAAAACGAAGACTGCAGAGTTTATTACGAGTGTGTGTGGCGTTGTTGCTGCCCACACTCTATTTGTTTTACTGTTTAAGCGGATTGTATATCATAGATGTGGAAATGACAAAGCTGAAGGAACAGATTGTCTGGTGCCTGTTACATCCGCTGAAGATATATAACGATAAAAGTCTCAGTATGGTGTTTGTCGGCGGACTTTTATGGATGGTTTTAAGTTTCACGGTGTATAGCAGAAGTGACCATAACCGGATGCCGGGTAATGAATTTGGCTCTGCCAAGTGGGGCGAGGTGCGGGAGTTTAATGAAAAATATGCGGCAAAGACAGCAGACGGGGAAGGGGATTTGTCACCGGAAAATAAAGTGCTGTCACAGAATGTACGATTTCGGTATGATTCCGATACTCTTCGCAATAATAATGTGTTTGTCGTTGGTGGAAGTGGTGCCGGTAAGACCGCTTTTTTCCTGACACCCAATTTACTGTCTCTGCATGACTGCAATATTTATACTGATCCAAAGGGAAGTCTTGTCGAAGAACTGGGAGCATGGCTGTCAGGGCAGAGAGATACCAGAGTATATACATTGAACCTGTGTGAAATGGAAAAGAGTATGCACTTTAATCCGTTCCTCTACATCCGCAGTAAAAGTGATGTGACCAAACTGGTAACGAATCTGATACAGAATACAAACTCCCCAAACATTAAAAATTCAAGCGCAGACCCATTTTGGGAGAAGGCGGAACGAATGTTTCTGGAGAGCCTTTTCCTCTATGTATGGATGGAATGTCCCAAGGGAGTATATAATCAGAAACGAGGGCGGGCGGAACTATTGCAGAAAAACTGGAAAACGATTTTATATCTGTTGGATGAGGCTCAGTTTGTGGATGCAGACACACCCCCGAAACTGGATCTGCGTATGGAAGAACTGGCAAAAAAGAAGTCGGATCATCCGGCGGTAAAAGCCTATCAGCGATATCGGGGAGGTCCGGATGAAACGATCCGTTCTGTCATTATGACGGTAAATGCCCGTATGCAGCCTTTCGATAATGAGGAACTGTTGGAAATCTTTTCATCCAATGACATTCCGTTGGATGAGTTTGGAGTAGGAATTGACGGAGACAAGAAAACAAAAAGCAATCTGTTTATCATTATCCCGGATGACGATGACACCTTTAACTTTGTGCCGGGCATGGTTTACACGCTGCTTTTTCAGGAGTTGTACCGTCAGGCAAGATTCTTTGGCGGAAAGCTGCCGATGGATGTCGGTTTCTGGCTGGATGAAATGGCAAATATCAAGATGCCGAACAACTTTGATAAGATTCTTGCAACCTGTCGAAGCCGAGGTGTGTACTGCGTTCCGATTTTACAGTCTCTGGCACAGTTAAAAACACTGTTTGCGGATGGTGCATGGGAGGGAATTGTGGGGAACTGCGATACCTTTATCTATCTTGGCGGAAATGAAGCAAGTACCTACGAGTATGTGTCAAAGTTGCTTGGTAAGTGGACGATTGATAAAAGAACCAGTGGGGAAAGCAAAGGCTCCAGCGGTTCATATAGTCAGAACTATGATGTACTCGGCAGAGAGTTGATGTTAGAGTATGAGCTGCGTCTTTTACCGGATGATGAATGTATCATCTTTGTGCGTGGGGAAAATCCGATCCGGGATAAAAAGTGGTTTCCGTGGGAGCATGAACAATACTTAGAAGCCAGAAAGTGTGGCACTTTTAATCCCAAAGAGCAGCAAGAAAAACAGGAAAAGCCAATGGAAGAGTGTGAATTTCTCGGCGAAGAATCACTAAATTATCTGAAACTACAGAGAGACAAAAATGAAAATATCAGGCTGTATGAACTGGATGTTTTTTCGTTCATGATGATGGATCTGGACGAGATGGAAAAGAAGATTCATTCTACTCCGAACGATAAAAAGGGGCAGGCAGGGGAGCCGACAATCACCGCCGGTATGATACAGTCAGCCCTTCATGCGGAAAAAGAACGGGAGGAAGCGGAACGGAAAGCGTGGTTTGTAGAAAACTTTGATTCGCTGACGATTCTTGACATCTATGCTTCCGAGTGGATCGGTGAGACACGAAGAAATGTGATAAGGGATCTGCTGCAAGCAGAGGCTCCGAAAGAAGTGATAAAGTCAATCATCCGCCCAGAGATAGAGGAAGGACAGGTGTTGCAGAAAAAGGCGATGTGGATGGAGATGGAAGGGAAGTAAAAGTGCAATATACTTGTTGCCTGAGAGAAATCAATGATTATTTATTTGATAAATATAAAAATATTCACAATATATTCCGATATAAATAAAGAAGGAAGTACGGTAAATTACATTATAGGATTAGATGAGGAGGGTATATAATGGATTTTGAAGAGTATAATGATGTTCTTGATAATTGCAAAGATGAAAATGAAGTTCAAAGATATTTAGAGAAACATGGACATTTATTGCCGGTTAATAATTGGCTTTTAGGACATCAGGTAGATTGCGCATTTATTATTTCAAAGTTTAGGCTTGGAAATCAATATATATCAGATTTTGCATATTTGACAAAATGTTCTGATGAGTGGTATGTTGTGTTCGTTGAGATTGAAAATCCTAACAGGAAAATTTTCAATGAAGATGACCATTTTAACTGTCATTTTAACAGGGCATATGAACAAGTACAAGATTGGCAACGATACTTAAACGACAGCAATCATAGAACACAAATACTTAATTCTTTAAAGTGTTTACGTCATCCACAGATTATGCTTGATGATAATGTTACTTTTAAATATCTTTTAATTTATGGAAGAAAAAATGATAGAGACAAGTCAAATATAAGAAGAAATAGATTCTTGCAGAAAAAAACAGATGATATAAAAGTATGCACGTTTGATTCTATTAAAAGTGTAAAAACAGAGTTTCCTGATTATATGGTACTATCGCCTAAAGGTGAAGATAGATATAAGGTAAAGTATGTGCCAAAAGATTTTGAGGCTTATGATCAGGGCTTTTTTGCTAGAATGAGTTCAAAGGATATTGATATTGACAAAAAGTGGTTGGAAGAATTAAAACAACAAGGGTATAAAATGGATTGCTGGAAACGAGGCATTCCATTGGCAATAAATAATAAATATCCTGATACACCGGATAAATTATTTGATAAATTCTCAGTGCGCCACATGAATTCTAGGAAAAGTAATAATTGAAAATGAGGAAAGAGTACGAAACTATCGTATACAGACGATTGCAGACAGTGCAAAGAAGGTGAAAGAAGTTTCCATTGAGTGGGCAGAGAGTGTGGAACAGGTAGAGGGGACGGCTGAAAGAATTGCTGAAGTGGTTCGGAATAATTCAGCTGTTGAACAGGAAATCTCGGCAACAAGAAAGGAACCTGTGGCTCAGGCTACAACACTTAGCGAAATGATTTGTATTTTAAAATTAGGACAGCATGATTAAAAGATGTTGTACGGAAAAGGAGAGTTGGCTTAAGCGGGTTTGTCAATATTTTTGAAAAGCCCCATCCCCTCCATTTGTTAATGAGAGGGGGAGGCTAATGGAAATATGGTTTTTTTACAACTTTTATTTAGTGGATTTATAAATATCCTTAAGTAATTTTACCATTTCTAAATTCTCAGGGTTTTTAACTACATAAACGCTCTTGTCTGTGGAAATACATTCTCCGTCTGCTGATATTGAAAAATGGAATTTGCTTCCATCATGCTGTGTGCATTCAAAATGATTTTCATAACCACAGGGAGATTCTGAAGACTTTTTTGCTTCCTTTAAATATTTTTTTAGTACCCGTAGTTGGTTTTCGGTAAAATTAATAGCATTTACTTTTCCATCGGCTGATAGGCTGGCACTTTTTATGGAATCAAATCCTTTATTTCCTTGGATTTCCCAATTAATCCAGCTTTTAACGGTCTTTTCTATATCCAGCGAGCGGAAAAAAACTTGTTGATATTTTTCACCAGTATTTGATTTGATAGGTACTTTTTTGGCAAAATCTTCAGTGTCATCCTTTTCGATAGAAATTTCATGATATCCATCGCCAAAGTTTGTTACAGTAATTGTTCGGAATTCACCATGACTATTTAAATACACAATATGCATTTCAATATTCATTGCATTTTTTAATACATTTTCTGGAATTTCCTCTACAATATCTGCATTTTCTAATGAATTTACATATTGAGTTATTTCTGATTTGGGTGGATTGTATGCTTTTTCTTTTCGCGCCCAGTTCATGATGGCTATACTTCTAATTGCGCCCTGCGGAAACAGTACTCTTTTATTATATACCGTTACTTCCGATTCATTGCGATGTGCCCCATTTTGTATAATGTTTTCATTCAATACCCCCAGAGAAAGATAATATCCTGAGGATATGGATGTATCTGCAGAGTCGTTATCACTCTGGAGTTCTTTTGATGCATTGTTAATGTGTTTATCAGATGATAAATTTGTTGCTGATGCCTCTTTTTTTTGTTCATTCTTAGTATTGTTGTTTATAGTGCCACATCCTGCCAAACTTAAACTGAGCAAAACACTCAAACTCAATGTAGTACATGCCAATAATGTTTTTTTAGATATTCCCATTTATTTAATCTCCTTTTTTTGAATTTCGCTCCAATTAACAGCGGTATACTTTACCCCATCATTGTCAACAATTGCAACCAACTTGTCATCATCAACTGTGTATCCATTGTAAATATGGGGAAAAGTTACACTGTATGCTACAACTGTTTCCTTATTGTCTGACGAAAGAGCATCATCCATTAAAATTGGCTCGACAACCATTTCATTTTTTTCGAGGTCTATTTTTTCGGAATTGGTTAGATTTTCATCAACATATTCTGTAACCTCATTATAAATATCTGATTTACTTAATCCGATTTTTTGATTTTTGACTTCACCACCATCTAAGCATAATTTATTTCCATCATTAAATGCCATTTCTTCACAATCTGAAGCTACTTCGAATTTAATCGATTTTTGTTTGTATTTACCTTCTGCAAGTGAATTGACTTTTATTTTTTGAGCAGCCTTCAAAATTACTTCATTATTGACTTTTTTGCGAAAACGCAGTATTTTCTTTGAATTACTGCCTGGTCTGGTATAAGTGTTTCCTGGAAAACCAGGGAATCTAGAATATTGTACATTTCCAGAATGGGTTAATACGGCATAATTTGCGGCCAAGGCATCCTTTTGGTTGTTTTTGAGTCCCGCAACATATTCATTCGCTTTAATCCAAGATGATTTTACAGATTCTCCTGTTTTGGCATAACTGATGAATTTTTTCGCAACCAAGTTATCACCACCAGCAGGTGCTTTAGAATGATATCCACATACTACACGCACAGCTTTTGAACCACGCATTGCTTTTGCATAGGTTTTTAGCGGTCCATCATCTTTGTTTAGCTGATTACACGCTGCTAAAAATACAAATTCCAGATTACCACCAGCCCATGAAAAATTTTTCATGATAGTGAAATCTACATCATTTTTGGCATTTCCAAACAAGTTGCCGTCGACATTTCCGTGACTTGACCAATACTTAATTGTTTTGGATGTATCATAAAAATGCTTTGATGAAATTTTGTTTGTGGCAGCGTCTAAATATTGTCCACTATAATTTTTATCTTTCTTTTTTACCTCTTGATAGATAGTCTTTGCATCAGAACCCTTTCCTTTTGTGTAAGTGGTGCATTTATATGCTCCAATTGTTTTTCCGGCTGCATTAGATTTGACAGGTGATAAAATTGCCGAACCTACTAATAAAATTGATAATGCTTTTGTAATTGTTTTTCTCATTGTTAATCCTCTACCTTTCTAAAATGCAATTTTTTACAGTATCTTTGAATCAAATCATAACATCATTGATTGAAAGCGTCAATACTCAAATATTACATATTATGAAATATTGACTTTTAGAATGTTTTGTGCTATTCTAAAAAAGAATAGTATAACCAAGGAGTGCAGATAGTATGGCATATAGAAATAGTTTAATTACAGGCATAACAGATTTACTAGTACTATCTATATTAAATAAGAAAGATAGTTATATTTATGAGATTGTAAAGTTAATAGCGAACGATTCTGATAATATGCTATCGATTTCTCACAATACGGTTTATACTTCCGCATATAAGTTAGAAGAAGCACAAATGATAAGTGAGTATTCTAAGCTTGTTGGAAAAAAAAGAACTCGCATATATTATCATATTGAACCTAAAGGTCAGGAACACCTTAAAGAATTATTAGAAAATTATACAAATATGACAATGGGGGTTCAGAAAATATTTCAAATATTAGAGTTAGAGGGAGGTAATAAAGAAGATGAATAGAATATGTAAAAAATATCTATCTGAAATTAAATCACTTTTTCCAATAATGGGGAAACATGAGCGGAAGTATCTTTCTAAATTCTCAGTTATCGTTGAGGAATATTGTGATGAAGAAAATATCACGAGCATTGGTGATCTTTATAAAGAGTTTGGACAACCGTATACAATTGTTGGCACTTACTTAGCCAATATTGATATTATTCGTTTATCTAAACGAATTAATTTCGCTAAGTGGATGAAACGGGGATTGGTTGCTATTCTTTTGTTGGCATTGATAAGTTTAAGTATGTTTACTGCAACCATATATAAGGAACATCAAATATTTAAACAAGAACAAATCTTTTTTGAAGAAGAATCTATACAATAATTGGAGGTACGATATGAAAAAAACATTTATAACAGTTATGATACTTGCATTTTCACTGCTATTTTGTACTATGAAAAGTACAGTGGCTGAAGCGTCGACACCATCTGGAACAGAAATTGAATATTTCAGTGATGGAGATTACTTAGAAACGACTATTTCAAATACACCGGATTTATTTTCTATGATAAGCGTTAATTCTGCTTCCAAGGAAATTACAAAAACAAAAACTGTAAAGTATAAAAATAGCAACAATAAAGTGTTATGGTCGATATCAATTAAAGCAACTTTTACATATGATGGTTCATCTGCCAAATGTGTTAGATACTCTCATAGTGCTTCTGTGTATGCTAAAACATGGTCTATAAAATCTATTACTTCAAGTAAGAATGGAAATTCTGCAACGGCCAGAGCAATAGCAATACATTCAGGCAATGATTCAAAGCAATTTACCAAAACGATAACAATTAAATGTAGTAAAACGGGCGTAATTTCATAAAATAAAGGTATTTTTTGTGTATCAATTGGACAAAAATTAGCAAAAAGCTTAAATGAAACAGATTATTGCTGATTAGGTAGGTGATAAAAACATCAAGAATCAATACTTGCTCCTTGATGCATAGGATGTAATGTGCTACTAAACTATACATAAACTGAGAAATTGTTTTGAAATTTTGGGATTTCCGAAGTGAGGGTATATAAGGAGTACCGTGCTCAAAGAAATGAGAGGGATGTAATATTATTGCGGAGAACCGTAATAGCTATTGCGGAATAAATAGTCTTTTTCATTTTGTAAGGTTAGTATATAATTCAGTTGTGGTCACAGAAAGGATGTGAAGGCTTGAAGGATGTACGAGAGCATAGCCCGAAGAAAACTGATAGATTACTTGGAAAAAACTAAAATGACAAAGTACAGGTTTGCGCAAAGAAGTGGAATGTCACTTAGCACACTGTATGATATTGTTAGGAAAGAAGATTATGATATCCGGGAAAGTAACCTTGTAAAAGTGAGTCGAGGGATGAACTTACAACTTTTTGAATTATTTCAAACTAATGAGAAAATTCTAGTGTTACAAGACGATAAGGAAATTAAGTTGATTCAAGAGGCAAGATTGCTTCCTAAAGATTATCAAGAGGTTTTGGTAGAATATTTGCAGAGTTTGAGAAAGATTGCAGAGAAGAGCAAATGACAAGTGATAAGCATGATTCATTCTGTATATCAAGAAATCTAATTGATAAAATTGCTGGCTATTTATAGTAGATAGAAATTGCTGCACATTTATGTCTGGGATGTAAAGATTTGCGGTTATTCGTAAGTTTTGCTGTGGTAAACTGCAGGCATATGGCATGGTGTTTTGAAGAATGGTGCCATATTCATTGAGGGGGGCTTGCAAGGACCTTGACGGTAAGAAACTAAATAAAATATCAGTGAAAATTCAAAGGGAAGCGGAAGCTTCCCTTTATTGTATTTAGAATTTTAAAGAGTTATCTTTTACTAATTTTAATAGTTTTTGATAAACCGTAATAACTATTGCGGAATAAATAGTCTAGTCAAATGTAAAACCTCAATTTATACTAAAAATGTGTCCACAAGAGAAAACAACTTTCATGAACACAACGACAATTGAATATGATGATTTCATCGGACATAAGGAACAGTTACGCATTGCGCCGTGCCGCAGATGCGCCAGGATCGGTAAGACTGAATTGATGAAGAGAAAATATAAATTCGATCAATCTGCCTGATGTGAGATGCCAGGAGCGATAACATCCATGCAAAAGAGGAATTGTGGTGATTCCGTGGTTGCGACTGTTCTATGATAATGATACTCCCTTTATGGTCTATAAGAGATGGTGCGAGTCCAGAGTGTGCTGCTAACCACAGTGACC
>OGQB01001492.1_pt1 | contig 19777 bp, 13 predicted proteins | sample 1553071 | NCBI WGS metagenome assembly OGQB01 (sample SAMEA2580284, study PRJEB22360) | human gut metagenome | biome: human gut; feature: human-associated habitat; material: faeces | place: Denmark | collected 2008/2010
TGCGTGCCCGAAGTCCCCCAGCCGAGACAATTGAGTCGTTCTCCATCCTGAAAGATGCATCGGCCACTGCCATCTACGGTTCGCGCGGTGCCAACGGTGTGATGTTGGTCACCACCAAAAGCGGTCAGGAAAACACAAAGACCAAAATCAACGTTACGGTAGAAAATTCGTTCCAGTCGATGATGAACTTCCCCAAGTTCGTGGACGGCGCCACCTGGATGGAACTATACAATGAGGGACAAAGCAACCGGGGCGCCACTTCCTTGATGTATAGCCAGGAACGCATAGACAACACACGAAACAAAGTCAATCCGTACGTATATCCCGATGTAAACTGGCGCGACCTTCTCTTTAAGGATATGACCATGAACCAACGCGCCAACGTAAACATCCAAGGCGGCGGTTCGCGCGTGAGCTATTACATGAGCATCAACGTGAACCACGACTCCGGCCTGTTGGATTCTCCGAAGAATTACTCATTCGACAGCAATATCAACAATCTCTCCTACAATTTCCAAAACAACCTGCAAGTAAAGGTTACCCCTACCACCAAAATACGCCTGAACATGAATGCCCAGATTCAGAACAGGAAAGGTCCGAACTTCAGAACACAGGATTTGTTCATCATGACACATACCACAAATCCTATTTTCTTTCCCGCCACCTTACCGGCACAAAAAGGAGACACCCATATACGCTTCGGTAACTCGATTCTGACGGGCAACACATTACGGACCAACCCGTATGCCCACATGGCAAGTTCTTTCAAGCAGACGGACGAGAACATGATGCACACCACCATGCGTATAGACCAGACGCTGGACTTTATAACAAAGGGATTATCCGCCAATGCGTTGATTCACTTCAAGAATACTTCCAGCCAAGCCTTCACACGTTCTATCGAACCTTACTATTACCGGATCAGCAAATGGACACCCGGTACAGACCAATATGACATGGAACGTCTGGGAACTTCCGGCACCGAATACATCTATACTTCCGACATCAGCAGATACACCGAACGCACCATCACGATGCAGTTCCAGTTGGACTACAAGCGTCAATTCGGCATGCACAACGTAGGCGGTATGTTGATGTATATGCAACGCGACTTCAAGAGAGATGTACTTCCCAACCGCAACCAAGGCTTCTCCGGCCGTTTCACTTACGACTACGGACAACGTTATCTGGCAGAGTTCAACTTCGGCTATAACGGTACGGAGCGTCTGGCACGTGAAGACCGCTTCGAGTTCTTCCCTGCCATGTCATTGGGTTGGGTAGTAAGCAACGAACCGTTCTTCGAACCTTTGCAAGACAAGGTAGATAACCTCAAGCTGCGTGCCTCATTCGGCGAGGTAGGTAGCGATGAACTGAATTATCCGACTAACTTTGTTTATATCGACCAGGTCTCTTTGGACGCAATCGGCTGGGTAACGGGTGATAACTTCAACACCTACAGAGTTGGACCGCAGCTGGAAAGATACGCCGTAAGAAATGCTTGCTGGGAACGTGCCCAAAAGCTGGACATCGGTATAGACCTGACTATTTTCCGCAACTGGAACATTGTTTTCGACTTTTTTCATGAGAAACGCTACAACATCCTGATGATGCGCTCTTCATGGCCCAACATGATTGGTTTCTCCAATGCAGTGCCCTATGCACCAGTAGGAAAAATGTCCAATCAGGGATATGAAGTGAGCACAAGTTACAGCACACAGATAGGCAAAGACCTCACTATCGACTTCCGCGGAAACTTCACCTATACCAAAAACAAGTATGTGTACAAGGATGAAATCTGGCACGAATATCCCTGGCAGATAGAGACCGGACGTCCGATGAGTAACGAATACGGCTATGTAGCAGAAGGGCTTTTCAGCAGTCAGGAGGAAATTGACAACCATGCCAGACAGGAACTGGGAAGTACGCCTATGCCGGGTGATATCAAATACCGCGACCTGAACGGTGACGGAGTTATCAACAGCTATGACCAGGCCTACATTTCCGAACTGGGTAAAGACCCACGCATCCAATACGGTTTCGGAGTGAACCTGACTTACAAAAAGTGGGACTTGGGAATATTCTTCAACGGTTCCGCCATGCGTAAAATCAACATGAACAAAGATGGCGGCATCCACCCGTTCGGAGTACAAAGCTACAATGTGTTCCAATATGTTGCCGACAACCGCTGGACGGAAGAAAACCAGAACCCCCAGGCGCAATACCCACGTTTGGGCATCACCAATGCAGAGACCGACAACAACCGTCAAAACAGCACTTACTGGCTGCGCAACGGTAACTTCCTCCGGCTCAAACAGCTGGAAGTGGGATATACCTTCAAATACGGGCGCGTTTACCTGACCGGTGACAACATAGCCGTATTCAGTCCTTTCAAAGAATGGGATCCTGAGTTGGAATGGTATAAATATCCTTTGCAACGCACCTTTAATATCGGTTTACAATTAAACTTCTAAAAACAGATAACTATGAAATTACTGAAATCCATAAAACTTTTAGGCAGCGCGTTACTGCTTTCCTCAGGCGTACTGATGACTTCCTGCGACTTCCTGGAAATTGTTCCTCCCGAACAACCCGGCATGGACGATACGGTGAAAAACCCGAACGAAACGGAAGATTTCCTATACTCCTGCTACGCCAATGTCAATAACCCTATCCAATATTTTGAGGCAGAAGCCTCGGCCGATGAATACACCACCCCGCAGACCTGGAACTACGTTCCTCATACGCTTTCGTACGACCTGCTTATCCCCATCAGCGAGGCACCGCAGAACTGGAATCTCTGCTACAAGTACATCGGACAAACCCTGCTCTTCCTGGAATATCTTCCCAAAGCACAAGGAATCACCGAGCAGCAACGCTCCGAATACGAAGCCGAAGCTTACTTCCTGCTGGCATACTACCATTTCCAGGTATTGCGCCTGTATGGCCCATGCCCCATTACCGATACCCGTATAGACCCCGAAACGCCGTCCTCACAATACAACGGACGTTTCCACTATGATGCGGTAACCGACTGGATTGTAAAGACACTGGACGAGAAAGTGATAAAAGGGTACAACCTGCCCACTGAACGTACTGAAAACACACGCGGACGCGCCACGCATGCCATTGCCTGCGCCCTGAAAGCAAGAGTATTGGTCTATGCCGCATCTCCCTTGTGGAACGGCGGATTTCCCTACAAAGACTGGCGTAACAAAATAAGCACTTCACGTGACGGTGTGGATTACGGCACCGAACTGGTAAGCCTTACTTACGACCCTCAGAAATGGGAACGTGCACGCGTTGCTTGCGAAGAAGCACTTACGGAAGCCCGGATTGCCGGTCACAAGTTGTTTGAAGATTTGGAAATGTACGACCGCCAGGACGTTCCCTTAAACAACGTTTATGTGCCGGGAGGTGCCGATGACGACTTCAAGAAACGAGTACTGATGCTACGCTACTTAGTATCGAGCCGTTACGATGAAGGAAATACCGAATACATCTGGGGTGTATCGAAAGATGATGACTATGTACCCAACGACTGTATGATGCCGTTCCGCATCCTGCAAAAGAATGACGGAGACTGGATAAGCGGCTACGGCAGCTATGCTCCCTACTTGAATGCCGTAGAAAAGTTCTACACCAAAGACGGCAAATTCCTGGATACTACCCAACCCGACCTCTTGCAACGGGCTAATGTAGACGAATCGCGTCCCGACATCATCAAGCTGGCCGTTGGTCGTGAACCGCGTTTCTACGCATGGATAGCTTTCGACCAGGGTGACTGGGGAACGATGACTGCTGAAGGCAAGCCTGTACGTCTGGAAATGAAAAACAGCCAAAAGCAAGGATTTAATCCGGAGTTGTATAACCGTAACCGCAGCGAAACAGGTTTTCTGGCACAGAAATTTGTCCGCCCCAACCGTCGTTACGACAAAAGCGGCAACGTGAACAACGACCGTTACCAACGTCCACTCATCCGCATGGCAGAACTTTATTTGAACCTTGCCGAATGTTATGCCGCACAAGGCAATACGGCTAAAGCACTCGAAAACCTGAACAAGGTGCACCAGCGTGCCGGCCTGCCCGCCATCACCGAAGCAGACATCACAGAGTCCGAGCACACGCTGACGGAATGGATACTGAATGAACGCTTCATTGAATTCTATGGCGAAGGGCACCGCTTCTACGACCTGCGCCGCTACATGGTGGCTCCGCAATACCTGTCGGCAGGCAAACGTGAAGGGTTGAATGCCGTAGAAAAGATGAATCCCACCTTTGACGAATTCAACCAACGTGTCAAAGTGAACCAACCCTATAAATGGAGCGCACGCATGTATCTGCTGCCTATCATACAGAGCGAAATCGGAAAGAATACGAATCTGGTACAAGCGCCCGGATATTAAACGAAAGAACTTTAAAATCGAAAAAGAATGAAGAAGAATATTTATATAACATCACTGTTCTGCGGGTGGCTCGCTTTCTCCGCCACCTCTTGCGAAGATCCCGGGGAAGTTCATTTTGATGACGACAGTTTCTCTTCCACCCTCTATCTGCAAGATACCGGGCTGACGGAAGTGGACTTCTACAATGTAAACAAAGACCTGGTATTCAGCACTGTCATTGGCAAGGGCGGCACAGACAACGAAATTGCCCGTACCGCTGCGGTACGCCTGTTTACTCAGGAAGAACTGGACGATTACAACAAACTGATCGGCACTGATTACGTACTGTTGCCGTCGGACTGTTACGAATTTAAACAACAATACGCGTTTGAGGCCGGTGTGGAAAGCCAACCGCTGGACATTACCCTGAAAGCTGCCATAGGCGAATTGGGGCAGGATCTGGAATATGTGCTGCCCGTCAAACTAATCAGCGATACACACAGCATCAACAAGAACAAGTGCGATCTGATTATCAAGCCTAAAATCATTACGCCACAGGTATCCATGACCACTATCGGCATGCAGACACCACTCAACATACATACGCAAAACACCTATTTGCAGCAGACTGCTTTCTCCACCTCCATTAAGCTGAACATGCCGAATGAGGGTTGGAAATTCAAGGTCCTTCCGGAGACCGATGAGGACATACTGCATTTCCTTGTAGATCAATATTCCATTGAAACCGGAAAAATACACAAACTGCTGCCCACATCCGCTTATGACATTCCTGTCATAGAATTTGAAGGAGAGGAAAGAAGCAAAGCCTTGAACATAACCGTCAAGTATCAGGCAGGCATGACAGACGGCGACTATCTGCTACCCGTCATATTGAAGGAAGTGGAAGGCATGCCGTTTGAAGTGGATGCGAATACCTGCTATATACCGGTAAATGTAACAGACGGAATGATACAAATAAAGCCAACCGAAAATGACATTGTGCTAAATAGTAATCCCGATATGAAAGGAAAACTCTTTGACGGAGGAGTGGGCGAAGGTCTTTTCTGGGAATCCTATTATTATACAGTGGAAGGGGTTGAATCCTACTGCGATCCTACGTATGGCATCTATGTGGACATCTCCAATCTGGACAAGAAAATAACCAAAGCCATGAACATCAGATTATCGGCATACGCCTATCATACACTTGCCACCAAAGTACAAATCTACGCTCAAACGGCAGACAATGCCGAATGGACGCTGATAAAAACAACCGATAATACAGAAACCATCGCTCCGGTATTCCCTAATGCCAAAAAGAAAACGGACTATTTACTGGAACTTGACGGAGGACATATCCGGGAATTGGAATACAAAGACTGTGGAGAAATAACAGCAGTACGCATTGCATTCTTAGAAAGCAGAAAAGGAAATCTTACTGACATAACAGCCGCAAACGTGGGTAGTAAGCTGGTAGGATTAGCGGAGATTGAGATATTCGGATATTAATATTACCATTTACTAAAAATACGATTATGAAACAATTTTATACACTATTCATCCTTTGTTTAGGAATGATATTCATCAGCTGTTCCGACGGCGACAAGAACGAGCCTCAACTGCCCGGAGAACCCGGAACGGAAGTTCCCGATGGAGGTGAGTTCAACCCTGAGAATGTCGGTCTGGAATATGACGACGGGACCAATTGCGCTTTCCACGTAAAAATAGCCATCGACAAGGAAGGTTGGGAAATGAGAAATCCGGAGTTTTTCAAAAGCCGGCTAAAAACAGAATGGGATGCCATTAACGAGCGTTTCAACAAGCTGGACAAAGAAGGGAAATTAAAACGCAACTATATCTTCATCCCTGACCTGGAGAACATCATTGTCTACGAAAACGGAAAAGATGACAAAGGAAATAATGTCAGCCGCCACTGGGAAGTACCGACGGATTATGCCAACGAGATAGACTTCAACAAATTCCAGTGCCTCGTGACTTATGACTTCGTGATACAGGATTTTGAAGTAGGAAAAGGCGGTGGTTGCAGCGACGACGGCAAAGGAATGTCAAGTATCCTCGTTATCAACCCGAACGAGAACAATGTGGATAAGTTCTACGACCACTTCGATGAGACCAAAGCCAAAACCATCGCTTCCATTACACATGAATTGGGGCACTTCCGGGGTATAGGAGACTTGTATTTAGTGAATTTCAGCGGTGAGAACAACCCCATCAACGGTCAGGGGTTCAGAGCACCGGATGGTGTTATGAATGACAACACCTATGGTACTTTGGAAGAGTGCTACTGGAACGAATATGAACTACTATGCCTCAACGCCAATCTCTCTAAGAAAGAGTACCTCCTATGGCATTCCTGCATGTGGGATTACTTCACCGACCTCATCGAAGTTACGGTGACCGAGGACGGTAAACCGGTGGACGGTTTTAAGCTAAACTTCTATAAATACGGAAACTACAAAGTTGACCCCACCGTACATATCGCCATGGACAACGAGGGTTCCAAAATACGTAAGGAAGCGCGCGACCTCTTCTGGTACGGTTCAGCCAAATGGGAATACCATCTCATGTTCCTGCTGGAAGCCGTCAATACGGAAACCGGACACAAGGGTTACACATTCCTGCCCTACTACGAACCGCACATGCAAGGCTTAAAGGACAAATGCGAAACTCCTGTCAATGGTAAATCCATCTATAAAATAACTATCGACTGCAAAAAGTAAACAGTAAGGAGTCTTTCAGTTTTAAATGAAAAAACGTAGCAATAAAAAAACAAAATCATGAAAAAGAACAATATACTATTTCTATCGCTGATCAGCGGACTGCTATGCTTCTCCGCCGCTTGCAGCGACGAAGATGACAGCAGTTTGTTGCCTCCGCCGGTAGATATTGAAGGCACAGAGGGAACGGACAATTCTTCCATTACCAAGCTGGCGTGGAAAGAAACAGAGAAAACGGTGACCTTTCTCAATGAGTCAAAGGATATTCCCGTCAACCTGCAACTGTCAAAAACAGGAAGCAGCAACAAGGAAGCCGTCAATGCCCAACTCACACCGCTGACACAGGAGGAGTTGGATGCCTATAATGCCGAGCACAAAACAAGCTATGCCCTGCTTCCGGCAGAGTACTACTCGCTGCCCAATAGAAGTGGCCGCCGATGTGAAACAACAGAAAGTGGACATGACTATTAAAAGCACTGTGAAAGATTTGACGGACATAAACGACAGACAATATGTCGTCGCCGTCCGTCTCACCGCCGAAGGTTGTGAAATAAAAGAGGGATATGACTTTCTCCTTATCCAACTGAAAGCTATCACCCCCAAGTTTTCCCTGGTAGAACCAAGCGGTGTCATTGGCGAGGGAGACGCACTCATTGCCGGTATCACAGAGGATATAACAAAGACACTGAACGTTGCCATGAACGTAGACAACCGCTGGAACAGTAGAGTAGTCTTTGAAACAGATCCCGCCAAACTGCAAGGATTGGTAGACGTATATAACCAGACCGAATCGAAGTCAGCCACTCTGCTACCTGCAGACTACTATACAATAGGAACCGATGGCAAACTGGAATTCAGCGCCACAGACGAAAGTAACAAAGAGGTTGCTATCGTAATCAGTGCAAAAGCAAGCTCCACTACTGCCTTGTCAGAAGGAGAATACATTCTTCCGGTCACGATGGCAGCATGCGAAGGAATGCCGTTCCTGATAAATAAAGAGACGGTATGTTACTTCAAGTTCTCAGTAGAAACGCCGATCTTATCTATCGGATTGGCATCGGGTGAAACAAATAGCGACATTGTAGAAGCAAGCAAAAGCACAACCAAAAAGCTGAGCCTGAAATTAAACACAGGATTCCAATGGGATGAAGCCGCTACTGTAAGTTTTGAAACCGAGCAAATCACTTTGGAAGGACTGGTTAGTGCGTACAATACAGAAAACAGTACCAACTATACACTCCTGCCAAGCGATACTTATACACTCAACGAAGTAGAATTGACACGAGAACTCACGAATGCAAGTTCTAAAGATTATCCTATTACAATAACAACTACGGCACAAACGGCTACCGGAGAATACCTATTGCCCGTACAAATGAAATCGTGCACCAATAATGCGATTGCTGTAGAAGAAAGCATCATCTATCTGCAAATCTCGGTAATGAAGAAATTGGATCTGACGAATAAGTTGAGTACGAATAGCGAAGGAGTAAGCTCTTGGTCTGATTTACCAGTTACATTATTAGCTGATGGAAAATTATGGGGACAGGATGCAACTAGTGACTGGGCAAGCACAGGCGCCGGTTATTGGCAATCCGAATGGAACTTCGAAGCAAGTGATGACAAAACGAAGTATTTCGACTCAACTTACGGAGTATATATTGACATAGACGTCACCGATGCAAACATCAATCATCTCAAAATAATAATGAAACAATCACGAGACAACTCCCCGGGAAAAGCAAAATTCTATGCAGGAACAAGTAAAGATGATTTAACCCCATGCTTGTCTTTTAATGATAAAATACCATTCTTCAAAAAGAAAGTAGACGGATATGTCAAGGATGAATACAAAACCGGTGTCGAAGTCAACTATTATGAGAGTGAATTCATAACAATAAATCCAGAGACAACAATCATACGACTTTCATTCCTGACAAATGCCAACCGTAACCTGTCCCTCACAGAAGTTCCTAACGGTAATTATTGGATGTACAACGTATCTTTGGATGAACTCGAATTATATGGTTACTAACTCATCTATTATAAAGACAAGGTAAAATAAGGATAACACAACACCGTTTTCAATAGGTATTATATCTTCAGATCTAAATTATATGAAAACTAACTGACAGTTTGAATAAGGCAAATTGATAACACTCTAACTTAACACTAACCTTCAATACGGGTGGAACAGAACTTTCTTTCCACCCGTATTTTTATTAAATTCGTGAATTACTCATTTAATACATTATTTACTTTAATAAAATGTGGAGTTAAACAGAGAATATGCGGGCTGCCATATCTTTGGCAAGCTCCACCGTTTTCCATTGTTTCACTTCATCCTCTTCCGAGGGATTAAGAAGATTGTCCGCATCAGGCAAACAGAGCGTCAAATGTTTCACAGGTATATAATTGAGGACTTCTTCCATCTTAGCCTGCAATTCATCCAGTTCCTCTTCATCGGGATAGTAAGAAAGCACAAAGCCAAATACCGCTTCCCGTTCACGAACAAACCACAGCAAACGGCTGCGATCGCAAATTCCACAGTCGTAATTCAAAAAGTAAGCATCCGCTCCATGCAACCGTATCAACATGTCTGTTGCAGCATGAAAAGCCACGAACAATCCCACCGGACGCTCACGCAATACCCGATTATTGAGACGGGCGGCTTCATCAGTCAATATGGACTTCACACCTTCAAACTGGACATAACGGCACCCCGCCTCATAAAGTTTCTCCAGCAAATTCTTATAAGCTGCAGCCAAATCGTCCAACAATAGATTCAAATCCGGATAAATCGACTTCAAACATTCTGTTTCCGTTTCACGAAGTATCCTCATCAGCAACTTACCGGGCGAAGGCATGTGCTGCTTAGGCAACACATCTTCCGCAACATTCTCCGCCAGAAAAACAAAGTCATCAAGAACAGGATGATGGAGCAAACTGATTCTACCCGTCACCTCCAGTTCACCGTCAGACAGAGAACCTACACCACCCTTGCAACGGATGCCCTCCCAGCCTTCCAAAAAATCATAACTCCGAAATCCTCCGTCCGTTACAACTTGCATGCCTTGCGATTTCAAGCGTTCTGCCAGATTACGAATCTCCGCATTTTCAACGGCACGCAACACCTGCCGGCTAATCTGCCCGTCCTGATATTGTCTCCTTGCATCCCGTAACGCAAAAGGCACATATAATGCACCCGCAATATCAATTTTAAAGGGTGGAAATACTTTTCCCATATTCACTCTCTTTTACCTGATAATATTAGACTTTTAAGACTTTGCTCTATCTTAATGAATAGCAAAGAGAAGCAAATATAGCCAAAGAATTTAATAAATCAGTAAGTGAAATCCCTATTTATTATTTTTAGTTCGGAAATAGATTGACAAGCAAAATAGCATATAATTTTCAATAATGTACAACCACAAAAGTTTCAAAAATTAAAAAGTTTTCCACTTTATAAGAAAACAACATTGATTACAAGCACATTAACTATTTTTAATTCAACAAAAGTTTTCCAAAAGTACAATCTTTAAGATAACTATCATACCTTTGTTTCGCAATTAAGTCCTACTATAAAATCTAAAAATACAATCAAAATGATACAAACGGTACTCAAGCGTGACGGACGCGTCGTCGGTTTCAATGAAGAGAAGATAGCAACCGCTATCCGTAAAGCCATGCTCCACACCGATAAAGGTGAAGACATGCAGTTGATACGTCAGATCACTGACCATATCTCCTTCAAAGGAGATGCTCAAATGACAGTAGAAGCCATTCAAGATTTAGTGGAAATGGAACTAATGAAGAGCAGCCGCAAAGATGTCGCCCAAAAATACATCGCCTACCGCAACCAGCGCAGCATTGCCCGCAAAGCCAAAACACGCGATATGTTTTTGGAAATCATCAATATCAAGTCGAATGATATCACCCGCGAAAACGCCAATATGAATGCCGACACACCGGCAGGCATGATGATGAAGTTTGCCAGCGAAACCACCAAACCTTTCGTCGACGACTATCTTTTGAGCGAGGAAGTACTGAATGCCGTCAGCCAGAACTATCTGCACATCCATGACAAAGACTATTACCCCACCAAGAGCCTGACCTGTGTGCAACATCCCCTGGACCGTATCTTGACATACGGATTCTCCGCCGGTCATGGAGAATCACGCCCGGCAAAACGCATTGAAACTGCCAGTATTCTGGGGTGCATATCATTGGAAACTGCCCAAAATGAAATGCATGGCGGACAGGCCATTCCTGCATTCGACTTCTATCTTGCTCCTTATGTGCGCAACAGCTACATCGAAGAAATCAAGAACTTGGAAGAGTTGAACGGCAAAGATTACTCACATCTCTATCACAAGGAACTGGCAGACTACCTGCAACAACCTTTGGATGACCTGACTGACGATCGTCGTATCGTTCAGCATGCTGTAAACAAGACCGTAGCCCGCGTGCATCAGTCAATGGAAGCCTTCATACACAACATGAACACGATACACTCACGCGGAGGAAACCAAGTAGTGTTCAGCTCTATCAACTACGGAACAGATACCTCCGCCGAAGGTCGCTGCATCATTCGCGAATTGCTGAAAAGTACATATCAGGGAGTAGGAAACGGCGAGACAGCTATATTCCCCATTCAGATATGGAAAAAGAAACGCGGCGTGAGTTACTTGCCTGAAGACCGCAATTACGACCTCTACCAACTGGCCTGCAAAGTAACCGCACGTCGCTTCTTCCCAAACTTCTTAAATCTGGACGCCACTTTCAACCAAAGTGAAGACTGGAAAGCCGACGACCCAAGACGCTACGAACACGAGGTAGCTACTATGGGATGCCGTACACGTGTATTCGAAAACCGCTTCGGCCCAAAGACTTCTATCGGACGGGGAAACATCTCTTTCTCCACAATCAATATTGTCCGTATCGCCATAGAGTGCATGAACATAGCAGACAAGGAGCAACGCATCGCATGTTTCTTTGCCAAGCTGGATGCCATGCTCGACATCACTGCACAGCAGCTTCACGAACGTATGGAGTTCCAAAAAACCGCATTTGCCAAACAGTTTCCTCTGCTGATGTCCGCTTTGTGGATGGGTTGCGACAAGCTCAAACCCAATGATGATATTTCCTCCGTAATCAATCAAGGCACGTTGGGCATCGGCTTCATCGGCCTGGCAGAATGTCTGGTGGCGCTTTTGGGCAAGCATCATGGAGAATCGGAAGAAGCACAGGAGCTGGGAATAAAAATTGTGACCTATATGCGCGACCGCGCTAACCAATTCTCTAATCAATATCAACATAATTATAGTATACTGGCTACTCCTGCCGAAGGTCTGTCGGGTAAGTTCACCCGCGTAGACCGCAAGAAATTCGGTAGCCTGCCAGGCATTACAGATCGTGATTACTACACCAATTCCAACCACGTTCCGGTGTACTATAAATGCAGTGCCCGCCATAAAGCTGAAATCGAAGCCCCCTATCATGACCTGACCCGCGGCGGACACATCTTCTATGTGGAGATTGACGGTGATGCCACTCATAATCCCGAAGTCATTATGCGCGTAGTGGATATGATGGACCAATACAACATTGGATACGGTTCCGTAAATCACAACCGCAACCGCTGCCTGGAATGTGGATATGAAAACTCAACCGCCAACCTTGAAGTTTGTCCCAAATGCGGTAGTACCCATATCGACAAACTGCAACGTATCACCGGTTATCTGGTAGGCACCACCGACCGTTGGAACCAAGCCAAGCTTGCCGAACTCAACGACAGAGTAGTACATGGAAATTAAAAATTAATTCTTCATTCAAAAAGTGCTTTCTATTCTTGATATATTAGAAGATACTACGGTGGACGGTCCCGGTTTCCGCACCGCCATTTATGCAGCCGGATGTCCCAACGGATGTCCGGGCTGCCACAATCCAGAGTCATGGGACATCAATCGCGGACGCTGGATGAGTACCGATGAAATACTGCAAAAAGTTCTTGCCGACAACTTTGCAGACGTAACATTCAGTGGAGGCGACCCAATGTACCAGCCGGAAGGCTTCACCGAACTGGCACGCGCCATCAAAAGGCAAAGCCGGAAAAACATCTGGTGCTATACCGGATATACCTTCGAGGCTTTATTGCGCAATCCACGCCAAGCAAAGCTATTGGAGTATATCGACGTACTGGTAGACGGAAAATTCCAAAAAGACCTTCGTGACGAAGAACTCTATTTCCGAGGCAGCAGCAACCAACGGCTGATTGACGTGCAAGCGTCACTAAAAGCAAACGAAACCGTAAGTTACTACTACAATCCGGGTATTTAATGAATATTTTTTCTACATTTGTAGCCGCTAAAAAAAATATAACAAGATAGTATAATCGTGAAGCGAAAACAAATCCATAGACAAACGATACGCTTCCGCCGTTGGAGCCGGAAGTCATACGCTGCATTTGCCAGTATAGGCAGATGCGTCACAATCGGTTGTCTGCGCAAGAACGTAGCCGACAGCTCGCTACGGAAGCAGGACGCGGTTCAGACTATCCCCTATTTTATTCATACCATGACTATTAACGAACTGAAAGCCCAGGTATTGGCAGGCATAGATATATAGCCCGACCAAGCCGCCTGGCTGGCGAATACCGCCGATCGTGAAGCGCTTTATGCCGCTGCGCACGAGATTACCGTACAATGCTCGCAGCATGAGTTTGACATGTGCTCCATCATCAACGCCAAGTCGGGACGCTGCCCCGAAAACTGCAAATGGTGCGCACAATCTTCCCACTATCACACCCAAGCCGACGTTTACAACCTACTTTCCGCTGAAGAATGCCTCGAACAGGCACAATACAATGAACGGCAGGATGTCAACCGCTTCTCCCTCGTTACGAGCGGACGGAAACCCTCTCCCAAACAATTGGAACAACTCTGTAATACAGTGCGCTACATGCGCCGCCACTCATCCATACAATTATGCGCATCTTTAGGCCTGCTGGCCGAAGAAGAGCTGCGCGCCCTGCACAATGCCGGCGTCACCCGCTACCACTGCAACCTGGAAACAGCCCCCTCTTTCTTCCCCACCCTGTGCGGCACGCACACACAAGAAGATAAATTACATACATTGCAGGCTGCCCGCAATGTCGGTATGGACATTTGCAGCGGCGGTATCATCGGTATGGGTGAAACCATGGAACAGCGTATTGAGTTTGCCTTTACCCTGAAAAAACTGGAAGTACAATCTATTCCCATCAACCTGCTCAGTCCCATTCCGGGCACTCCGCTGGAAGGCCAACAACCCTTGACGGATGAAGAGGTACTTGTTACGATCGCCCTTTTCCGTTTCATCAATCCCACCGCCTATCTGCGTTTTGCAGGCGGACGTTCGCAACTGAGCAAAGAAACAGTCAAGCAATCCCTTTACATAGGCATCAATTCGGCAATTGTCGGTGACCTACTGACAACACTCGGCTCTAAAGTTTCCGAAGACAAGAAGCTGATAGAAGAAGCCGGATATGAGTTCTGTGATTCACAATTCGACCGCGAGCATCTGTGGCATCCATATACATCGACTACCAACCCGCTTCCTGTATACAAAGTGAAGCAAGCGGACGGCGCCACCATTACACTGGAAAGCGGCCAGATGCTGATAGAAGGTATGTCCTCCTGGTGGTGTGCTGTGCATGGTTATAATCATCCGGTGCTGAATCGGGCCGCAACGGAGCAGCTTGACAAGATGTCACACGTCATGTTCGGAGGGCTGACACACGACCCTGCTATCGAACTGGGAAAGTTACTGTTGCCGTTAGTACCGCCTTCCATGCAGAAGATATTCTATGCCGATTCCGGTTCAGTAGCGGTGGAAGTGGCGTTGAAAATGGCTGTACAGTACTGGAGCGCAAGAAATCAGGCGAAGAAGAATAACTTCGTTACCATACGAAGCGGATATCATGGAGATACGTGGAATGCCATGTCTGTATGCGACCCTGTAACAGGGATGCATTCCCTGTTCGGTTCGGCACTGCCTGTACGGTACTTCGCTCCCCAGCCCCACTCACGTTTCGACGGCGAGTGGAATCCGGCAGACATTCTTCCTCTGAAAGAAATCATAGAACAGCATGCCGATGAATTAGCAGCCTTGATACTGGAACCCATAGTGCAAGGTGCAGGAGGAATGTGGTTCTACCATCCGCAATACTTACGCGAAGCGGCAAAATTATGCCGGGAGCATCATCTATTGCTTATCTTTGATGAAATAGCAACCGGCTTCGGACGTACCGGAAAACTTTTCGCCTGGGAACATGCCGGAATAGAGCCAGACATCATGTGCATCGGCAAGGCCCTGACCGGAGGCTATATGACGCTTTCCGCCGTACTGGCTACTAACGAGGTGGCAGATACAATCTCCAATCATGCTCCGAATGCGTTTATGCATGGTCCTACTTTCATGGGAAATCCTCTGGCATGTGCCGTAGCATGTGCATCGGTGCGTCTGCTCACATCACCCGAATATAACTGGCAAGAGAAAGTTGCCCATATCGCAGCACAGTTGAAACGGGAACTGGAACCTGCACGACAATTACCGCAAGTGGCCGATGTGCGGATACTCGGAGCTATCGGTGTCATAGAGACCAAAAAGCCTGTGGACATGGCATGGATGCAACGCCGCTTCGTTGAAGAAGGAATTTGGGTACGTCCGTTCGGCAGACTGGTCTACCTGATGCCCCCTTTTATTATAAAACCGGAACAACTCAGTAAATTAACAAAAGGACTGATTAAGGTAATAGACCAGTCATATTAAACAATTTTCAATTATGAGTCTGTTGAAACAAATGCAGCAAGAGCTGCTACAACTGGAAGAGCATAGTAATCTGCGCCACTTACCCAAAATGACACATGACGGACGGGAAGTTATCGTAAACAATAAACGCATGCTGAACCTATCTTCCAACGACTATCTGGGACTGGCATCAGACAGGGCATTGCGTGAAGAGTTTCTCCGCACAATTACCCCGGATACGTTCCTGCCTTCTTCTTCCTCTTCCCGACTGCTAACAGGTAATTTTACAGTCTACGAAGAACTGGAAGCTGAGCTATCACACCTTTTCGGTACGGAAGCTGCCTTGGTCTTCAACAGCGGTTATCACGCCAACACAGGCATTCTACCCGCTGTCAGCGATGCACACACCCTGATACTTGCCGACAAACTTGTTCACGCCAGCTTGATTGACGGTATCCGCCTTTCGGCAGCCAAATGCATCCGATACCGCCACAATGACCTGACACAACTGGAAAGACTGTTGGAGGAACATCATACTACCCATCACCGGGTCATCATCGTCACCGAAAGTATCTTCAGTATGGATGGTGACCAAGCTGATTTACAGAAACTAACAGAACTAAAGCGCAAGTATGACAATGTCCTGCTCTACGTAGATGAAGCACACGCCTTCGGTGTACGCGGCAGGCAAGGACTCGGTTGTGCCGAAGAATTCCATTGCATTCACGACATTGACTTCCTTGTCGGCACATTCGGTAAAGCGGCTGCATCTGTCGGCGCCTACATTGTATGCAAAAAGGTAATACGGGAATATCTCGTAAACCGTATGCGCACCCTCATCTTCACCACCGGGCTGCCACCGGTAAACATTGCATGGACCTTGTTTATCGTACGCCGTTTGGCTGACATGCATGAACGGCGCAAACATTTGGCACATATCAGCCGGACGCTTCGCGAAGCTTTACAGGTACAAGGGTATACATGCCCCAGCGTCAGCCATATCGTCCCAATGATAATCGGCCCGAGCGCAGACACAGTCCTACAGGCGGAAGCATTGCAACGGCATGGATTTTACGCCCTGCCAGTCCGTCCGCCGACAGTACCGGAGGGCATGTCGCGCATCCGCTTTTCGCTGACAGCGGAAATCAGAAAGGAAGAAATAGAAGAGCTGAGTAATAACATCAGCGCCTATACCGACTAATAATAATTCGATTTTAAATATTCACTTACTAACCAGAAAAGAATCATGAAACAAGTTTATATCGTACACGAAAATCATCCCAAACTACTATTACTGTTTGCCGGTTGGGCAGCGGATGAAACCCCTTTCAAGCAATACCGTCCCAAAGGGATGGACTATATGGTTTGCTACGACTACCGAACACTCGATTTTGATAAGTCCATTTTCGACCGCTACCAGCGTGTGAATGTGGTAACTTGGTCCATGGGAGTGTGGGTAGGTTCTCTCATACTCAGCAATATCCCCCAAAATAAGATCCTCAGCATAGCTTTCAATGGGAGCATATCCCCCATTGACAATTTGGAAGGTATTCCCCTGAAAACCTATCAAGCCACTCTTGACGGGCTCACTCCCGCCTCGCTCCAGAAGTTCCTGCGCCGCATGTGCAAAGACAGTGACGCTTACAAAGCATTCATGGAAATAACTCCCCGCCGGAACTTCGATGAAATAAAAGAAGAACTGAGACTCATTAAGGAACAATACTTCGAGATGCATGGAAGCATAGAGAAAAAGGACATATATAACGAAAAAGATGAAGATAAGTTTCAGGAATACTACGACAAATACAACTACGAGTACGACTATGTTTTTATTGGCAACAACGACCGGATATTTCCTCCCGAAAATTTGAGAATCAACAATGAAAGCCCGGTGCATAGCAATGTAATCCTGACAGACAACGCACATTATGACGAACCTATGTTCCGTTTTCTGCTGCAAGATATGTGGGAAATGACTGTTGATGACTTTATATGCCATCTCAAAACCATAAACATTGATGAAACGATAGAGGAATGACTTTCAATCCCATCCAATCCATTGATAAAACGCTTGTTGCCAAACGCTTTGCCCACGCCCGTAACACATATGGGCGAGAAGCACGCGTACAACAGCAGGTAGCGGAGAAGATGCTTCGCCTGCTGATGGAGCACACCGGAAAGCACTCCGCCGCACCAAACAGTACCGGCAACACACTAAGCTGTCCTGAGAGCATCTCCCCTTTCCGCAAGGTTGCGGAATTCGGATGCGGAACAGGCTGCTATTCGCGTTTACTGCTGCACACCCTGCAACCGGAAAGCCTATTGCTCAATGACCTATGTCCCGAAATGGAAGAATGTATAAAGGACATCTGCGATCGGGACAACAAAGGACGAGTCAAATTTATGCCTTGTGATGCGGAAACCCTTGAGTTTCCACAGGAAACGGACTTGATAACTTCCTGCTCCACCCTACAATGGTTTGCCGACACGAAGCGGTTCTTCACCCGTTGCCACCGCTTCCTGTCGGACGGTGGTATCCTTGCCTTCAGCACTTTTGGCAAACAGAATATGCAGGAAATACACACCCTGACAGGAAACGGACTGGAGTACCTGCCCCTCGATAGCCTGAAAAAGCTGCTTTCACCTCTTTTCGAAATTATTTATGCTGAAGAAGAGATTGTCATTCTGCCTTTTGGCACTCCGCTCGAAGTGTTGCAACATCTCAAACAGACCGGAGTTACAGGCACTGAAAAGAGAGTATGGACTCGCGGACGACTGCAGAACTTCTGCAACGAATATATCCGGATGTATAGCAATACGGATCACAGTGTCTCGCTGACGTATCATCCGATTTATATTATTGCCAGGAAGAGAATAAAACAAGAAGAAGAAACATATATTTAATCAAAGTATAAGAAAGTATGGAATCGAACATATATTTTATCAGTGGCATTGACACCGATGCCGGAAAGAGCTATTGCACAGCTTGGTACGCCAAACAACTCTCCTTAAACGGACAGCGTATTATCACCCAAAAGTTTATCCAGACCGGAAATACAGGTCACTCCGAAGACATTGATCTGCACCGGCGCATCATGGGAACAGGTTATCTGCCTGAAGATAAAGAAGGGCTCACCATGCCCGAAATATTCTCTTACCCCTGTTCTCCCCACCTTGCCGCACATATTGACAACCGCCCTATCGACTTTAACAAAATAGAACGTTCCACCCAAGAACTGGCCCGTCGTTACGATACCGTATTTATAGAGGGAGCCGGTGGTCTAATGGTTCCTTTGACAGAAGAATATCTCACCATTGACTACATTACAGAAAAAAAATACCCCCTCATCTTCGTAACATCCGGCAAACTGGGTAGCATCAACCATACCCTGTTAAGTCTCGAAGCCATTAAACATCGAGGAATTCCGCTCGATACCGTATTGTATAATCTCTACCCTACGGTGGAAGATAAAACCATACAAAATGATACAATGCAATACATACAGAAGTATCTTTCCAAGCATTTCCCCGAAACAAAATTTAAGGCAGTACCGGAAATAAATAATCTGCATTAATCCATGCAATCTATGGTGAATTTTGTAACTTTGCACGTTATAAAATTCACCATAAATTACATGGAAGCATTAACATTCGATACAACAGAAAAGATATTACTCGCAGCGACGGGAGTTCTTTTTGTTATCCAAATCCTTTATTACTTTTGTCTGTACAACCGTATCCATTTACATAATCGTGCTGTAAAGCGAAGTAATGTACACTTTTCCCAGGAATTACCTCCCGTATCGGTCATCATCTGCGCCCGGGAAGAGTCCGAGAACTTGCGTCGCAACCTCACCGCGGTTTTAG
>OGQB01001499.1_pt1 | contig 19724 bp, 19 predicted proteins | sample 1553071 | NCBI WGS metagenome assembly OGQB01 (sample SAMEA2580284, study PRJEB22360) | human gut metagenome | biome: human gut; feature: human-associated habitat; material: faeces | place: Denmark | collected 2008/2010
CAGGTTGTCCCTGTTTTGCCCGGAAACTTTTCCCGAAGGAGGAATTTCATGAAAGAAAAACTGACGGTATCCTGTGAAGGAAAGTCCTGCTATGATATTGTGCTGACGATCGGCTTTGAAGAGCTTGCAGGCGCGGCACTTTCGGTTTCTGCACCGGAGCGTAAGATTTGCATCGTTACGGACACAAATGTTGCTCTACTTTATGCTGAGCAGGTCAAGAAAGCTTTTTCCTCTGCCTTTGCACAGGTAGAAGTGTTTGAATTTCCGGCAGGCGAAGAGAATAAAACCCTCGCCAACATCCAGACTTTATACGCTTTTTTAATTGAGCATCATTTTGACCGCAAAGACATGCTCGCAGCCCTCGGCGGCGGTGTAGTCGGCGATATGACCGGCTTTGCTGCAGCGACCTATCTGCGCGGCATCGATTTTATCCAGATCCCGACAACCCTGCTCGCCCAGGTGGATTCAAGCATCGGCGGAAAGACTGGCGTAGATTTTGATTCCTACAAAAATATGGTCGGCGCGTTCCATATGCCGAGACTCGTTTACATGAACCTCGACACCCTGCAGACGCTGGACGCGAGACAGTATTATTCCGGCTTTGCAGAAATCATGAAGCACGGTCTGATCAAAGATGCGAAATATTATGAATGGCTGATCTCTAACATGTATGAAATCTGCGAACGCGACCCGGAAACGCTCCTTTCCATGATCAAGCGCAGCTGCGAGATCAAAAAAGAGGTTGTGGAAAACGATCCGACCGAACAGGGCGAACGTGCGCTCTTAAACTTCGGACACACGATCGGTCATGCAATCGAGAAAAGCAGCGGCTTTCAGATGCTGCATGGCGAATGTGTCGCCCTCGGCTGCGTTGCTGCTGCCTATATTTCCTGGAAAAAAGAGCTCATCGAGATGGAAGAATACTACGAGATCCGCGACATGTTCGTTCCCTTCAACCTTCCGATTTCTGCAGATGACCTGGATGTTGCAAAAATCGTAGCACTGACCAAGTCCGATAAAAAGATGCGCGGCGGCAAAATCCGTTTTGTCCTGTTAGACCGGATCGGACATGCACGGATCGACGATACCGTAACCGATGAAGAGATGACAGCTGCCATCGAAGAACTGAACTTTAAGGATGAGGACTGATATGAATTTTTCTGCGAAAAAAATGTTTTTTATAGATCTCCTGATCACAATTATCGGTGTTTTGTTTGACCAGTTCACGAAACACCTTGCTGTCCTTTGCTTAAAGGATCAGGCCCCGGTTTCGCTGATTCCCGGCGCTTTGGAGCTTCGCTATCTGGAAAACCGGGGTGCCGCATTCGGCATTTTACAAAATCAGAAAATCTTTTTTGTACTGATGACGAGCCTGATTCTGCTCGCCTGCATCTATGCACTCTGGCGCATGCCTGCCGCACGGAAATATACCATGCTCCATATCCTCGGGGCGATTTTGATGGCAGGAGCGCTCGGCAACTTCTTCGACCGTATCCGTCTGGATTATGTCGTGGATTTTATCTATATCAGCCTGATCGACTTCCCGATCTTCAACGTAGCTGATATCTATGTGACGTTTGTCTGCGCGGCAGGTCTTTGTCTCGCCTTTTTCGGACATTTCGAGGAAAAGGACTTTGACTTTTTAAAACGAAGGAAACCGGACTCAAAAAAGGAAGCATAATGGAAAACCCGATACAGGAAACAACTGATTTATTTCGATTTCAGATTACCGAAGAACAGGAAGAAGAAAGAGTCGATAAGTGCATTGCAGCGCTGATCGACTCTTTATCTCGTTCTTTTATCCAGAAAATGATCAAGGAGGGGCGCGTCTGCATCAACGGCTTGCCCGTCAAAGCAAGCTATCAAGTCAAGGCAGGGGATGACTTATCTTTCCTGTTGCCCAAAGCGCAGGAGCCGGATATCGAGCCGGAAGACATCCCGCTGGACATTCTCTATGAGGACAGCGACGTTTTGGTTGTCAACAAGCCAAAGGATATGGTCGTCCATCCGGCAGCCGGGCATTACAGCCACACCCTCGTCAACGCCGTACTGTATCACTGTAGGGGACAGCTTTCCGGCATCAACGGCGTGCTGCGCCCTGGTATCGTCCACAGAATCGATAAGGATACGACTGGCTCTGTCATCGTCTGTAAAAATGATGCCGCCCATCAGGCGCTTGCCGTGCAGTTTGCGGACCACTCGATCACGCGTCGCTACCGGGCGATTGTACACGGCGTGCTGACCGACGACGAAGGCATCATCGACGCGCCGATTGGCAGGGACAATGCCGATCGCAAAAAAATGGCGGTCAACCAGGTGAATGGCAAACGCGCCGTCACCCATTATACTGTCCTGAAGCGTTTTGAACGCTTTACTTATATCGAATGCCGTTTGGAGACCGGGCGCACCCATCAGATCCGTGTCCACATGGCATCAATCGGTCATCCGCTTTTGGGAGACAGCGTTTATGGTCCGAAAAAATGCCCGTTTCCAAAGCTCGAAGGGCAGACGCTGCACGCAATGATCCTCGGCTTTGTCCACCCGCGGACAGGAGAGTATATCGAAACCAGTGCGCCGCTGCCGGAATATTTCCAGAGACTGCTCGATCTCTTATAAGCTGCAGAATCTGCATCGCAGAGCACGCATTCTATTGTATTGCGAATGGCACGTGTGAACAGTAACATTTTTCGAGATAATTTAAAAAAATCAAGTTAAAATACTTGACAGCATTTAGGTGGAATGCTATTATACTGAAGTATGCCGCGTAACGAGGTATAAGTGCGCTGTAACAGCGCCACCAAAGTTAGCGAGTAACGTTAATTATTTTAACGCTTGACAGGAGGTGTCCCAGATGTACGCAATTATTGCAACAGGTGGCAAACAGTACAAGGTAGCTGAGGGAGATGTTCTGAAGGTTGAGAAGCTTGGCGCAGCAGCCGGTGAAACTGTAACATTTGATCAGGTAATCGCAGTAAGCAATGACGGCTTAAAGGTCGGCGCTGACGTAGCAGGTGCAACCGTAACCGCTACTGTAGTAGGCGAAGGCAAAGGCAAGAAGGTCATCGTTTACAAGTATAAGAGAAAGACCGGTTACCACAAGAAGAATGGTCACAGACAAGCATACACTCAGGTGAAAATCGAGAAAATCAACGCTTAATCATCAGATTTTGCGACGGTATGTTTTATGACGACGATTCTAATTCGAAAGACAAAGGATTCCTATCAGGGGTTTAACTGCATCGGGCATGCCGGTTATGCGGATGCCGGTTCAGATATTATCTGTGCGGCGGTTTCCGTACTCGTTTTCAATACGCTCAATGCGATCGAAAGTTATACGGACGATACGATGAATGTAGTGACAAACGACGAGGCAGGCCTGGTTGATGTAGTATTTGAATCCCCGGTCAGCGATCGGGCAAAGCTTTTGCTTGATACCATGATCCTTGGTCTGACAGGCATTGAAAAACAGTACGGGAAAAAATTCCTGAGGCTGAAATTCGAGGAGGTGTAAACAAATGTTCAATATGAACCTTCAGTTTTTTGCTCATAAGAAGGGTGTCGGCTCTACCAAGAACGGCAGAGATTCCGAATCCAAGCGCCTTGGTGCAAAGAGAGCGGACGGACAGTTTGTAAAGGCTGGTAACATTCTTTACAGACAGCGCGGAACCAAGATTCATCCCGGCATCAATGTTGGCATCGGCGGCGATGACACATTATTTGCTAAGGTAGATGGCGTACTGAAGTTCGAGAGAAAGGGAAGAGACAAGAAACAGGCTTCCGTATATCCCGTAGAACAGTAAGCATTATCAAGGAACCATAAGCGGACGCACAAATGGGCGGGCCGCATTTCCAAAAAGGCCCCAGACGCACGTTTGGGGCCTTTTTATCGAATATGAAAAGAAGTTGCTTTTGCGACAAACCGCAGACATGAAAACCCTGCTGGACAGGTGTTTCATTATATCATTTGGAGAATCAGAATATGTTTGCAGACAGAGCAAAAATATATGTCAGAAGCGGCAAGGGCGGCGACGGCCACGTTTCCTTCCGTCGTGAAAAATATGTTCCGGCAGGCGGTCCGGACGGCGGCGACGGCGGCCATGGCGGCGACGTCATTTTTATCGTAGACGAAGGCTTAAATACCCTGACCGATTTCAGACATGTTGGAAAATATAAAGCCGGAGACGGCCAGGAAGGCGGTAAGAAAAACTGCCGTGGCAAGGACGGCGACGATATCTATATCAAGGTTCCGGAAGGAACTGTTATCAAAGAATTCAATTCCGGCAAGGTCATCGCCGATATGTCCGGCGACAACCGTAAAGTCGTTTTATTAAAGGGCGGACGCGGCGGAAACGGCAACCAGCACTATGCGACCAGTACGATGCAGGCGCCGAAATATGCACAGCCCGGTCAGCCGGCACAGGAGCTTGAGCTGACACTTGAATTAAAGGTTATCGCAGATGTTGGACTGGTTGGATTCCCGAACGTCGGAAAATCCACCCTGTTATCCCGTGTCAGCAACGCAAGACCGAAAATCGCAAATTATCATTTTACAACCTTAAATCCGCACCTCGGAGTTGTCGATCTGCCGGATATGAAGAGCTTCGTCATCGCAGACATTCCGGGACTGATCGAGGGCGCTTCCGAAGGCGTCGGTCTCGGTCATGAATTTTTGCGCCATATCGAGCGTACCAAGGTGCTCATCCACGTTGTCGATGCAGCCGGAACAGAAGGACGCGACCCGATCACGGACATCTATGCGATCAACGCAGAGCTTGCCAATTACAGCGAGGAGCTTGCCAGAAAGCCCCAGGTGATCGCAGCCAACAAAACCGACGCGATTTACGATCTTGAAGAATCCCCGGTCGAACAGCTGCGCAAGGAATTTGGTCCCAAGGGCATTGATGTATTCCCGATTTCCGCAGTCAGCGGCAAGGGCGTCAACGAGCTGCTCTATCATGTCCGTCAGATGCTGGACGGTCTCGACGAAAAGCCGACTGTATTTGAGCAGGAGTACTTCCCGGAAATGGCACTTGCGGTTTCTGACGAACCTTATACCGTTACCTATGACGAACTCGAACAGGAATATGTCGTAGAAGGTCCCCGCATCGAAAAAATGCTTGGCTATACCAACCTCGAATCCGAAAAGGGATTTGCGTTCTTCCAGGGATTTTTAAAAGATGCCGGCATTCTGGACAAGCTGGAGGAGCTTGGAATCCAGGAAGGCGATACGGTTCGGATGTACGGCTTATCCTTTGATTATTATAAGTAAGAGAGGACTCCCATGAAGGAATTAAAAAGTAAGCAGAGAGCATATCTGATGAAGCTCGCAAGCAGCCTGGAACCGATTTTTCAGATCGGCAAATCCAGCTTGACCCCGGAATGCACGGCAGCAATTGCAGAAGCATTCAATACCAGAGAGCTGATTAAAATTTCTGTCCTGAAGAACTGTTTCGACGATCCCAGAGAAATCGCGGCTATCGTAGCAGAGCGCACACACTCTACCGTTGTTCAGGTCATCGGCAAGAAAATCGTTCTCTACAAAGAGAGCAAAGACCACAAGAAAATCGAACTTCCCCTGTAACAGTTATTTTACCCATGGATAAAGGCGGTAGCCTATGAGCAAAATCGGTATTTTAGGCGGCACCTTCAATCCGATCCATAACGGGCACCTGCTGCTTGCAGAGCAGGCGAGGTGCTTTTATGGACTGGATCAGGTTCTGTTCATTCCAAGCGGCTGTTCCTATATGAAACGGCAGGAGGAGATCCTGCCTGGAGAAATTCGTTTTCAGATGGTACAGCTCGCCATAGCAGATAACCCTTATTTTTGCGTTTCCGACATGGAAATTGTAAGAGAAGGCAATTCCTATACCTGTGAAACGATTACCCGACTGCATGCGCAGTATCCGGAGGACGAACTTTATTATATTGTCGGTGCGGACACGCTGTTCCAGATGGAATTCTGGAAAAATCCGGAGCAGATTTTTACTCAGTGCATTCCGGCAGCCTCCGTTCGGCAGGGCAGGGAAGATTCTGCGCTGATGCTGCAGGCAAAATCCCTCGCGTCCCGTTACCGCGCGGATATCCGTTTCATGCCGTCCCTTCATGTAGAAATTTCTTCTACCCTGGTGCGGGATCACCTGCAAAAAGGAACATCCGTCCGTTATCTCGTCCCGGAACGCGTCCGCAGCTTTCTGGAAAAAAGCGGGTATTACAGGGATGGAAAGGAGTCTTTTAAATGAAAGAGCCGGATCTGAAAAAAATCCGTAAGGCGATGGAAAAAGAGCTCGACCCGAAGCGTTATGAACATACGCTCGGCGTCGCCTATACCGCGGCTTCCCTTGCAATGTGCTACGGCGCAGACTTAAACAGCGCGCTGATTGCCGGCATGCTCCACGACTGCGCGAAATGCTTAAGCAATGAAAAAAAGATTTCAATCTGTAAAAAGCACGATCTCCCGATCAATCCTGCAGAAGAAAAGAATCCTTTTTTACTGCATGCAAAGGTCGGAAGCTATCTTGCTTCCAAAAAATACGGCGTGACAGATCCTGATATCCTGAACGCGATTTTGAACCATACGACCGGACGGCCGGATATGTCCCTGCTGGAAAAAATCGTATGGCTGTCGGATTATATCGAGCCCGGCAGAAAGCAGGCTCCAAATCTTCCGGAAATCCGAAGGATCGCTTTTGAAAATCTTGACAAAGCACTCGTCATGGCGCTGGAGAACACCTTAAGCTATTTAAAGGGCGGAAATATGGAGATCGATTCCATGACACAGAAAACCTATGATTTTTATAAAAACGGAGGAAACGTATGACACAGGCAGCTAAAATGACGCAGCTTGCGATCGCAGCGCTGGAAGATAAAAAAGCCGAGGATATTACCCTGATCGACATCGCAAAGGTTTCCGTTCTGGCGGATTATTTCCTGATTGCAAACGGAAACAACCGAAACCAGGTGCAGGCAATGGCGGACAATGTAGACGAACAACTCACCAAAGCCGGCTATTCCTTAAAAAGCATGGAAGGCTATCCGACCGGAAACTGGATCTTGATGGATTACGGCGATCTCGTCGTACATGTGTTTGACCGTCAAAACCGACTGTTCTATGATCTCGAGCGTATCTGGAGAGACGGCGAGCAGATCGACGTGGATGCTTTTCTGGAAGAGAAGTGTGATTAATTCCTTTTATATCACGAACAGAAAGGGAAAAACCTGCAAATGGTTTTTCCCTTTTATCGTGAATAAGAGATAAATCTGAATGCGCCTCAAAAAACAGTTTTTACATCTGTATTGTAATTCCGACAAGAAAGGATTCCTCACCAGGAACAAGATCGAGATCACCGCCATGGCCTTCAATGATTTTTCGGACAGAGGAAAGCCCGATTCCATGATCCGCGGATGCGCCCTTTCGGGAGAGGAATGTTTTTCCCTCCTGCAAGGCCAGACCGTCGTAAGTGTTTTCAATCTTCAAAAAGTACATATTGCCTCTGGTTTCGCCTGCAATGAAAATGCGGTGCACCCCCTGTTTTTGGCGGCTGCACGCCTCAACGGCATTGTCCAAAAGATTGCCCAGCACCGTACACAGTTCCACATCGGTAAGCGGCATCTGATCGGGAAGATCGAGCCGCACCTGAAATTCTGTCCCTTGTGTCTGCGCCATGCCGTAGTAGTATTCAATCAGCGCATTTACGACGGGATTTTTACAGAACGCAACATGGGAGTGACCCGATGTTGCCGCAACCTGTTCCTCAACCTGTAACAGGAAGGAGCAGATCTCTGTCTGCCCATGTTCAGAGGCCATGCGGTCTATGGTGCGCAGATGGTGTTTGATGTCGTGGATCAGCCTTCTGTTTTCTGCCGCTGCCTCAGAAACCTGACGGCTGTATTCGGTCTGCATAGAAAGCTGACGGATGACCTGCTTGCGTTCTTCCTGGAAAATCAGGCTGTTTCCATACCCTTCTATCACATCGCGCCAGAGGGAATAACCGATGGCTGCTGCTATGAAAAAGCTGCCCCATTCCAAAAACCAACCGCCGATAACCGGCTCATAAACCGGCAGAAGGCGATCCCATATAAAGGCGCAGGTTGCGGCTGCCGCAGCATAGAAGATCGGCCTGCTCCGTTTTTCTCCTCTGTGAATGGCAAGCACAGCGATGATAAGCAGATAGAGCGCAGATGCCGCCTTATAACAAAAGACCGCTGCAGAGAAAAAGCGAATGGCTCCAAGGGAGAGATGGGAAGCCATCATGCCATACAAAAACGCATATACCAGGAAGGCAGCGCCCACCCCATTACTGATGGCCGCAGGCAGGAAGCCCGGCCTGCATATCCGGTTTTGCAGAACCACGATCAACCAGGTAACCAGATAGATACAGAACAGTTCAATCGTGTACCAGGGGAATATGGGAACAGCAGCCAGCATATGAAGCACAGGATAGGATGACAGGCCGCACATGGCAAGGCAGATCAGTCCGAACAGGAATGTATTTTTCTGTTTCATCCGGCGGCTGAAATAAAAGGACAGCAGCGCACAGACAAAGGTAACTGTACAGCCAAACAGGCAGAATGCAAACCGGATTCCTCTGGTTGTATTGACCGCCAGCATCGTTCCGAAAGCAGGCGGATAAACAATCCCTCCGTAAAAGTGGTCATAGTTGCTGACCGCTATGGTGAGTGTGACCGGTTTTCCGCCATGAAAAGTGACCATGCGGTTTTGAACCAATGGTGTCCCCTGTGCCGGTTCCCCCATTTGCAGGATCAGGTCATGATCCAGATAAAGGTTGTAAGCAGAAAACACTTCCGGGATTTCCAGTGCATATGTTTCCTTCCGTTCCGGCAGGAAGAATGTCATCTGGTAAGTCCCGCAGCCATAGGGAGAAGGGTTTGCAGGGCTGGAGAAATTGGTCTGCTCTCCGATGGAAAGGTAGCGCATATAATGGCTTTCATCTTGTATTTCTTCCGGGGTCAAAAGCGCGTCAGGATAAAATGCCCAGCCGGATACCAGAAAGCGCACCGGTGACTTTTGAAGTTCTTCCTCAGAAAGCGCCAGAATCCCATTTGCCGCTTGGATTGTGTTCTGGCTATATTTATTATTGAACTGATACAGACCAAGAAAAAACAGGGATGAGCACAGGCAGACCATACATAAGGCAGCATATTTTTTTACCGCAGAAGATACCATCTTATTTTCGCCTCCTCCTTAGGAAAAACACACCGGCAGACAGAAGAAGCAGACAGGCCGGAATCAAAAAGAATATGGGCGACCAGCTGTGCTCTGTGTCGGCAGCATGTGCCAGGGAAGCGGTATCTTCCTTTCCCACAATGGTGTAAGTCCCTGTATGGCTGATCTGAAAGGAAGCGGCTTTCGCCGTATCGTCATAGCCGGTCATGGGAACTTCCACGCCGCTTTCATCACAAAGGAACAATGTGCCGGCTGCCGGGTCATTTGGACAGGGCAGCATGACAGAAACATCCGGCAGGGAGTTGAGCACAGTTCCATTGATGGAAAACGAAAAAGAAAAACCGCCATCCGTATCCTTTTGGATGATGACTTCAATCTGATCTTCGTTTTGGATACCCTCCGGCAAGGCGTCTTTGGGTATGCTGATAGTGATTCCCTGTTTGGAAAAGACGGCTCTTTGCGCCCCTGTTTGCAGCATCATCAAAAAGCGTGTGCCGGAAATCCGGTCAGTGGTTTCATCAAAGAACTCTGAAAAAGCAGAGTTTTGGGAATCTGCGGCTTCCTGGGGAACGGTCATAGCGCTTTGCACTGAGTCTTTCCTGTTTTCTGAAAGCTTCCAGGCAGGATCGGTAAGCTCTGAAGCGCCGACAATCGTCTGCACTTCAGGGGACTGCGTCAAAGTGGTATCTTCCTCTGGCTGACCTGATATAACGGGCGCTTCGATTTCCGGTATAGTCGGTTCATCGGAATCCGTTCCACCGTCATTTGTTGCAGGCGGTTTTGAAGGCTTCGTGGAGGGCCTGTCTGCAAAACCATGATCCTGATCGTCGGTATCTTCAGGAGGCGGCTGAATGATGGTGTCGGGTGGATTTCCGCCTGCATCCCCTCCATCCCGGTCGCCTTCATGATACCCTTCAAGGACAATTTCATCTGCGTAGGTAAAGGACAGGATGCCGGTCTGTCCGCCGTCATAATCAACCTGAAGGCGGTAACCGCTGCCCGGCGTCAGCAGACGGGTAGCAATCGAGAGCATTTCCCGTCCCACGTAAATGCCATTTTCCAGCTGGTTCCATGAACCGTTGTTTTCGGACAGCCATACGCTGATCTTATCCAGCTCTCCCGGCGGTGTGACCCAAGGAAAATAAAGGTTTCCTCTGGCGGCCAGAAAACAGTTAATGTCTGGTCTATCCGGAGCCTGAACAGAAACAGGAATTGTAATTTCAGGGAAATCGACACGATCCGCAAATACGGTATTTTCCGGTGCGGTCAGCCTTCCTGTTGCATGGTACAGTCCCACAGTATTCAGATCAATACACGAAAAATCCCATTCCACCACAGCGGTGTAGCTGGTTCCGTTTTCCGCATAGCATTCCAGATAATACGGGGAGGCGGCGAATAATTCTTCCAGCGCTTCAATTTCGCTGCCCTGTGGGAGCGCAAATGCATTTGTATAAGGATACCATTGCTCTATGGAGGTAATGACAGCAGGCGGCATTTCTTCCACCCGGACGGAAATCTGAAGCTCCTGCAAGACAGCTTCACCAAAGGCATACCCCTCCGGCAGTTCAATCCGGCCTGCTGCGGCATATTCGCCCGGAGTGGTCTGGTCAATGGCCGAAAAATCCCATGCGACAGAAAATGTTTCCTGCCGGATTTCTTCACCTGCTGTTACAGTGGCGCAAACGGTTTGATACTGAAGGGCCAGCTGATAAATTTCCTCCAGGTCATCATCAGACGGTGTGGCTCTAAGGGGCAGGGTGAAATCCGGCAGGGAGAGCAGTTCGTCTTCCTTTTGTATTTCTGTGACAAGGACGAGGGATACTTCTTCCGGTGCTTCCAGGGTTCCGCTATCCAGTGCCCCTGAAGCTTTGTTTTCTAAACCCGGCAGAATCTCCCTTCTTTCATCGGCATTGGCTGGGGTTGCAGTTCCAGCGGCAAATGCGGGGATACTGCCGGTGAAGCAGAGGAGGCAGGCCAGACAGCCCCCCAGAATACGCCTGCGTATTTGTTTCATTCTCATACGATACGCCCCATTCCAGAGAAAACATACTGACGGTAGGTTTCCCGCAGCTGTTTTCCATTGCGGAGGGCAATCGGAAGTTCCTCCCCGTTTATCAAACGGAAGGTCTGACTGTCAACCTGGCTGATATAATCCATGTTGATTAAAACGCCCCGGTAGCAGGGCAAAAAACGCTTGTCCTTCTGCAATGCGGCAGTGACCTCCTGAAAACCTCCGCTTACCGGTATCACGCGTTCCGCCGTATGAATCCGTGTCATACGGTTTTGATAATCTATGTATAGAATCTTCTCTGTGGGAAGTTCCAGCTTTTGACGGTCAGCCATAACCGAAAGTGTCATCACTTCATAGGGCGGTTTTAGCTGGCACAGCTCCATCGCTTCTTCAAAATCTGCCTGATGGAGCGAAAGCGGCTTCAGCAGATAATAGCTGGCGGACAGGCTGTACCCCATCCGGGCATAATCTTCTGTAATGGTCAGAAAAACGATCTTACAGAGCCTGTTTTTCTGGCGCAGCCTTCTGGCGGCTTCTATTCCATCCATGTTCTCCATATAGATGTCCATAAAGACAAGCTGAAAATTGACCTGGGCGGCAGCTTTCAGAAAATTCTCTCCGTCCTCAAATTCTGTCAGCGTATAGTCCAGCTGATGCTTTTTCATATAATTTTCCAGGCAGACAGACAGTTCTTCTCTGTCCTCTGCTCTGTCATCCACAATCGCAATCTGCATCGTGCCATCTCCTTTGCACAATAATCCAATATTAGTATAACATAAAACCGCAGGAAAAACTTGCGTCTTAAACAGGAAACCTGCGTCTTAAACAAAGTCGGTTGCATTTCCCTTGACAAGATGCTACTCTAATTATACTACCAGACTTTCCGATGAGAAGGTCTGGTTTTTTTATGTGATAGGAAATTCCTATCACATAAAACGCTCCGCGAGGATCGCACTGCGGCGGTTAGGAAGTATGTCGCAGAAGCGACCCGCCGCAGGCGGAGAATCCTGCGAGCAGGATTCTTTTTTTATTTTTTTCAGGAAAGGAGGCTCAGCATGAAAATCGCACTTTGTACGGAGCTGAGAAATGTGGAATGGTTTGAAAGCAGGCTGCACTCCCTTTTTGATGGGGATGGGCAGCTTGCGATTGACGAATTGTGGAATGAGAACCAGCTTGCTCAGGCACTCCGGCGAAGCCGCTACCATGCGGTTGTCATCGCCATGACCGGGGCAAGGGGATTGGAGGCTGCCATTCAGGCAAAGCAGCTGGCACCGGAAACACCGCTTGTCTGGTGGAGCGATGATAAAAACTTCGCCCTGATCGCGTATCACCTGCGTATCCCTGTGTTTCTTCCGGCAGACTGCTCCGATCAGGAGCTATATGAGGCGATAAAACCCATCATGAAATGGAGGTGCGAACATGCGAATTGCGCTATGCAGTTATAGCCAGAAAGAAAAAGAAACCGCTTTGCTGATGAAGCTGGGCAAAGTAGACCGCTTTGATAACGGCGTGTTTTGTACCTATGCCATGCAGCGGGATGGGCCTTATGATGCTGTGGTGGTCATGGAGGACGGAGCCAGGGGGATGAATTTCTGCATGAGCATACGAGGCTACAGCAGGGATGTCCCTCTCCTGTGGATCAGCGACCAGGCAGAGTTTGAACCCCAAAGCCGCAGGCTGCAGGTGGACACCTTTTTGGTGAAGCCTGTGACGGAATATCAGCTGCGGGAGGCAGTATCCCGGCTACTTCAGAAAACAACGAGAAGGAACGAACAACGTGAGGAGGATGAATAAAATGAAATGGAAATGGAAACGGCCGGCCGCATTTTTACTGGCGGCGGCAATGATTTTTACGATGCCGGGCGTTCCGGCATCTGCGGTGGAAGCGGGTGCGTCCGCTGTCCATACTGGTTTGTGTGAGCATCACCCGGAACATACAGAGGACTGCGGATATACGGAAGGAACCGAAGGGGCAGCCTGTGAACATGAACATACTGAGGATTGCTACACCCTTGTGAAGAAGTGTGTCCATGAGCATGACGAAAGCTGTTACCCTGTTTTGGAAGGCAGCGTACCAGAAAATACGGCGACCCCATCTGAAGCAGAGGAGGCCCAGCCGACCGCGTGTACCCATGAATGCAGTGAGGAAAGCGGCTGTATCACAAAAGAATTAAGCTGTCCTCATGAACGCGGCGAGCATGACGATAGCTGCGGCTACATTCCGGCCACAGAGGGGACGCCCTGTGGGTATACCTGTGAGCAGTGCAATTCCCAGGACAGCGGGCTTGTTCCCGGCGTGTCCGGGAATGCTCCAGCAGAGTGCATCTGCGAAACCCGCTGTGAGCATGGGGCGGTCAATCCCGACTGTCCGGTCTGCGCTGCGGAAGATGCGGATCTCTCTGCCTGCAAGGGAACAGAGCAGGTAATGTCCCTGATGGCAGCTGCGGCAAGCACTGAAAAAACCATCTCCGGCGAGGTGACCTGGAACAACCAGACCTTTACCACCCCCGTCAAGCTCACCGGGGATACCACCCTGACCTTGGAGGGCGATAACAAGATCGAATGCGACGCGCCGTTGGATCTGAACAACTGCGGACTGACCGTCAAGGGCACCGGAACTCTGGAGGTCATTGGCAATGGCAGGAGTGAAGACTCGACGCTCAACGGCGCCATCTTTGACAGTGGCTACAAGGGCACCACATACGGCACAGGAACCCTGACTCTTGAGGGCGGCACTGTTAAGGCCAGCGGCGGCGATTATAATGCCATATCCGTTCGTTCTGTGGAATTGCGGGGCGGCAAGCTGGAGGCCTACGGCGGCTCGAATGACGGTATTGTCTGCTCCTATCTGTATACATATGGCGGTTCCCTCTACGCCACCGGCGATGTTTATGGCATCGAAATGAGAACCATGTATGCGGGCAATCCAGGCAATCTGGCCATTCTGGCTTCCGACGAGAAGGACGCATCGATGGCGGAAATGGATGCCGGAGATATCGGCGATATTCAGGATAACGCCAAGAAGAGGACTTACTACATCGGCGAAGTCACCGGTCCCCTGTTTTCGGTGAAGACCCAGAAGGGTACACTCTATGAGGGCGTTGCCGCCCAGAAGGCCACCTTCGCCATTTCCGCCAAAAATGTGGATATGACCACCCTGAAAGCCCAGTGGGTGGGAGACCACACCGGCCTGACGGAGAGCCTCTCCACCGACGGCAAGACTTTGACGGTGACAACGGATGCAACCGTGAAGCAGGGCACTTACAGCCTGACCGTTACTGTCACCGGCACGGACGGAACGACAGTCACCAAGACCGTTACGGTCACTGTCTCCGGCTCCCCCCTCACCATCAGCACCCAGCCCCAGGATGTCTCCGCCAGCTGCAAGAGTGGGAATTTGGATGCCTGGCAGGGCGACAAGGAAATCCGGGTGACTGCCACACTGGCCACCGGCCAGACCGGGGACATTTCCTACCAGTGGAAGCTGGAGGATGGCACCGAGCTGGAAGGCTTTACCCGGTCGACCCTCTCTCTGAAGGAACTTTATAATGCGGGCAAGCTGTCCCCAGTGGCCGACAAGCGCTGGCTGCAGTGCGTTGTTTTCCGTCACAAGCTCATAGTGTTCTTTAAAATATGCTTCACTGCCGGCAGCGGAGCGCTCGAGACGACCGTATTCGGAAGCAATGTTGCAGATCCGGTTGAAATCCTTTACGGAAGTCTGATCCATTTTGAGGATCAGCAGATAAGAGTCGTTTTTACGGTTTCTGTAAAGGGTATTGTGACCGGTGTAAAAATCGTTCACCACATGGGAAAGGCGAAGCAGCGTGTGCATGGAAGGGAAGGAGAAAATCCGTGCCTCCTGGGGCTGTTTTACCTCTGCTGTAGCTGTGGTTTTGTCTTCTTTGGAAGCAGGGGCTGTCGGAGTGCCTGCAGCCTGTGCATGACGGCTTTCCTGGATCTGACGGAACAGGTCGAAAATACTGTCGGTGTTGTCAGAGCTGCTATCGGAAAAGTCGTCGGGATCAATCTCGTCGTCGTCCTCCATTGCGGGAGCAAATTTGGAAAAGCGCGTGTCGAGCTCCTCCGGATCTTCCACCTTGGTGATTACTAAAACGATGCAGTCGGCATTGAGCGGGATCGCTTCTATCATAAGAGGAATGTCATCCGCTTCAAATCCGAATTTGGCGGAGGCCTGCTGCATCATGTCGCGGAACAGGCTTTTGGCTTTCTCAGTGCCGTATGCCAGCTCGCTGATTTTGAGCTCCCGGTCAGCCAGATCGGCTTTGGTCAGGGTACAGCGGATCTGATGGTCATTCACTTTTTCTATTTTCATATAATCACATCCTTACTTTATAAAATACTTACGGAATCCTGCCGGTGTGACGCACAGAAACGAAAAATTTGCGTTCCTGTGAGAGTTATCATATACACAAGAAAGTGCAAAAGTCAAGCGCATGGGGAAACAGTTTCTTGTTTTTTTAGAAATTGCTTGATTGTAGGGTCGGAATCCGTTATAATACAAGCCAGAGATGGTTCCGGACAGTCCGTGTCGGAACGGAGGTTTGCAGGATACCGATTTTATACCAATCATCAGGGACAGCCATGCTGATATGGCTGCATTCTTATGAGAGAACATCAGCGGCAAAGTTGTTCTCATCATTCTTTATAGTATGTAGCAGTCTCGTAGAGTTATGTGACTCTATCGGAAATTCAAAAATTCAAAATTTACCAATTATCATAACGATGAAGTATTTTTTAACATTTTTACGACTATTTATTTGGTGCTTGTATAGGTGTCAGGGCACAGTCTATCCATCTCGTTATCGTTTTCGCTTTTGTTTCAGATCTGAACAGGAATATATATCACGCGGCTCCTTTTTGGGACAAAAGCGCATTGGCAAAGGAGAACTGCCATGGGAAGATTAAAAACGGATACCTGGGAACGGATGCTGGAGCAGATGGAACAGGAAGGCGTCGGATTTTACCTGAATGGGAAAAAAACTGCGCCGAGGGAAATTATCCGAACCTGCTGCATGCGGGAAAAGGCGGTATACATGCCGGATTTTGTCATGGATGAGGAAGGAAAACTCTGCGAAGTCCGGTACGATGAAGTGACAAAATGGTAAACAGATAGGAATGTCATGAATGGTTGGAGGTACTGATATCGGTTTGGAAAAGCGTAGAAAAAGGAACCCCATTTCCATAGATGCTGCAGAAAGCCGATATTGGAGAAGTTGCGGTTTACAGGCGGTCTGTGGATCGTAGCCGGACCTTTAGCGGATCGGGAATACTGTTCGGAATGCCGGACAGTATTCTGCGGTTCGTTCGAAACAGAGAGTGTACAAAAAGAGATGGACGTTTTGTCAGTTGTCGTATTTTCAGGCGGTCCGGACAGGGACAGATTGCGGCAGATCCCCTGAAAATCTGACAAATTTGTAATGACGCTGTCTGGAAGGTGTGTTACACTATAACGTGTGTGGGTGAAAAAGAGAAAACACAGGAGATACAGACAAATGAAAAGGAAAGTAATACCGGTGTTAATCGGACTGTTGCTGATTGTTCTGATTCTGGCAGGCGCTGCGGGCGTTTTTTTGTTCCAGAGATATTCCGGTTCGAAGGAAGAAGCGGATTTAAACGCATATTTCGGGCTGAACGGTTCACAGGAGGTCGCGATTGTCTGGAATCAGGAGCTGACAGAGGAAAAGGGACTGCTGCAGGATGAGCGCTGCTATCTGAAGCTGGATACGGTTCATGAGATGCTTAATGAGCGGTTTTATGTGGATCATAATGAAAAGCTGCTTTTGTATACCCTCCCGGAGGAAACGGTACAGATTGGAATCGGGGAGCAGACTGCAGACGGATATACAGCGGCTGTGGAGCAGAACGGGGATGTCTGGCTTGCGCTGGATTATGTAAAGCAGTATTCGAATTTTAATTATGCATTGTATACAGAGCCCAACCGGGTTATTTTGACGACCAATTGGGATACGCTTCAGAGCGCAGAGCTGAAGAAGAACACAGCACTTCGCGTCAGGGGCGGCGTCAAGAGCGAGGTTCTGCAGAATCTGGAAAAAGGGACGAAGGTCACTGTTTTGGAGGAGATGGAAAACTGGGATCAGGTGCAGACGCAGGATGGCTATATCGGCTATGTCCAGAAAAAGCACTTGACAGATCCGGCAGAGGAAACCCCGGTGAAGGACACCGGATATGTGGAGCCGGATTATACCGGCAATCTGCGGGACCACAAAATCGACCTGGCGTGGCATCAGGTGACCGTAGAGTCGGCAAATTCCACGTTTCCGGGCGTTATGAGCGGTGTGACAGGCGTTAATGTAATTTCTCCGACCTGGTATTCTCTTTACGATAATACGGGCGTTGTGGATGGGATTGCCAGCCCCTCCTATGTGCAGCAGGCACACGCCCTCGGTCTGGAGGTGTGGGCGCTGATTGATGATTTTACGCATCGTGAGGATAACGGCGTTGACCCGCAGGAAATTCTATCTTATACGAGCAAACGGACTGCGATTATCGAGGTTCTGATGAGCGAGGCGGATCGCTGCGGCTTTGATGGAATCAATGTGGATTTTGAAAAGGTGACCGAGGATGGAAGTCAGGATTATATCCAGTTTATCCGGGAGCTGTCTGTAGCGTGCAGACAGAAGGGGCTTGTGCTTTCCGTCGATAACTATGTGCCCCACAACTATAACGCACATTATAAATGGGCAGAGCAGGGCGTGATGGCAGACTATGTGATTATCATGGGCTATGACGAGCACTGGGGCGGTTCTGAGGTTGCCGGTTCCGTAGCTTCCCTTGGCTATGTGACCGAAGGAATTGAGCGGATGACGCAGGAGGTTCCTTCGGAGAAAGTCATCAACGCAGTTCCGCTGTATACAAGAATCTGGACGACTGCAGAGGACGGTGCGGTGACGAGCCGTGCAGTCGGGATTCAGACTGCTTATGATTACATGAACAAAAATCAGGCGGCTGCGACCTGGGACAACAGCGTTGGACAGAACTATGTAGAGTTTGAGACGAGCGATGGAACCGTGCAGATCTGGCTGGAGGACGAACAGTCCCTGGAAGCCAAAATCAACGTGATGAAGGAGCACAACCTGGGCGGCATTGCAGCATGGAAGCTGGGCTTTGATGATGGACGCAAAAATATCTGGGGCGTCATCAGTGGATTTGCGGCAGAGTAAACCGGAAAATAGAATAAGGAATACAGCGGGGGATGCTACGAACTGAAGTGCTATGCACTGAGGTGCTATGCAGACTGACGGAGCCCTTGCGCGGTAAACAGACATAGAGAAGCGGAAGATGCCATACAATAGAAAAAAGCGGGTGAGGCTTTTTCAGGTATGGGACGAAAAGAAATGCAGAGTCTTTTTTCTCTGATAACGGCGGCAGTATTTTTTACTGCCGCTTTTTTTACAGGCAGACAGGCCGCTGTGCTGACCGGAAAGTTTCGGGTAGAGAGGGAGCAGAGTAGACAGAGCCGGACGAAATACTGCGTTGTGGTTGATGCGGGACATGGCGGAGACGATCCGGGGAAAATCGGCACAGCCGGAACTCTGGAAAAAGAAATCAATCTGGCGATTGCGAAGCGGTTGGAAGCATTGTTAAAGCAGGCGGACGTTGCGGTTGTAATGACGAGAACGGACAATAATGGTCTGTATGATGAAAATGCGTCCGGGAAAAAAGTGCAGGATATGAAGCGGAGAGTGTCGATGATGGAAGAGGCAAAGGCGGATCTTGCGGTCAGTATTCACCAGAACAGCTATCCCGATCCGGCGATCAAAGGGGCGCAGGTTTTTTATTATACATCGAGTGTCGAGGGAAAGCAGCTTGCAAAACGCCTGCAGGAGCGCCTGGTAAAAGGACTTGACCCGCAGAACCATCGGCAGGCAAAGGCGAATGACAGCTACTATCTTTTGAAAAAAACAGCATGCCCTATCGTCATTGTGGAGTGCGGATTTTTGAGCAATCCGCAGGAAGAAGCGCTGCTGACAGACAGCGTTTACCAGGAACGGGTGGCATGGAACATCTTTATGGGGATTATGCAGGAGCTAAAAATGAAGAAGGAGTAGTACCGTATTTTTCACTATTTAAACTCCTGCGAAAATGTGGTAAACTGTAGTGGACACGAAGGGAAACCAAGGGCGCTGAAGGCGGCATTTGATTCATGACAATAGAATGCTCGCAGAGCGTGCATTCTATTGTTTTTTCGTGTCCACTAAGGGACGGGTCACCTGCAAAGCAGGCGCAAGGGCGTCAGTGTGTACTCGCGAATAAAAATTGTCCGGGAACACTCTTTCCGAATCGGACAATCTATCTTTTCTATCGAACACAGCATAGATGGGCTGTGTTTTCATCAGGCAGCAGGCGCTGCAGATTTCAATTTATGGCAATAGAAGGTTTGCAAGGCGTGTATTCTGTTGTTGCAATCTGAAAAGGGAATAGTGTGAAAAATGAGCGTGATCGCTTATTTTTCACACAGCTATTTGTGCCGCAGGCGTCACAAAGTAG
>OGQB01001516.1_pt1 | contig 19514 bp, 9 predicted proteins | sample 1553071 | NCBI WGS metagenome assembly OGQB01 (sample SAMEA2580284, study PRJEB22360) | human gut metagenome | biome: human gut; feature: human-associated habitat; material: faeces | place: Denmark | collected 2008/2010
TGCTCGAACAACTGCAACGGCATACGGCCTTGCCGGGAGTAAAAACCGAGCAGGAGCGGGAATTTACCGACAAATACAACGCTCTGTTGGCGCAGTTAGCGGGTAGGCTGGAGGTGATCGACAAAGAGATCAGGCAGACACATACATTGATAGAGCAGGTGAGGCAAGCTGTCGAAGCAGCGGTAAAGCCCGAAAACCTGCCAGTGCGGGAGCACCGGCATACTTATACGCTCGATATCAGTTCTTCGAAAACATTTTTGACGATGTTCGTCATGCTGGGATGTATTTTCCTGCAAGGCGCATTCATTTACCGAATCTCAGAGAATAATCGGCTGTTAGCTGCGAACGACCTGAAATACCGCTACGTGAAAATGCGTGGTGAGATCAAAGAAAAGGAGCTTATGGAGTTGGAAACGATATTCAGGGATGAGCAGCACACGGCCATACGCGATACCGTCCGAAACCAAGTTGAACGGTACAAAGAAGCCGTAAGGCGGCGGGCAGAACAACTAGAGCGGGCTGCAAGCAAAGAGCGCAAAGCGAAAAAGCTACTTGATGATGCAGCACAGTTGCGGGGAAAATAATTTATTTTCCCCGCTATAATGATTCGTTAATTTTGATTGACCACCTCCATGTTGTTTTGAAAATCAAGCAGTTGTGTTAATCTTGGATTTGTGGGCGTAAATGGTTTGGAGTCAATAATATAGGGGCGAACTTTTGCGTTTTAAAAATACGCATAAAAAAGCCCCTGTTCTTGAAAAGAACGAGGGGCAAAGGATTTTTTGAGGGGGCTGTGTGGGCCCCGGCATGATTGCCGTCCGCAGGCATCGCCCGTTATTTCAGCTTGCAGAGTTTGCGGTCTGCGTCGGTTGCCTCGCGTATGGAGATTGCAAAGCCTCCGCCGCGCGCCATCTCCACGTCGAGTTCCGTGCGTTGTCTGACCTTCCCGGTGCGGATGACATATGCCTGCGGATTGGTCTGGTAATCGGCATCGGGGGCATCGGCGTAGAGCGTCGCCACGTACTCCTTACCGGGATCGAGGTAGTCGAACGGGAGCGTCACCGTACGTCGGTTCTCGTCCGTCACGCCGCCCACGAACCACTCGCCCGTGTCTTTGGCCTTGCGCGCCACGACGATGTAGTCGCCCGGTTCGGCCAGCAGGTAGCGGCTCTCTTCCCAGTCGAGTGCGACGTCCTCGATGAAACGGAACGCATCCATGTATTTCTCATAGTGCTCGGGCAGGTCTGCCGCCATCTGCAGCGGCGAGTACATCGTCACGTACAACGCCAGCTGGTTGGCGAGCGTCGCGTTGACGTGCGAGTGGTTGCCGGGGTTGACCTCCGCGACGTCCATCACGAAGATGCCGGGCGTGTAGTCCATCGGGCCGCCCTGCAGGCGCGTGAAGGGCAGGATCGTCACATGGTGGGGCTTCGAGCCGCCGAACGCCTGGTACTCCGTGCCGCGTGCCGACTCGTTGCCGATCAGGTTGGGGTAGGTGCGGCAGAGGCCCGTCGGGCGCACCGCCTCGTGGGCGTTGACCATGATCTTGTGGTCGGCGGCCCGGCGGACGGCATAGAGGTAGTGGTTGTTCATCCACTGCCCGTAATGGTGCTCGCCGCGGGGCAGGATGTCGCCCACGTACCCGCTCTTGACCGAGTTGTACCCGTATTTGTCCATCAGGCGGTAGGCCGCTTCCATGTGGCGTTCGTAGTTGCGCACCGAAGCCGACGTTTCATGGTGCATCATCAGCCGGATGCCTTTCCCGTGCGCATATTCGTTCAGTGCGGCGATGTCGAAATCGGGGTAGGGGGTCACGAAATCGAAGACGTAATCCTTCGTGTGCCCGAACCAGTCCTCCCAGCCGACGTTCCAGCCTTCGACGAGCAGCTGGTCGAACCCGTGTGCCGCCGCGAAGTCGATGTACCGCTTCACGTTCTCGTTCTCGGCGCCGTGGCGGCCGCTGGGCCTGCATCGGGCGTAATCCGTCACGCCGAGCTGTACCGACGGCACGTCGCGCGTATAGGCCCAGTCGCTCTTGCCGGTGATCATTTCCCACCATACGCCCATGTATTTCACGGGCTTGATCCACGAGGTGTCGTCATAGGCGCACGGCTCGTTGAGGTTCAGGATCAGCTTCGAGGCGAGGATGTCGCGGGCGTCGTCCGAGACCGTCACCGTGCGCCACGGGGTATGGCAGGGCGCCTGCATGTAGCCTTTCCACCCCTGTGCGTCGGGCGTAAGGTGCGAGGTGAAGATGAAATTCCGGTCGTCCAGGTCGAGGTGCATGCACGCATAGTCGACCAGCGCCGCTTCGTGGATGTTGATGTAGAGCCCGTCGTCGCTCTTCATCTGCAGGGCCGTCTGTACGCCCGTGGGCGAGAAGGGCGTCTGCGACGAGTTGGGCGTGATGGCGCCGGGCATCAGCTCCCGTATCTGCGAGAGTTTCGACTCCGTGTAGTCGTACTCCTGCGTGTCGTAGTCGCCCGGGATCCAGAACGCCGTGTGGTCGCCCGCCATGGCGAACTGTGTTTTCTCCTCGCCGATGACGAAATAGGTCAGCGACTCCTGTTCGGGGAATTCGTAGCGGAATCCGAGCCCGTCGTCGTAGAGCCGGAAGCGGATCGTCATGTCGCGGCCTGTCGCGGCCTGCCGCAGCGTGACGGCCATTTCGTTATAGCGGTCGCGGATCTCGGCCTGCTCGCCCCATACGGGACGCCATGTCTGGTCGGACTCGCTGCGGGCCACCTGCCCGAGGGTGAACCCGTCGTAGAGCGATACCGGGCGCCCTGGTTCGCCCTTGCGGATTTCAGCCCCGAATTCCAGCTTTGGGGCTTCGCCGCGCAGTTCGAGCCCCATGCCGCTGGGCAGGATCACGGGGCGCTCCTTGTAATCGAGCGTATAGGTGGGGCGGCCTCCATCCGCCAGGCTGAACTCCAGGCGGAGGCGGCCGTCGGGCGAGAGGAGCGTCTCCTGTGCCGTGCAGGCTGCACCGGCCAGCAGCGCGGAGATATATAAAAATATTTTCTTCATGGTTCGGTCTTGTTATTTACGTTTGAATTCTACGATCAGCGCCTGCCGCGGGCCGACCGTGGTGGTATCGTCCACCTCCGTGGCTTCGCCCGTCAGGACGTTGCGCCCGTCGCTTAGCCCCGAGGCGATCTCGGCATAGTGCGACCACGGCACCTGTTTCTTGCCCCGCGAGTTGTTGATGAAGACGAATACCGCGTCGGTGTCGTCATAACGGAAATAGGCGTAGGTGTTGTCGCGCGAGAGGAAGTGCATCGTGCGGCCGTTGTGGATCACGGGCTTCGACTTGCGCCATTGGAAGAGCCGCTGCGTGTAGTCGAAGAGCCCCGCCTGTACGGCATCGCGCTGCGCCGGGTCGAACAGGTTCACCGCGTCGCCCTCCCAGCCGCCGGGGAAATCCACGCGCAGCCCGCCGTGTCCCTGCGAGAGGTCTTTCGAGGTGAACATCATCTCGTCGCCCGAGAATATCTGCGGGATGCCGCGCATCGTGGCCAGCATCGCCATCGAGAGTTTCAGCCGGTCGGGGTTTCTGCGTACGATGTCGCCGATGCGGTCGGTGTCGTGGTTGGCGACGAAGATCATCATTTTCGACAGGTCATGGTAGACGAAATCGTGCGACAGGCAGTCGTAGACGCGCGTCATGCCCTCGCCCCAGCGGAGCGAGTCGGTGGGCAGCGCCCGGCAGATGGCCTCCTGCAGCGGGAAATCCATGATCGACGGCAGGTGTGAGTCGAAGCCGTCCTTGTTGGGATTGCCGCCCTGCCAGTATGCCAGTTGCGGGATCGACGACGTCCAGCATTCGCCCACGATGTTGAAATCAGGGTATTCCCTGCGTACGGCCGCGCACCACTCGCTCATCGGCACCTTCTCGTTGTAGGGGTAGGTGTCGACGCGGAACCCGTCCAGGCCGGCATACTCGATCCACCACACGGCCCATTGCTTGAAATATTGCAGCACGTAGGGATTGTCGAGGTTCATGTCGGGCATCGACGGCACGAACCAGCCGCTCTCCTGCAGGTCGAGGTCGTAGCGCGAAGCGTTGGGATCCATGTTCGTCGAGAAGCAGACGTTCGTCCCGGTGTATTCGGGGAACTGGTGTATCCAGTCCCTGAAAGGCAGGTCTTTCATCCACCAGTGGCCCGTGCCGCAGTGGTTGGTGACGATGTCCATAATCACCTTCAGCCCGTGCTCGTGGGCTTTGCCGACGAACTCCCGATACAGTTCGTTCGAGCCGAACCGGGGGTCTATGCGGTAGTAGTCGCCGCAGGCGTAGCCGTGGTACGAACCTTCGGGTTCGTCGTCCAGCAGCAGCGGCGTGGGCCATACGGCCGTGGCGCCCAGCCCTGCGATGTAATCCAGGTGGTCGATCATCCCCTGCAGGTCGCCCCCGTGGCGGCCGAAGAAGGCGCTGCGGTCGGCGCGCTCCCGCGTGTGGGGCGTCGAGTCGTTCGACGCATCGCCGTTGGCGAAGCGGTCGGGCATCAGGAGGTAGATCATGTCGGCCGTGGTGAAACTCTTGCGTGCGGCCGAGCCTTCGGCGCGTGCCGCGATCTCATAGGGAACCTTGAACTGCCGTTCCCCCTGCGAGAATACGAGGTAGTAGGTGCCCGGCTCCGCGTCGGGTTTCACCTCCACGTCCACGAATAGGTAATTGGGACTGTCGGCCTTGTGGCGGGCCTTCACCCCGACGCCCTGTCCGCCTTCGATGCGGACGTCGTATGCCGCGATGCCGGCCCCGTTGACGAGCAACTGGAGCGGGGTCTGCATTCCCGTCCACCACGAGAGGGGTTCGACGCGGGTAACCTCGCCCGAGGCGTCTGCCACCGAGGCGGGGTCGAATGCGGACTGTCCTGTCCCTGTGCAGGAGAGCAGTCCGGCTGCTGCGAGTGTCATGAAAAATCGGTTCAAAATATCGTCGTTTGTAAAGTTAGCAAAAAATCGGTTTCCAGCGATTCCCGTTTCGCCCGGGGCATCCTTGTGCTTCTCATGCGCATCCCCGTGCTTCTCGGATGGTTTACTGTCTATTCCCGTCGGGTGCTATCGGGTTCCCGGCGCTGTTTCCGCGCATCCCCGGCGCATGTCCGCAACCCTTATCTCCTGTCTTGTGCGAAGACCAGCCACTGCCATGCGGGAAGCACGGTGCGGGTGCCGCCCGTGTATTCCTTCCCGGTGAAGAACTCGCGGCGCGAGCCCTCGAACGGCAGGTCGAATGCGACCTCCTCCGCGCTGAGGTTCGCAGCGACTGTCACCTCGTTGCCGCCGGCCGTGCGGGAAAACAGCATCAGGCCGTCGGGTGTTCGTTCTCCGAGCGGGTATGCGGCCTGCCCGCCGCGTTCTCCGGCCGCGAGCGCCGGGTTCTCGTGGCGCAGCCGGATCAGTGCGGTGTAGAAATCCGTAAACCCGTTATGTTCCCACGCGGGTACGGGGTCTTTCTCGAAGAACTCGAAGCGGTGGTCGAACCCCATCTCCTGTCCGGTATAGACGAGCGGCTGCCCGTTGGGCAGCGTGAAGGTCAGCAACGCCATCACGCGTGCCGCGTCGCCCATGCGCTCGAATTCCGTCCCGGCCCACGAGTTTTCGTCGTGGTTCGAGGTGAACATCAGGCGGAACGCCTCGCGCGGCATGGCAGCGGCATCCCTGGCGACGTAGGCACGCAGGTCTGCGGCGCTTTTCCGTCCCTGTGCGATGTCGTTCAGCAGGTGGTGCAGCTCCCACGCATACGAGGCGTCGAACGCCCCGTCGTGCAATGCGGGGGCTTCGCCCTCGGCGAGCAGGTAGATGCCGGGGTACTCCTTCCGCAGTGCGGGCAGCGTCTGCTGCCAGAAGTCGATGGGTACCTCGCACGCCATGTCGCAGCGGAATCCGTCGATGCCGCGGTCGAGCCAGAAACGCATGGCGGCCGCCATTGCGGCACGCATGTCCGCGTTGCCGTAGTCGAGCTTGGCGATGTCCGTCCAGTCGTACTGCACGATGGTGTTGCCCAGCGAGTCACGTACATACCAGTCGGCCGGGCGCTCCTCGATCCAGCGGGCATCGGGCGAGGTGTGGTTGGCCACCCAGTCCAGGATCACGCGCAGCCCGAGTCTGTGGGCTTCGGCCAGGAACCGGTCGAAATCCTCCAGCGTGCCGAATTCGGGGTTGACGGCTTCGTAGTCGGAGATGGCGTAGTACGAGCCGAGGGTTCCCTTGCGCTCCTTGACGCCGATGGGGTAGACGGGCATCAGCCAGACGACGTCCACGCCCAGCTTTTGGAGCCGGGGCAGGTGGCGTGCGGCCGCCGCCAGCGTCCCTTCGGGGGTGTACTGGCGCACGTTCATTTCGTAGACGACCGAGTTGTAACTCCAGTCGGGGTGGGCGGCCGGTTGCTGCGGCCGTGTGCCGCAGGCAACCAGTACCATTGCGAGAAGTAATGCGGGCAAGCGTTTCATGGCGTGTCGTTTAGAGCGTGAATACCACCGACGACCAGGCGCCCATGAGCAGTTTCGACGAAGCGTCGCCGCGCTGAAGTTTCACTTCACCTGAGACGCCTACGGCCTTGTCCGGTTGGTCGGTAAGGGTCAGTATCTGTGTCTCCTGGCCGAAGTTGTGCACGACGAGCATCCGTTCGCCGTCCAGTTCGCGGTACCAGGCCGCGATGGATTGCTGCGAGGTGTTGCCGTCGTTGTAGACCGGGTGTTTGACCATCTTGCCCTGCGCCAGCACGGGATAGGTGTTGCGCAGCCGGGCGAACGTGCGGTAGAGGTTGAGCAGCGAACCGTCGTCGTCGGCCTGCGCCTCGACCGAGATTGCTGCGGTCAGCATCTGCATGTCGATCTTGCCCGAGAGGCTTCCCGAAGCCAGTTCGTTGCCCGCCTTGTCCCACAGGATCGGGGTGCGGACATATTCGTCGCCGTTGGATTTGGTGCCCCAGTACCCGAGCTCTTCGCCCTGGTAAATGTAGGGTGCGCCCTGCGCCGTGAGCAGTACGGCGGCCGCCACCTTCATCTTTTCGACGGACTGCCCCAGGTCGGAGCCCGTGCGATCCTCGTCGTGGTTCGAAAGTTTCGTGGCTTCGATGTAATCGCTGCGGTACTGTGCGTAGAGGGGCTGCACGTCGAGGATGTCCTTGACGAAATAGCATCCGATGCCGTTTTGCAGCGCCCATTTGAGCTTGTACCAGAACGTGAATTCGAACAGTGCCGGCAGCCCCCGGTAATAGGGTGCCGCCTTGTCCGCTTCGTCGAGCATCTCGCCCACCATGTAGAAATCGCCCTCTCCGCCGGCGGCCTTGTAGGTCTCGTTCATGCGGTCGTAGAATTTCTTGAGGAACGTGGGGTTCTCGTCGTTGTAGGCGTTGTGGTAGATGTGCTTCACGGCATCGAGGCGGAACCCGTCCACGCCCATGCGTACCCACTTGTCAGCCGCTTCGGCGACGGCCTTGAACGCCCTGGACTGCTCGGCCTCGGCGGCTTTGCCGTAGTTGAGGTCGGCGAATGCCGCCGTCCAGAAGTGCGAATGGTACATCGTCGGCAGCGAGAACTGCACGTTGGCCGGGTCGGCCGAGCGGTTCGACATCAGGGTGAAGGGCTCCCCGAACCGGATGATCGTCCGGTTGTCCGGGGCGCCGTATTTGGTGCCTGCGGCCCACGACGTGGTCGAGGTGCGGACGAGGAATCCCCAGTCGGAATCGAAGTCGAGCGTCAGTTCGTAGCTGTTGCCGCCCCTGGCGTAGAAGCGTTTGCTCGTGCCGTTGCCGAAATAGAGGTATTTGTCGTCCGCGCCGCCCTGCGTATTGTCCGCATCCGCGGCATCGGTCGTTTCGGTAACGGTCACCGTCGGGCTGTCGGCATTTGTCCAGTCGAGTACGAACTTGAAGCGCCCGGCGGCACCCGCCCCCGTGTCGGTCGAGAACCATTGCCCGGCATCGTAGCCTGCGGCGCCTTCCGTGGCGATCTGGTCGATCCGCCCGGCCGCGATGTCGGCCTGCGGGTCTTCGGAGAAGATATAGCGGTCACGGTAAGGGCTCCCTTCGGACGCGGCGGCCGATTTGAACCACGGGTGGTCTTTGCCTGTATGGTTGAGCACGTAATCCAGGTAGACCCGGATGCCACGGGCATGGGCCGCGTCGATGAATGCCCTCAGGTCGGCGTCCGTCCCGAAGGCGGGGTTGACCGCCTCGTAGTCGAGCACGTCGTAACCGTGGTACGAAGCCGCCGGATGGATCGGCGAGAGCCATACGGCCGAGGCGCCGAGTGCGTCGATGTAGTCGAGCCGCCGGGTCAGCCCCGGCAGGTCGCCCACCTTGTCGCCGTTGCCGTCGGCGAAGCTGTATACCAGCAGCTGGTAGCTTATGTCGGCGCGTTTGCGGTTGTCCCACGCATCGGGCTGGGCGACGACCTGCTCGCCCTCGAAATCCTGGGAGGCATCGCCGCTCTGTGTCACGGTGACGACGACCGGATCGCAGCCCGGGGCGGTGAAGGTAAGCGTCGCGGAGCGTTTCGACGACTCGTTTGCGGTCGCCGTGACCGCGAACGACGTGGAGGTTTTGCCCGATGTGAGGGCCGGTGTGCACCATGCGGTATTGTCGCTCTGCGTCAGCGACCACGCGCCCGCATCGGTGCGCAGGTCGAGCAGCCGGCTGCCGCCTGCGGCTTCGAATTCTATCTCCGTGGGGGTCACGGAGAGCATACTGCCGCCGGTATCGCCGGTCTTGTCGTCGCTGCACGACACGGATACGGAAAGTACGAGTGCCAGCAGCAGGAAAAGAAATTTTTTCATAGCGGAATCTCGGTTAAAGTTCGTTTCGGGGCCTGCCGTCCGGTCAGGGGCGGCAGGCCAGAAACGGGACGGCAATCTCTGTGTGCCGTCCCGTGAAAGGGTGGCCGTTATTCGGCCTCTGCCGGGGTCTTGCCCTCGGACATGATGTATATCTGCGAATTCGCGAGGTCGAAATAGATGTCGTAGGTGCCGTCGAGCTGGACTTTCATGTTCTGCGAACCGCCGCTGGTGATGATGTCTACGGCCTTGTTGATGTCGACCGCACCGCCCGACGCCGTGCCGTAGTTCTTGGAGTCGTCCCAGGCGTTATTGAAGCGGATCTTGAATTCGCTGGCGGTGGTCAGGGCTACGCCTTTGCGAACGAGGTAGGCGCCCTCCTCGCTCATGGAGAAATCGCCCAGGTCACCCCATCCGGTGATGTTGCCGACCAGTCCCCATGTGTCGGCGACCAGCTCGGGCTTGGCGCCTGCGGCCATCACGTAGGCGCGTCCCGCCTCGGGCAGCAGCCAGTAGTCGTACGTGCCGGCTTCGGCGATCACGGCATTGACCTTGTCGGCGGAAACCTTGAAGGCCGAGCCGATCGTGCAGGTGTAGGGGCTGCTGCCGGCGAATGCGGCGTCGGCCCCGATCCACTGCGACTCGTCGCCGCTCTTGAAGAGGAATTCCGAGTTGGCGGCTACCTCGACCCCTGCGGCCTTGTAGGCCACGATGTTCGAGCTGGCGCTCTCCATGGCCGTCGGGCCCCAGTCGGGGGTTGCGACGGTCTGGCCGTGGATGTACCAGTCGGCCTTTTCCGGCCCCGGGTCGGGTTCTTCGCCGCCGCCCGTGCCGTAGTCGCCGGCATTGAGTTCGTAGGTGATCTCCGCAGAGTTGTTCAGGGTTGCGTATACGCGGTAGTTGCCCGCCGTGGCCTTGATGTTGTCGCCGTTCTGCGAAAGGCGTCCGTCCGCCCCGCCGAAGTTTATCGCCCAGTCGTTGTCCGCACGGAATTTGAATTCCCCGGCGGTCAGTGTGACGTCGACCCAGAAACGCTGTTTTTGGGTGTCGAAATTCATCTCCGTGTCGGTGTCCCAGCCGCCCGGAGTGGCATCGCCGATAATACCCATCGAGTTGAACGACAGCTTATTGCTTAACGTTAATGTCGAACGGTCGAATACGAAGCGGTAGAAGCGCTTGGAATAGACCATGATGTTTCCGGAACCGCCGCTGGAGATCAGCGTGATCGACGGGGCTTCCGTTTCCGGAGCCGCAGCATCATCGTCGGTGCCCCAGTTGCAGGCATCGTTCCAACCGGCTTCGCCGCTCAGTTTGAAGCCGTTGGCGGCTTTTTCGCCCAAGTCAACGATAGCTTCGTAGGTGACCTCGTCGCCGGAGAAACAGAACAGTCCCTGTGCGTTGTCGAAATTCCAGCCGCAGTAATCGCCGATTACCCAGACCTGGGGATAGGTACGCTCGGCCGTTGTCACGGTCATGCGGACGGTGGCGGGGGCGGAGTAGAATTTCTCGAAGTCGGTGCCGATCGTGGCGCTGATGTAGAAATCCACGTCTGTAGGTTCGCCCGAGGGAACCCCCAGGCCGCCGTCTTCCACGGACAGCGCAAGGATGTTGTTGAGGCTTTCATAGGTCTGTTCCGACGAGGTGCCGTTCATTCCCGTGAAGAGCACCAGTTTCGCACCGTCGTTGTACGAGGCTTCGATCGAGTAGTTGATCTGGGTGCGGACGCCGAAGTCGGCGGCGTCCCAGGTGAAGGTCTGCGTCGAGCCCATGTTGTCGGGCGTAATGACGATCTCCCCGGGCAGCGCATGCAGCACGGGCGCCACGACCTTGTCGGGGTCGTAGGCCTTTACCTCGTCGAGCTTTTGGCAGGCGGAGAGGAGTCCCGTCGCAGCCGCCAGCATCATCGCATATCGTGTAATTTTCATAGTCGTACGATTTTTAGGGTTGGTTATTTATCGGTTGCGTTTCCGTAGCCGGGATTCTGGTGCAGTTCGGGGTTGGAAGCGAGCTCCGACGAAGGGATGGCAAAGATTTTCATGTAATCATCGAACCCCTGTCCGGTGAAGGTGCCGCCCTTGTATGTCCAGAGGAACGACGGGGTGGTGAACTTGCCGTAGCGGATCAGGTCGGTGCGGCGGTGCCCCTCCCACATCAGCTCGCGGGCACGCTCCTCGAGTAGGTAGTCGGCCGTGACCGACGAGGGGGCCGATACCCCGGCACGGTTGCTCAGCTCCTGGAGTTTCGGCAGCGCGGTGTTGGCCTGTCCCAGGTTCATGCAGGCCTCGGCGTAGATCAGGTAGATCTCGCCCAGGCGGATCATCGGGAAGTCGATGTCGCTGTATGCCTTCGATGCAGCCGTGGCAAGGAATTCGTCGTTGGTCATGTCGTGGGGGATATTGTTGAACTTGAGGCAAGTCCACCCGTTGAGGAAGACATAGAGCGCATCGTTCATTGACTCCTGGCGGCCTTTGATGTAGAACATTCCGCCGCGTTTGTCACTGACCGTATATTCGCCCGTGGTGTAGTCCGCGTTGCGGGCGTTGAAATATTTCTGCACGTATTCGTAGGGTACGCGGATGCCGGCCCAGCCGTTGTTCACGCCGTTGATCTTCTGTTCGGCCGTCACGTCGGTGGCGGCGATGGCTGCCAGCGTCAGGTACGACGTGCCGCCGTAGGACTGCGTCTGCTCGGCGTCGTATGCCACGCCGAAGATGATCTCCTTCAGGGCGTCGGCGTTCTCGCCGTTGTCGCCGCGGAAGAGGTCGGAATACTCCGGGCAGAGCGAGTAGCCCATGCCGAAGATCGCTTCGCAGGCGGATTTGGCCTCCGTCCACATCGGGGTGCCGGCATAAACCTCGGCATTGAGGTACATGCGGGCCAGCAGGCCGTTGACCGCACCCTTGTCGGCACGCGGGTAGTTCGAGCGTGCGGCAGGCATCGCGCTTTCGTCCGAAGCCAGGTCGGTCAGCTCCGAGATGCAGTAGTCAAAGACATCCTTGCGCGAGGCCTGTTTGGGGTTCACACCGCCGCCGAAGGGCGAGGTCTCGGTCGTGAAGGGCACGTCGCCGAACACGTCGAGGGCGATCCAGTAGAAATAGGCGCGCAGGAAACGGGCCTCGGCACGGAAGCTCTGGATCCTGGCGGCCAGTTCGCTGCTCACGCCGCGGTCGGAGAGTTTGTCCGAGGCGGTCTGGCGCAGGTACTCGTTCACGTAGGCGATGCCCTGCAACGTACGTACGTAGACGGCGTAGGTCGCGTCGTTGTCGGCGTCGGACCACGTGTCGGTATTCATGGCGCGAACCCAGGCGTCGTTCTCCCAGGCGCATTTGCAGGCGTCGGCCGTAACCTCCTGGATCGTCCAGAATGCGCGGATGAGCTCCGAGGCGCCGCCGTCGCTGACCTGCAGGTCGGTGGTGTCGTTCGAGACGAAATTGAAATAGAGTTTGGTGAGCCCGGCCAGGTAGCCGTTCTCGTCTTTCCCGTAGACGGTCTCCGAGGTCGAGTCGGACGGGTTGAGGGGCAGGGTGTCGAGATCCCCGATGCACGAAGTGAGCAGCATCGTTGCGCCTGCCGCCGCCAAGGCGAAATGTTTTATGTCGATTTTCATGGTTCGTTCGTTTTTAGAAGTTTACATTCAGACGCAGCGAATAGGTGCGCGGGCGCGGCCAGATCGAGCCGTCGATGCCGTTGACGCCCGGTATTTCGGGGTCTACGCCGCTGTAATCGGTGATGACGAATACGTTCTGCACGCCGAAGGCGACGCGCATCGAACCCTTCCAGTTGCCGATCTTGTTGAACGTGTAGCCGAGGTTGATGTCGTCCATGCGGAAGAACGAAGCGTTTTCGAGGAACATGTCCGAATACCACTGCTCGCCGCTGTTGGCCTTCGTAAAGCCGGTCTTCTTGACCAGCCGTGCGAAGTTGGGCAGGTTGCCGGCGTTGATGTCGATGTTGGACGTCGAGTTGGCCGAGGCGAAGTCGTTGAAGACCCAGTTGCCCGCCGAACCGTGGCCGTTGAAGCCGAAGTCCCAGTTCTTGTAGCTCAGCTTGAGGCTGATGCCGTAGAAGAAGTCGGGGTTGGGGCTCTTGTCGGTCACGTAACGGTCGGCCTGTGTGATCTTGCCGTCCTTGTCACGGTCGACCAGCGCGTTCTGGATCGGATTGCCGTCCTGGTCGTATACCTGCTGGAAACAGTAGAAAGTGTAGGGCGCATAGCCTACCTTGTGGATCTGGAGCAGGTTGCCCGTGCCCTTGGTGATGCTTCCCGTCTGGATGTTGTAGTCGGGGTCGTCGGTGTTGTTGAGCTTGGTGAACTCGGTGTGCTGGAACGTGCCGTTGAAGCCGACCGTGAGGTTCCAGTCCTTGGTCTGCACGGGGATGAAATTCAGGTTGAATTCCACGCCCTTGTTCTCCATCGAGCCAATGTTGGTGAGCACCGTGTTGCCGAAGTTCGAGCCCATGGGGGTGATGACGCTGTTCAGAAGGTCGTCCGTCTGACGCAGGTACCAGTCGACGCTGCCGTTGATGCGCCCGCCGAGGAACCCGAAGTCGAGGCCGACGTTGTAGGTCGTCGTGGTCTCCCATTTGATGTTGGGGTCGTAGGCGCCCGGCGTGAGGTAGAACATGTGCCCGGCGCTGCCCATGTAATAGGTCTTATAGACGTCGGTCGACATGTAGTAACGCGCCAGGTAGGGGTAGTTGGAACCGATCTCCTGCTGGCCGGTCTGTCCGACGCCGACGCGCAGCTTGAGGGCCGAGACGGCACGCGAATCCTTCAGGAAATTCTCCTCGGCGATGTTCCACGCAAAGGCGCCCGAAGGGAAGAGGCCCCAGCGGGTATCCTTCGAGAAACGCGAAGAGGCGTCGTCGCGCAGCGTGAAGGTGAAGAGGTATTTCGAGGCGATCGAATAGTTCAGGCGTCCGTAGAACGAGAGCAGGTAGTTCTCCTGGCGGTTGAACGGGTAGCGCGAATCCTCGCCCTTCTGCTCGTGCGTCTCGTTGAAATAGGATACCGAGTGGTCGGAGCTGTAGAAATGCTGCCACGAATAACCGGCCATCACGTCGAGGTGGTGGATGCCCCACTCCTTATTGAAGTTGGCGTAGAATTCGAGCAGCTGGTTGCGGCGGAAGTTCGTCGTCCACGAATACTGTCCCCAGCCGCGGGCCTCGGTGTCGGTGTATGCCTGGAACGAGCCGGGGTTCACGCCGTCGTAGGTCTTGGCGCTCGATACGTCGAGGCCGAGGTTGAGGTTGAAGCGCAGCGCCTCGAAGCCGTGAACCTTATAGTCGATCTGGGCGTTGCCGATGAAACGCTTGGCACGCGCCGTATTGTCGCGGTCGTAGAGCTGCGAGAGCGGGCCTGCGCCCAGCAGGGTGTTGGGCGTGAAGTCCTCGCCGCGGCCCGATCCGTAGTTCCAGTATCCGTTGGTGGTCGTGTAGTCGATCGAACCGTCGTCGTTGCGGAAATAGGGGTCGATCGTGGGGTTGAAGAAGGCCGCCGAACCCACCACGCCGCCCGAGGCGTAGCGCTGCGACGTGATGACGCCCTTGGCGTTGAGGTTGACCGTGAGGTGCTTGTCGAAGAAGTTGGGCGAGAGGCTCAGGTCGAGCGTCCCGCGTTCGTATTTCGATGTTTCGAGCGTACCCTGCTGGTTGGTGTAGCCCACCGATGCGCGGTAGGGCATCCTATCGTTGATGTTGCCGATCAGGCTGACGTTGTGGTCATGCGAAATGGCGGTGCGGAAGACCAGATCCTGCCAGTTGGTGTTCTTGTCGCCGAGCATCGACTGTACCTTGTCGCCCGTGGTCGTACCTGCGGGATACACCTGGTCGATGTAGGTGCGGAACTCGCCGGGGGACATCACGGGCAGCTCGTCGGAGTTGGTCTGGACGCTCACGCTGCCGCTGTACGATACGCGGGGCGTGTTGCCGCGCCCCTTCTTGGTGGTGACGAGGATGACGCCGTTCGAAGCACGCGAACCGTAGATGGCCGCCGCCGAAGCGTCCTTGAGCACGGTGAAGGATTCGATGTCGTTGGGGTTGATCGTCTCCAGCGGGTTGGCCATACCCTTGCCGCCGTCGACTGCGATGGGCACCCCGTCGATCACGATCAGCGGGTCGTTCGAGGCGTTGAGCGAAGCCGCACCGCGCACGCGGATGGTGGCGCTCGATCCGGGGCCGCCGTCGCCGGGGATGATGTGTACGCCCGGAACCTTGCCCTTGAGCATGTCCTGCGTGGAGACCACGGCTCCGCGGTTGAACTCTTCGGCCTTGATTGCCACGACCGAACCGGTCATGTCGTTCTTCTTGACCGAACCGTAGCCGATCACCACCACGTCGTCGATGCCCATGGCATCCTCTTCGAGCGTGAGGTGTGCCAGCAGCGACGAACTGGCCACCAGGCTGACGGTCTTGTAACCGACATAGCTGACTTCGATGACCGATTCGGGGCCGGCGGCGCGGATGGCATAGTCGCCGTCGATGCCCGTCGAGACGCCGTTGGTCGTGCCCTTTTCGACGACGGTAGCGCCCAGGATCGGCATTCCGGACTTGTCGACAACTACGCCTTTAACCTCATAACCAGCGTTTTGCGCCAGCGTGAGGGGGGGGGTAAATTGACATATGAGCAAGATACCCGCACACATAGTTAAAAATCGTTTCATAAGAATTTTGGTTAGTTTATAAGTTGATTTTATGGATTGTAGGTCATTGGGCCTTGTGTTCTTTGACCAGGAAGACCGACACGGCGGCCAGCAGCATGAAGACCCCGGCGAGCGCCAGCATGTCGGCCGCGTCGGAGGCGAAGCAGTACTTGACGATGGCACCGCCGGTCAGTCCGATGACGATCTGGGGGACGGTGATCGTGAAATTGAAGATACCCATGTATACGCCCATGCGGCGTGGCTCGACTGCGCGCGACAGGATGGCGTAGGGCATGGCGAGGATGCCCGCCCAGGCGATGCCGATCCCTACCATCGGGAGCATCAGCGCGTATTGGTCGTGCAGCAGGCACAACCCCGCTAAGCCCAGCGCCCCGGCGAGCAGGCAGGCCGCGTAGACGGGTTTGTTGCCGTAGCGCGCGGCGACGCGCCCGAGGAACAGGGCGGCGATGCAGGCGGGGATGGGGTAGGTGCCGTTGAGCACGCCGACCCAGGTCTGCGTGGCACCGGCCGAGAGTACTTCGCCCGTGGCATGGTCGGTGACCACACCCGTGATGGCAGGTTTGAGGTAAGTCCACATCAGGAAGAGCGCCGCCCACGAGAAGAACTGCGTGACGCCCAGCCGCACCATCACGCCGGGGACGTTGCGCATGAGGCCGACGAAGCTCACCGGTTTGGCGTCCTCCTCGGAGAGGTTGTTGTAGCGGGCGAACTCCCCGGGCGGATATTCCCGTGTCTTGAACGAGGTGACGAGCACCGTGAGCAGCAGGATCGCGCCCCCGGCATAGTAGGAGTAGGCGATGTGCGGCGAAACATGCCCCGGAGCGGCCTCGTCCGACACGCCGAGCCATGTCATGACGAGCGGCAGGATAGCGCCGACGACCGCACCGAGGTTTATCAGGAAGGTTTGTACCACGTAGCCCTGTGTCTTCTGCGAATCGTCGAGCATGTCGGCCACCAGCGCTCGGAAGGGCTGCATCGTGACGTTGAACGACAAATCCATGAACAGCAGGATGAAAGCCCCCATGGCGAGCGGGGCGAAGGCGAGCAGTTTGGGGCAGTTGGGCATGAGCACCAGCGCCAGCGCCGAGATCAGCGACCCGCCCAGGATGTAGGGGATGCGGCGGCCCCAGCGCGTCCAGGTGCCGTCGGAAAAAAGCCCCACGATGGGCTGGACGATCATGCCGGCCAGCGGTGCCGCCAGCCAGAAGTAGCTCAGGTGGCTGACATCTGCCCCCAGCGATTCGAAGATGCTCGACGTGTTGGAATTCTGGAGCGAATATCCGATCTGCACGCCGAGGAAGCCGAAGCTGAGGTTCCAAATCTGCCAAAATGAGAGTTTAGGCTTGGTCATTTCGGTTTTTCGGTTGGTTTTCAGGTTATACAAATTTTAATAAAAAAATCCGGACGGCGAACCGCAGGGCGACGAACGGAAGGTTCAGCCGGATGAACGGGCGGATTTTTGCGACGAACGGTAGCCCGCGGGGGACGATTTGGAATTTCCGCGGAAAAACACTACCTTTATTCATAAATAAACAAAACCCGTATATACTTTAATACAGCCTCAGTCAGCCTATATGCGATCGCTCAAAGTGTCCGGAATTATCCACCTGTTCGCCGTGCTCCATGCCGTGGTCGCCCTTTCATGCCATCTGGCGGGGATCAACGACGAGTTGGTGCTGACGCTGCTGACGATCGTGCTGATCGTGCTGATCTGCCTCAAACGGGGACTGAACGTGGAGTTCACCGCTGCCAGCGTGATCGTCGTCAACGTGATCGGCTACCTGCTGGGTACGGGCGGTGCGCAGTTGATCGAGCTGTTATTGCACGCCCCGCCCGTGGTGCATGCCGTCTCGACCTTCATAACCACCGAGATTCTGGGCTGGAGCATCGTGTGGTTCACCAAGTTGTTCCGCCGCGGCGACGACACGGCGAGCCGCTCCTCGGCCTGGACGCCCCGCATCGGGTTGCTGCTGCTGGCCGTGGGGGTGATTTTCGTGCTGAGGCTGGCCTATGTCGAGCTCTTCTCATCGCCTTCCTTCTCCACAGACCGCCTTTACCACATGGCCGACTTGCTGGCTTCGAACTCCGCGGCACTGATTATCCTGCTGTGCGTCAATATCATCTATGTCCGGCATACGCGCAGGCGTGAAACCCGGCACGGTCTGATCGCCGAAATCGCGGCGTTCCTCCTGTTCGTGCTGTTCACGTCGGCCTGCGTGGCGCTCATTACGGGGTTGCACCTGCCGTTCGCCTTCGACCGCTCGTTCTCCGCACGGGAGTTCCTGCAACTGTGGATCGTCACCCTGCTGGTCGAGGTGACCCTCTATTCGGTCGTATTTATGGTCGATTACGCCCTAGTCGCGCGTGCCGTGCTGCGTGCCGAGCGCGGCAAGGCGCACCAGGCGCAGTTCCGTTACATGAAACTCAAACAGCAGGTCAACCCCCATTTCCTGTTCAACTCGCTCAATATCCTCGACTGCCTGGTCTGCGAGCAGCGCACGGAGCAGGCCAGCGCCTACATCCATAAACTGGCGGGCATTTACCGTTACATGCTCCAGAACGAGGAGGAGACGCTCGTGCGCCTGCGCGAGGAGATGGCTTTCGTGGGGATGTACGTCGACCTGTTGCAGGTGCGTTTCCCCGAGGGGTTTCGCGTGGAGACCGACATTCCGGACGAGGCCATGAACCGCCATGTCCTGCCCTGCTCGGTGCAGCTGCTGATCGAAAACGCCATCAAGCATAACTCGGTGGGGGCCGACCGGCCGCTGGTGATCCGCATCGTCGCCGTGGCCGAGGCCGTGACGGTGTCGAACAACCTTCAGCTGAAGGTATCCGGCACTACCTCGACCCGTGTGGGGCTGAACTACATCCGCCAGCAATACCTCGACCTGTCGGGCATCCCGATCGGGATACGCCGTACCGATACCGAATATTGTGTCACCTTACCGTTGCTGTAATATGAACGTACTGATCGTAGAAGACGAAATGATGGCCCAGGCAAACCTGGCGCGAGCGCTGACCCAGCATTTTCCCGACGTACGGATCGTCGGGACGACCGGCTCGGTCAGGGAAACGGTGCTCTGGCTGCGCACGCCGGGGAACAGTGCCGATGTGATTTTCATGGACGTGGAGCTCTCCGACGGGGATTGCTTCGAGATATTCCGCCAGGCGGACGTAACGGCGCGGGTCATCATGACCACCGCATATGACAATTACGCCGTGCGGGCGTTCGAGGTCAACAGCATCGACTATCTGCTCAAACCGATCGACCCCGCAGCGCTGCGGCGTGCCGTGGAGCGTTGCCGGGTGCGGAGCGGGGGCATCGACCCCGACGTATTGCTGAACGCAATCCGCAGCCCGCGCGAATACAAACAGCGCTATGTCGTGCGTTTCAACGACCGGATCGTCCCGGTGCAGACCACCGACATCGCCTATTTCTACTCGGAAGAGAAAAACACCTACCTTGTCACGAACGACAACAACCGCTACATCATGGATCAGTCGCTCGACGTCCTTTCGGACGAACTGGATCCCGGGCGGTTTTTCCGCATATCGCGCAGTTGCATCATCGCCATGCCGGCGATCGTCAGCATCGTGAAATACCTGGGCAACCGGCTGAAGATCACGGCACGTCCGCGTCCGGAGTTCGAGATGGTGGTGAGCCGGTCGCGGGTCGACGACTTCCTGAAGTGGCTGGAGGGGAATGGCTGAGCCTTGGTCGCGACGGGCAGGTCTTCGGCCCCCCCCCTCCGTTTCCGGGTTTTGTCCTCCGGCCTTCCGGGTTACCGTTCCTGCGGCGGGCGGGGGCTCCGGTTCCGGCGGGAGAGGGGAGTTCCGCAGAGGAGTTCCTCTGGAATTTTCCGCCGAGGACTGAAAGTTCACTTTGAAGGATCATGCTGCGGGCGTTCCTCCGGAGGCGTCCTTCGAGGGCTTCGGTTGAGAGATCCCAGGAAGGGATTCCCGTGGAAGGTTTCCGCAGGGGCACCCGGGAGGATGGCGCGGCGGCATGATAAAAGGGGCGCTCCGGAAATTCCGGGGCGCCCCTTATTTTTGCGGCCGGGGGCGGCGCTG
>OGQB01001518.1_pt1 | contig 19505 bp, 15 predicted proteins | sample 1553071 | NCBI WGS metagenome assembly OGQB01 (sample SAMEA2580284, study PRJEB22360) | human gut metagenome | biome: human gut; feature: human-associated habitat; material: faeces | place: Denmark | collected 2008/2010
CAGAAGAACCTGCTCATACTATCAAAAACAGTATGAGGAGGTTCTTTTTTTATGAATCTGTATCTGCCAATCACTTATATTTACGCAAGAGAAATCCTGGATTCCAGAGGAAATCCGACCGTAGAGGTAGAAGTTACTGTAGGAGAAGGAATTGTTGGGATAAATGGATATACAGCGAGAGCGATAGTGCCGTCAGGTGCATCGACCGGGAAATTTGAGGCAGTGGAACTTCGCGATGGAAAAAAAGGCTATTATACAGGTTTGAGTGTGGAGAAGGCGGTAGAAAATGTAAATACGAAACTGGCAGAAGCAGTTATTGGAGAAAATGCACTGGATCAGAATCGGATTGATCAGATTCTGATTGATACGGATGGCACAGACAATAAGAGTAATGTAGGAGCAAATGCAGCACTTGGCGTTTCGATGGCGGTTGCAAGAGCGGCTGCGATGGCACTCAGAATTCCGCTTTATCAGTATCTGGGAGGCTGCCACAGTAAAAAAATGCCGGTACCGATGATGAATATTCTGAATGGGGGAAAACATGCAGATAATACAGTAGACCTTCAGGAATTTATGATCATGCCGGTGGGCGCGGAAAAGTTTGAGGAGGGAATTCGCATGTGTGTGGAGATCTACCAGATACTGCGAATTATTTTGAAAGAAAGGTCCCTGTCTACTGCGGTAGGAGATGAAGGCGGATTTGCACCGAATCTGGCAGACAGTCAGGAGGTTCTGGCATTAATTGTCCAGGCTGTGGAAAAAGCAGGATATAAACCGGGAGAAGATATTCTGATTGCGATAGATGCAGCGGCAAGTGAATTGTATGACGAGAATCTGAACTGCTATTATTTTCCGGGTGAGAGCCAGATGAAAGGAAAAGAGGTTTTAAGAGACAGCGGTGAAATGATTGCATATTATGAGGAACTTGTCAGGAAATTCCCGATAATCTCCATTGAAGACGGACTTCATGAGGATGACTGGGAAGGCTGGAAAGAGATGACCGAACGGCTGGGAAAAACGGTACAGCTTGTAGGGGATGATCTTTTTGTTACAAATATCAAACGACTGAAATGTGGGATACAGCTTCATGCGGCGAATGCAATTCTTGTCAAGGTGAACCAGATCGGCACGTTGAGTGAAGCTATGGATGCAGTAGAAATGGCACAGAATGCAGGCTATCGTGCAGTAATCTCACACAGATCCGGTGAGACAGAAGATGCATTTATCGCAGATCTGGCAGTTGCAACCGGTGCAGGCCAGATCAAAACCGGAGCACCCTGCAGATCGGATCGAAATGCAAAATACAATCAACTGCTCAGGATTGCAGAACAGCTTGAAAAACAGGCAGTTTATGAGAATCCGTTTGGCAGGGAAGGGTGAAAGAGCGGGCTGTTTACATGCAGCCCGCAAATTGTTTTTTGAAATGGAAATGACTAAAAACAGTTGAAATCGAAGAATGGTTATGATAGAATGAATTCTAGTTGATTAGGAGGTGTAACCGAAGTGCAGATTTTAAGAACTATTCTCACTGTTATTTTTGCCATAGATTGTATTGCGCTTACCGTTGTTGTACTTATGCAGGAAGGAAAGCAGCAGGGACTTGGTGGAGCGATTTCCGGAGCAGCGGATTCCTACTGGGGAAAGAACAAAGGTCGTTCTATGGAAGGACTGCTTGTTAAAATTACCAAATGGCTGGCAATCGGCTTCATGGTAGTTGCAGTAATTCTGAACATCACCAGAATCTGGGGCTGATAAGCGGTATTGTCTGAGCGCATATCGTGGATAAGAAGTACAGAATGTTACGAAAGCACTCCGCACGGCGGGGTGCTTTTTTCACTTGCAGCTACGCTGTAAGTGAAAAAAGCATTTTATCGCACTGCGGCGGAGCGGAAGGCGCCGTTTCATTTTATAACAGGTGATATATGGAAGATTTATTGGAAAAGAGAAAAAAACTGATCTGTGAGCTGGTGGAGGACGAAAAGTACGTCCCGATGAAAGAAAAGGAGCTCGCAATCTTCATGCAGGTAAAACCGGAAGACCGGCGCGAGCTAAAGCGTATTTTGGAGGAGCTTCTGGAAGAGGGAAAAATAGAACAGACCAAGCGCGGACGGTATGTGCGCGCAGAAAAGAAGCTCCTGCGTGCAGTTGGTTTGTACCAGTCGAGCGAAAACTTTGGCTTTGTCGTGCCGGACAACAAAAAGCTGCCGGATATTTTTATCCCGCGGGAAAAGAAAAAGGATGCCTATGACGGTGCGAAGGTCGTTGCAGAATATATCGAGAGTCGGGAAGAGGGCAAAAGTCCGGAGGGCGAGATCATAGAGGTGCTGGGCGGAAGAGATGAGCCGGGCATCGATATGCTCTCTGTTGTGCGTGCCCTTGGCATTCCGGATGAATTTCCGGAAAAGGTATTGAATCAGGCGCAGCGCGTCTCCAAGCCGGTCAGCGAGACGGATTGCGTGATGCGGCGTGATCTCCGGGCGGTACGGATGGTGACGATCGACGGCGAGGACGCGCGGGACCTGGATGATGCAGTCAGCCTTGAAGAAAAAGACGGAAGATGGCTGCTGGGTGTTCATATTGCGGACGTTGCAGACTATGTGCAGGAAAATTCCGCGCTGGACTGGGAGGCAAAGGAACGGGGAACGAGCGTTTACCTGCCGGATCGCGTGATTCCCATGCTTCCCAAGGAGCTGTCCAACGGGTGCTGTTCGCTAAATGCCGGGGAAGACCGACTGGCGCTGTCGTGCCTGATGGAAGTGGACAAGGGCGGAACTATCGGCAATTATGAGATTGTGGAATCGGTGATCCGTGTGGACAAGCGCATGAGCTATACGCAGGTGCAAAAAATTCTGGACGGCGACGAAGCCCTTTGGGAAGCATACCGCGACGAAGCGCCGATGCTTACAGAGATGGCGAAGCTTTCGAAGGTGCTTCGGCAGAAGCGAAAAGAGCGCGGCGCGGTGGATTTTGATTTTCCGGAAAGCAAGATCGAACTGGATGAAAACGGCGAGCCGCTGTCGATTCACCCGCATGAGCGAAACGACGCGACGAAGCTGATCGAGGATTTTATGCTGGCGGCAAACGAGACGGTGGCACAGCATTTTTACTGGCTGGAGGAGCCGTTTTTATACCGCGTACACGATAACCCGGATCCGGAAAAAATGCAGCAGTTGTCCGTATTTTTAGGAAATTTCGGCTATCGGCTGCATATCGGGCGCAAACAGGGAAAGCGTCAGGAAAACGGGGCAGACGTCCATCCGAAGCAGCTGCAAAAGCTTCTGGATCAGATCGAAGGGACGCCGGAGGAAGCGATGCTGTCGAGACTGATTCTGCGCAGCATGAAGCGCGCGGTCTATTCGCCGGATTGCAGTGGACATTTTGGACTGGCAGCAACACATTATTGTCATTTTACGTCCCCAATCAGACGATATCCCGATTTACAGATTCACCGGATTATCAAGGAGTTTCTGCGGGGACGGTTAAACGAAAAGCGAAAAGAGCATTACGAGGATATTTTAAACGGCGTGGCAAAGCATTCGTCCGAGACAGAGCGGCGTGCGGACGAGGCGGAGCGAATTTGTGAAAAGATGAAAAAGGCGCAGTATATGGAAAAGCATATCGGGGAGACGATGGAAGCGGTCATTTCCGGTGTGACGGGCTGGGGCTTTTATGCAGAGCTTCCGAATACGGTGGAAGGACTGGTTCCGGTATCGAGCCTGCGCAGCGATTATTTTATCTTCGATGAAGAAAACTCTGCGCTGGTCGGCGAACACACAGGCAAAACCTATCAGCTGGGCGAAACGGTGACGGTTCGGGTGACGGGTGCAAACCGGTATGCCGGAACGGTGGATTTTGAGCTGGAAGAGGCGGAAAAGAGAGGAAACGATGGCAAAATCAGCACAGAAACTGGTCGCGAACAATAAAAAAGCATATCACGATTATTTTGTAGAAGAAACCTGGGAAGCCGGTCTTGCACTCGCCGGAACAGAGGTAAAAAGCCTGCGCCTTGGAAAGTGCAGCATTAAAGAAGCGTTTATACAGGAAGACAACGGCGAAATGTACGTTTATGGCATGCATATTTCCCCCTATGAAAAGGGAAATCTGTTCAACAAAGACCCGCTGCGCACGAGAAAGCTTCTGCTGCACAAAGCAGAGATTTTAAAGCTTGCCGGAAAATGTAAGGAAAAAGGCTATACGATCATGCCGCTGCAGGTCTATTTTAAGGACGGGCGCGCAAAGATGGAGATCGGTCTCTGCCGCGGCAAAAAGCTCTACGACAAGCGGCAGGATATTGCAAAGAAGGATCAGCGCCGCGAGGTGGAGCGCGAATTTAAGGTGAAAAATCTGTACTAAATTGCAGGATGTCTGCCAATATGCTATGATTGTAAATTGTAATAGTTCGTTCCTGCGAAACTGCAGCGGATCGGAAAGGAGACCGATTTCATGAAAGCATTGAAAGAGCTTTTGAGTGAGCTTACCTTTACCTGTGAAAGAGGAAATCTGGAAAAAGAAATTACGGCGGTCGTTTATGACTCCCGAAAAATTGTAGAAGGCTGTCTGTTTGTCTGCATCAAGGGGGCAAATTTTGACGGACATCAGGCTGCAGCAGAGGCTGCAGAGAAAAAAGCGGCTGCGATTATCGTATCCCAAGAAGTAGAGCTTCCGAAACAGTCGGAAACGACCCTGATCCGGGTGGAGGATACCCGCTATGCCCTCGCGTTCGTATCTGCGGCGTGGTTTGACCATCCGGCAAAAAAACTGACGACGATCGGCATCACCGGAACGAAGGGCAAGACGACGACCACTTATCTGGTAAAATCCATCCTGGAAAATGCGGGACGGAAGGTAGGACTGGTCGGAACCATTGAAATTATTATCGGAGACACGCATATTCACGCGGTCAATACGACGCCGGAATCGTATCTTTTGCAGGAATATTTTGCCAAAATGGTGGAATCTGGCTGTGATACCGTTGTAATGGAGGTTTCCTCTCAGGCGCTGATGCTCCACCGGACCCAGGGTTTTGTATTCGATTTCGGTATTTTTACAAATCTGGAGCCGGATCATATCGGACCAAACGAGCATGGTAGCTTTGAAGAATATGCGCATTGTAAGAGTCTGCTGTTTCAGCAGTGCCGCGTCGGGATTGCAAACTGTGACGATGTGCACTGGCAGCTTATTACAAAGGAGCACACCTGCAGTCTGGAAACCTACGGCATGTCTAAAAAAGCCGACCTGCGCGCACAGAACCTGCAGTTTACAAACAGACAGGGACATCTCGGCATCGCCTTTGATGTGACCGGATTGATGAATTTCCATGCAGAAATCGCGATGCCGGGAAGGTTTTCGGTATACAACGCGCTGACTGCGATTGCGATCTGCAGACATTTTAAGGTGTCGGAAGCGGATATCTGTAAGGCGCTTCTGGCAGCAAAGGTTAAGGGACGTATCGAAATGGTCAAGGTTTCGAATGCGTTTACCCTGATGATCGATTATGCCCACAATGCGATGGCGTTGAAAAGTCTGCTGACGACGTTAAAGGAGTATGAGCACGGAAGGCTGGTCTGTGTGTTTGGCTGTGGGGGCAACCGTTCCCGGGAGCGCCGGTTTGAGATGGGAGAGGTGTCCGGAAATCTTGCGGACTTTACGATCATCACGTCCGACAACCCGCGTTTTGAAGAGCCGGAGGCGATTATCGAAGACATTATTACAGGCATGAAAAAGACAGATGGCGTCTATATTTCCATCCCGGACCGCAAAGAAGCCATTGCCTATGCGATCGACCACGGACAGCCCGGCGACATCATTGTGCTCGCCGGTAAGGGACACGAGGATTATCAGGAAATTAAGGGTGTGAAATATCCGATGGATGAAAGAGATTTGATTGCGGATATCTTAAAAGAAAGAGGAATTTCTTTTTGAAAAAAGAATTTGCGAACGTGATCGTGGATATCTCCCATGAAAAAGTGGATCGGCCCTTCGGCTACCGGATTCCGGAGCGCCTGGCAGACAGCGTGACACCCGGCGTGCGGGTAAAAATTCCGTTTGGTGCAGGAAATGCGCTGCGCACCGGCTATGTGATCGAGGTGACGGATCATTCGGAGTTCCCGCGGGAACGGATGAAAGAGATCGATTCTGTGCTTCCGGGAACAAAGGAGCCGTCACAGCGGTTGATCGTGCTGGCGGCGTGGATGAAGCAGCAGTACGGTTCTACGATGATACAGGCTCTGAAAACCGTTTTGCCTGCGAGGGCGACCGTCGGGGAAAAAGAGCGAAAAAGCATTGAGCTGCTGTTACAGGATGCACAGGCGCAGGAGCTGGCTGCGCAGATGGAAAGAAAGCATCAGACAGCGAGGCTCCGACTGTTACAGGAGCTTATGACGAACCGGACGATTTCGTGGGAGGCAGCGACCAAAAGGTTAAAGGTTCCGTCGTCTGTAATCAGCAAGCTGGAATCCGACGGCGTGTTAAAGGTACATGCTTCTGTAGCGTACCGTAACCCGATCCGGAGAATGGGCGAAGAAACGGAAAAAAAGACGCTTTCGGAGGAACAGCAAGGGGCGGTAAATGGAATTTTAAACGCTTTTGACCAAAATGACCGCAGGCCGAGCCTGATCCACGGTATCACGGGCAGCGGAAAAACAGAGGTTTATCTGGCGCTCATTGAGGGCATGATAAAAAGAGGACGACAGTCCATCGTGCTGATTCCGGAAATTGCGCTGACCTATCAGACGGTGCAGCGGTTTACGGCGCGCTTCGGCGACCGGGTTTCCGTGATGAATTCGACGCTCAGCGTCGGGGAAAAACAGGATCAGTGCAGGCGGGCAGAGCGAGGGGAGCTGGATGTTATCATCGGTCCAAGGTCGGCGCTGTTTGTGCCGTTTCCAAATCTCGGGATGATCCTGATGGATGAGGAACATGAGCTGAGCTATAAAAGTGAAACGAGCCCGAAGTATCACGCGCGGGAGACAGCTCAGAAGCTCGCTGAGCTTTCCGATGCAACGCTGGTGCTGGGTTCCGCAACGCCTTCGCTGGAAGCTTACAGTCGTGCTCAGAGGGGGGACTATCATTTTTATAAACTGACGAAGCGACTGACCGGCGGAAGCCTTCCCAGAGTGGAAATCGCAGACCTTCGCGAAGAGCTGCGAAATGGCAACCGGTCGATTTTTTCGGTGAGCCTGCAGGAAAAATTAAGGGATCGTCTGGCGCGGAAAGAGCAGTCGATGCTGTTTTTGAACCGGCGCGGCTATGCAGGATTTGTCTCGTGCCGTGCCTGCGGCTATGTATGCAAATGTCCGCACTGCGACGTTTCCCTTTCGGAGCACAGGGGCGGAAGGCTGGTCTGCCATTATTGCGGGTATGAGCAGCCTGCTGTGAAGCTCTGTCCGTCCTGTGGTTCGAAATATATACTGGGTTTTCGGGCGGGAACGGAAGCGATGGAAGAACAGCTTCATAAAATGTTTCCGCAGGCACGAGTGCTGCGTATGGACGCGGATACGACCCGCACGCGGGAAAGCTATGAAAAGATTCTGGCGGCGTTTGCCAGAGGGGATGCGGATATTCTGGTCGGTACGCAGATGATCGTCAAAGGGCATGATTTCCCGGCGGTGACGTTGGTCGGCGTGCTGGCGGCGGATCTGTCGCTGTCCATGAGCGACTACCGTGCCGGAGAACGGACGTTTCAGCTGCTGACGCAGGCGGCCGGACGTGCCGGCAGAGGTGAAAAAACGGGAAGTGTCGTGATCCAGACTTATGAGCCGGATCATTACAGTATAAAAGCGGCGGCAGCTCAGGATTATCAGGCTTTTTATGAAGAAGAGATCCTGTACCGCAGCCTGATGGATTATCCGCCGGTCGGCGGTATGCTTGCCCTGCACGGGCAGGGGGAGGATGAAAGTTACCTTCAGATGGCGATGGAATATTTGAAAAAATACCTGGATGTACTGGCGAAGAAAACACAGGCAAGAGTGATCGGACCGGCAGATGAAAGCGTTTCGAAAGTTGCGGATATTTACAGAAAAGTGATCTATGTAAGGCACGGGCGAAAAGAAGTGCTGGATCAGATCAAAGAGCGGACAGAACAATATATTGAAATAAACAGAGGTTTTGATAAAATTACCATTCAGTATGACAGAGATTAGAGAAAGCGGAGGATAAAAGAGATGGCAACCAGAACAATAAGGACAATCGGAGACGATGTACTGACGAAAGTATGTAAAGAAGTAAAAGAAGTAACGCCAAAAACAAAAGAACTGATCGATGATATGTTTGAGACGATGTACGATGCCATGGGCGTCGGACTTGCAGCAAACCAGGTCGGCATGCTGAAAAGAATCGTAGTTATCGACTGCGGGGATGATCCACACGTATTGATCAATCCGGTGATCATCGAGACAGCCGGAGAGCAGAGAGGTTATGAGGGATGCTTAAGTGTTCCGGGAAAAACGGGGGTCGTTACAAGGCCTGATTATGCGAAAGTAAAAGCATATGATGAAGATATGAATGAATTTATTCTGGAGGGCGAAGGACTTCTGGCCCGTGCCATCTGTCACGAATGCGAACATCTGGATGGGCATATGTATGTAGAAAAAGTAGAGGGCGAATTAGAAGATGTCGCTCCTTATGATGAAGAAGAGTGATGAAAATATAGTAAAAAAGAAACAGGAGGCGATAAGATGAAGATCATATATATGGGAACACCGGATTTTGCGGTTGAGGCACTGGAAGCCCTGGCTTCATCCAGACATGAAGTGACCGCGGTCTTTACACAGCCGGATAAGCCAAAGGGACGCGGAAAAGCGATGCAGTTTACGCCGGTCAAAGAAGTGGCACTCCGGGAGAATATTCCGGTCTATCAGCCGAAAAAGGTAAGAGATCCGGAAGTGATCCAAAAGATCCGGGAACTTGCACCGGATGTACTGGTTGTTGTGGCGTTCGGACAGATCATACCACAGGAGATCCTGGACATCGCACCGTATGGCTGCATCAATGTGCATGGTTCACTTTTACCGAAATATCGCGGAGCTGCTCCGATCCAGTGGGCGGTGATTGACGGTGAAAAGGAATCCGGCGTGACAACCATGCAGATGGATGCCGGACTGGATACCGGTGATATGCTGCTGAAAACCGTCGTGCCGCTCGATGAAAAAGAAACGGGAGGAAGTCTGTTTGACAAACTGAGCAAAGCAGGGGCAGATCTGCTTCTTGAGACGCTTGATGCACTGGAAAATGGCACGGTTACCCCGCAGAAACAGGGTGAGTCGCCGACCGCTTATGCAAAAATGCTGACCAAAGATATGGGAGCGATCGACTGGAACCGCCCGGCGAAAGAGCTGGAACGTCTGATCCGCGGACTGAATCCGTGGCCGAGTGCCTATACGAAACTAAACGGTAAGACCCTGAAAATCTGGGCAGCAGATGTATGTGGGCAGACCGGTGAAAAAGCACAGCCCGGAACGGTGCTGAAAGCAGAAAAAGACGAGTTCCTGATCCAGACAGGAGAAAAGATCCTGTCCGTGAAAGAACTTCAGTTAGAAGGTAAGAAACGTATGGACACGGCAGCCTTCCTTCGCGGCTGTCATCTTGAGAAAGGGATGATTTTATAATGTATGGATGGTATTATGATCCGACTTTTATACTTGTTTTTGCGGGGCTGATCCTGACGCTGATCGCATCGGCTGGCGTGAAAAGCACCTTTGCAAGGTATTCACGCGTTCGCTGTATGGCAGGCTATACCGGTGCACAGGCGGCACAGGAAGTGCTCCGCATCAGCGGTATCTATGATGTCCGCATTGAACGTGTGGCAGGAGAGCTGACCGATCATTATGATCCGACGGCAAAAGTGCTGCGTCTTTCAGACAGCACCTATGGCTCCAATTCCGTTGCGGCAGTATGCGTGGCAGCACATGAGTGTGGTCATGCAATCCAGCATCAGAAAGGATATGGACCTCTGGTACTTCGAAGCACACTGGTTCCGGCAGCCAACATCGGTTCCAGTCTTTCCTGGCCGATTTTTGTTGCAGGGCTGATCTTCAGCATGCGTCCGCTTCTGATGCTCGGTATTCTTCTGTTTGGACTGGCTGGGGTCTTTTAGCTTGTGACACTGCCGGTTGAGTTCAACGCATCCAGCCGTGCGATCAGGATTCTTGAGGGAAACGGAATGCTTGGAGAGAGTGAGATCACAGGAGCAAAAAAAGTGCTCAGAGCGGCAGCTATGACTTATGTGGCAAGTCTTGCATCATCCATACTGCAGCTGCTGCGTCTTGTCATTTTAGCAGGAGGAAACAGAAGAGATGATTAATCTTAGAGAAATTATCCTCGGTGCACTGATGGATATCGTGGAAGAAGAGCAGTACAGCCATATCGTGCTCAAGGATGTGCTGGAAAAATATCAGTACCTGGACAAACGTGACCGGGCATTTATTACGCGTGTGACCGAGGGCACGCTGGAAAATATGCTCCAGATGGATTATATCATTGAGCGTTTTTCAAAAGTAAAAGTGGAAAATATGAAACCGGTGATCCGCAACATCCTGCGTATGTCGGTTTATCAGTTAAAATATATGGACAGTGTACCGGATTCTGCCGTCTGTAACGAAGGCGTGCGTCTGGCACAGAAACGGGGCTTTTATCAGCTCAAAGGTTTTGTGAACGGCGTTCTTCGAAGTGTTGCAAGAAATCTGGACAAAGTGGAATATCCTTCAAAAGAAAAACAGCCGTTGCTTTATCTTTCAGTCACCTATTCCATGCCGGAATGGATTGTAAAGAGCTGGTGTGAACTCTACGGCTTTGATGCCGTGGAAAAGATCTGCCAGGATATGCATGAAGAAAAACCGACTTCGATCCGCTGCAATCTGGATAAAACAGAAAAAGAGCAGATTATCGAGAGCCTCAAAGAGCAGGGGATCCAGGTAGAGCAGAGTCCGTATCTGGACTATGCACTCGGCATCCGCGGCTATAATTACATGAAAGCGGTGCTTGCCTTTAAACGCGGCTGGTTCCAGGTGCAGGATGTCAGCTCCATGCTGGTTTCTGAGATTGCAGCACCGAAATGGGGCGACTACTGCATTGATGTCTGTGCCGCACCGGGAGGCAAAAGCCTTCACCTTGCAGATATGCTGCACGGAAGCGGTCATGTGGAGGCAAGAGATATCACCGACTACAAAGTCCAGCTGATGCAGGAAAATATTGAGCGTATCGGCGTGATCAATATGTCTGCGACCCTGCAGGATGCGACCGTTTTTGATCCGGAATCTGTGGAGCGTGCGGATATTCTGCTGGCAGATGTGCCTTGCTCCGGACTTGGCGTGATCGGCAAAAAGGCGGACATCCGCTACAAGATGACACCGGCAAAACAGACGGAGATCATCAAACTGCAGCGTAAGATCCTCGATACGGTCTGGAAGTATGTCAAAGTGGGCGGAACATTGATTTACAGTACCTGTACGATCGGGGCAGAAGAAAATCAGTACAACGTCAAATGGTTTCTGGAAAATTATCCGTTTGTGCTGGAAAGCATTGATCCGTACATCTGCGACGAGCTGAAGGGTAAGACAACCAGTGCCGGATATCTTCAGCTTCTGCCCGGCATACATAAATCAGACGGATTTTTCATTGCACGCCTGAAACGCGTAAAGTAGGAGTGTGGCATGGAAAAAACAGATATCAAATCATTGGATTATGACGAACTGAAAGATTTTTTTGTCAGCATCGGCGAAAAGCCGTTCCGGGCAAAGCAGGTCTATCAGTGGATGCATGAAAAACAGGCGGATGGTTTTGAAGAGATGACCAATCTCTCAAAAAGTTTGCGGGAAAAACTGGCAGAAACCTGTGAATATACCTGCCTTGAGAACGTACAGACGCTGGTTTCCGAACTGGACGGAACGAGAAAATATCTGTTCCGCCTTTCGGACGGCTATGTGGTCGAGAGTGTGCTGATGCGTTACCAGCACGGCAATTCGGTGTGCATTTCCACGCAGGTCGGCTGCCGCATGGGATGCCGTTTCTGTGCCTCCACGATCGGAGGAAAGACAAGAGATCTGACGGCGGGGGAGATGCTCGATCAGATCTACCGTATCCAGAAAGACATCGGGGAGCGGGTATCCAACCTGGTGATGATGGGTACCGGAGAGCCACTGGATAATTACGACAATGCGGTAAAATTCATCCGGATGCTGAGTGATGAACACGGACTGAATATCAGCCAGCGAAACATTACCTTATCAACCTGCGGGATCGTGCCGCGGATGCGTCAGCTTGCAGATGAAGGATTTCAGATCACACTGGCACTTTCGCTCCACGCACCGAATCAGGAAAAACGAAAAGCACTGCTTCCGATCGCCGGAAAATATGAGATCCATGAGGCGGTGGATGCCTGCAGGTATTATTATGAAAAGACCGGACGTCGCATCACGTTTGAGTACAGCCTTGTTGGCGGACAGAATGATTCAAAAGAAGATGCAAAGCAGCTTTACGAACTGATCCATGGCATCAACTGCCATGTGAATCTGATTCCGGTCAATCCGGTAAAAGAACGTTCTTATGTGCAGTCGGAACGAAAAGTGATTGTGGAGTTCAAAAATAAACTTGAAAATTGCGGAATAAATGTTACTATTAGAAGAGAAATGGGACGTGATATTGGCGGTGCTTGTGGACAACTTAGGAAAAGTTATATGGATAAAGAAAAAAAGGAGTAAAGGCATGAGATCATGCTGTGTTACAGATGTAGGGCAGAAAAGAACCACGAACCAGGATTTTGTGTTTGCTTCTGACACTCCGGTAGGACCATTGCCGAACCTTCTGATCGTTGCGGACGGTATGGGAGGACATCAGGCAGGCGATATGGCATCCCGCTATGCGGCCGAAGTGATCGTCAGTCATATTAAAAGAAGCAGAGAACGAAATCCGATCCGTGTACTTCGAAGTGCAATTGAAACAGCAAACGAAAGAGTGCTGGAAAAGGCAGCAGAAGACGAAGAACTGAGCGGTATGGGTACGACCGTCGTAGCCGCAACCGTGGTTGAAAATTACCTTTATGTTGCAAATGTAGGAGACAGCAGACTGTATCTGATACGGGATCACATCAGACAGATCACCAGAGACCATTCTCTGGTAGGGGAGATGGTGCGGGCGGGTGAGTTAAGCCCGGAGCAGGCGAGAAATCACCCGAACAAGAATATCATCACCAGAGCAGTCGGTGCAGGACAAAAACTGGAGATTGACTTTTTTGACGAGGACTTAAGAAAAGGAGATATCCTGCTCTTATGTTCCGACGGACTGAGCAACATGGTAGAAGATGAGGAAATTGAAAAAATAATCAAAAGCGGCAGAGAGCTGCCGAAGATCGCCATGGACCTGATTGAACGGGCAAATCGCAATGGCGGCAAGGACAATATCGCGGTTGTACTGGCACAGCCGCTGACAGGTGAGGTGGAGCAATGTTAAAAGAAGGCATGTTTATCCAGGATCGATACGAGATCATCAGCAAGATCGGTTCCGGCGGTATGGCAGATGTATATAAGGCAAAAGACCATACACTGAACCGCTTTGTTGCAGTGAAAGTATTGAAACCTGAATTCCGAAAAGATAAGGGATTTATCACGAAATTCCGTGTGGAGGCACAGTCTGCGGCAGGACTGGCACATCCGAATATTGTAAATGTTTATGATGTAGGTGAAGACAACGGTATCAGTTTCATTGTCATGGAGCTGGTAGAAGGGATCACCTTAAAAGAATATATCGAGAAAAAGGGAAGACTCGCAGTGCGGGAAGCGACCAGCATTGCGATCCAGGTATCGATGGGGCTGCAGGCGGCACACAACAACGGCATCGTCCATCGTGATGTCAAACCGCAGAATATCATCATCTCCACAGATGGAAAAGTAAAAGTCACGGATTTTGGTATCGCAAGAGTGGCGACATCCAATACGATCAGTTCCAATGTTATGGGCTCGGTACACTACAGTTCACCGGAGCAGGCAAGAGGCGGTTACAGTGACTACAAGAGTGACATCTATTCGCTTGGTATCACGATGTATGAGATGCTGACCGGTCATGTACCGTTCGACGGTGACACGACGGTCGCCATTGCACTGAAACATCTGCAGGAGGAGATCCAGTCACCGCGTAAATATGTGCCGGAACTGCCGAAAAGTACGGTACAGATCATCTATAAATGTACGCAGAAAAGCCCGGATCGACGATACAGTGACATGGAAGAGCTGATCAGTGACTTAAAGGAGTCTCTGGTCAACCCGGAAGGTGACTTTGTAAAGATTGCACCGCTTGACAGCCGTGCACATACCGTGATCGTCTCTCAGGATGAGCTGAACAAGATCAAAGAAGGACGCAATGAGATGCAGCAGGCAGAAGAGCCTTATCCTGCAAATCAAGAACCGGTCAATACCGGCATGCCAAATCCTCAGAACCCGCAGAATATGGGAAATCCGCAGAATATGCAGGGCAGAGGACAGCAGTATGCAAACAATGGATATCAGAATCCACAGAATTATGCCGGCGGATATTATCAGCCGGAAGAGCCGCAGGAGCCGGAAGTCAATCCGAAACTGGAGAAATTCATGACGATCGGCAGCATTGTCGTAGGCGTTCTGATCCTGGCAATCTTTCTGGCACTGGTCGGAAGTGCGACCGGATTGTTTGACCTTGGATTTTTGGCAGGCGGAAGCAACAAGAAGCAGACAGAGACAACGACCGCAACTGAGACGACACAGATCTCCGGTCAGGTCGAAGTGCCGAGCATCCTTGGCAAAACAGAAGCAGAGGCAAAAGAAATGCTGGCAGATACTGGTCTTGGGCTTGAGTATGCCGGAGAAGAACCGTCCACCGATTATGACAAGGGTCAGATCATGGCTCAGCAGCCGGCAAAGGGCGAGATGGTTGATAAAAATACGACCATTTCTTACACGGTAAGTACCGGAAGCGACAAGATCACCCTGCCGGATCTGGAGAATGAGTCAGCAGACGATGCGAAAGCAGCACTGGAAAAGCTGGGGCTGAAATGTGACCAGCAGGAAGTGTATGATATTTCCATCGCCCAGGGACATGTCAGTTATACAAGTCCGGGAGCAGGACAGGAAGTTGCCCCGAATTCTACCGTTACACTTTACATCAGCAACGGCGGAGACGGAAGTGTCGACAGTTCCGATCCTGCATCGGACACGGAAACGGATACGGAAACACAGGAGACCGTCAAAGAGACGAAAAAAGAAACGGAATCCAAAGAAACCAGTGCAAAGGCAGAATATTCCACCGATGTAAAGCTTTATGCACCGCAGGACTACAACGATGAGAAAGTCCGCATTGAACTGGTGCAGGACGGCAAGACAACGACTCTGGTGGACGGAGAAGTGGTTGAGTTCCCGTACAGCCTGAAAATGACATCCGATTCCGGCAGCAGTGCAACTGCGTATGTTTATGTGCTGGATGACGATGGAAATATATTGAAAAAAGTAGAATATGAAGGCGTGCCGTTCAGCAAATAGCGGTGTGCAGAATACGGAGTTTTCATGCAGGGAAAGATTATAAAAGGAATTGCCGGGTTTTATTATGTCCATATCGCCGGAAAAGGCGTGTATGAGTGTAAAGCAAAGGGTATTTTCCGAAAAAATAAAATAAAACCGCTGGTCGGAGATGATGTGGTGATCGATATCCTGGACGAAGAAAAAAGAGAAGGAAATATCCGGGATATCCTTGCCAGGAAAAATGCACTGATCCGTCCGGCCGTTGCAAATGTAGATCAGGCGATGGTTATTTTTGCAATCAGCAGGCCGGCTCCGAATCTGAGTCTTCTGGATCGTTTCCTGATCTCAATGGAGCGTCAGAATGTACCGGTCGTTGTCTGTTTTAACAAAAGTGATATCGCAGAGCCGAAAGAGGCGGCAAGACTTCAGGAGATTTATGAAAACTGTGGCTGTCAGGTTCTTTTTACCAGTGTAAAAGAGCAGGCAGGGACAGAACAGATACGGGAGCTTTTGAAAGATAAAACGACCGTTGTTGCCGGCCCGTCCGGTGTCGGCAAGTCATCGATGATCAACTTTCTCTATCCGAAGGCAGAGATGATGGTCGGTGAGATCAGTCAGAAGATCGACCGCGGCAAGCATACAACGCGTCATTCTGAACTGTTCTCCATCGGTGACAACACGTATCTGATGGATACGCCCGGATTCAGTTCGTTGTATCTTACCGATTTTGAAAAAGAAGATTTAAAAGAATATTTCGCAGAGTTTCGAAAATATGAGCCATACTGTCGTTTTCAGGGCTGTATGCATTTGAGTGAACCTGACTGTGGTGTAAAAGAAGCACTGGAAGAAGGAAAGATCAGTTCTATACGCTACGAAAGCTATAAAGAACTGTATGAAGAACTGAAACAAAAAAGGAGGTACTGATTTTTATGAAGTACGAATTATCACCGTCTATTCTTTCCGCAGATTTTGCAAGACTGGGAGAGGAAATAAAGGCAGTTGAGCAGACAGGCGTAAACTATCTTCATATTGATGTGATGGACGGTATGTTTGTACCGAGCATTTCATTTGGATTCCCGATCATCAAATCCATCCGGAAAATGAGCAATATGGTATTTGACGTCCATCTGATGGTAGAACAGCCGGAGCGTTATATCGAAGAGACAGCGGCAAGCGGGGCGGATATCATCACGATCCATGCAGAGGCCTGCAAACATCCGGATCGTGCAATCGAGCAGATCCATCAGCTGGGAAAGAAAGCTGGTATTGCACTGAACCCTTCTACTTCTCTGCATGAGCTGGATTACCTTCTGGAGAAAGTGGACATGGTACTTCTGATGACCGTAAATCCTGGATTTGGAAACCAGAAATACATTCCGTACTGCACCGGAAAGGTGAAAGAGCTGCGTACCATGATCGAAGAGCGGGGACTTCAGACCGATATTGAAGTTGACGGCGGCATCAACGCTGCGACGATCGATGCTGTTTTAGAGGCAGGAGCCAACATCCTGGTAGCCGGATCGGCTGTTTTTGGCAAAGAAACGGCAAAAAATGCAGAAAAATACCGGAAACTGCTGGCAGATTATCAGGAGAATCACAAATGAAGCGAGCAGTGATCATAAGCGGGGGCAAAATTCAGACCGATTTTGCCCTTGCTTTTTTGAGGACACAGACCTGGGATTACGTGATCGGGGCAGATAAGGGAGTGATCTTCTGTCACAAAAATCAAATCATGCCCACACACATTGTCGGAGACTTTGATTCGGCTGGCGAGACGGAATACGAGTATTTTCAGAAAAATACCGACGTTCCGATCAAAAGGCTCAATCCGGTCAAAGATTATACAGACACCGATGTGGCTCTTCGTCTGGCACTGGAACTTGGGGCAGAAGAAATTACGATCCTTGGCGGAACCGGGGCACGCATCGACCATACCGCTGCCAATGTACGGATCCTGTTTCTTGCTCTGCAAAAAGGTGTGCGGGCATATCTTCTGGATGAACACAACAAAATGTGGCTGACGGATCATGCAGTATCCATAAAAAAAGAGGAACAGTTCGGCAAATATCTTTCTTTGTTTGCCATGGGAGGTGCAGTGAAAGATCTGACGCTGCAGGGTGTTTTTTATCCGCTTGATCATTATCTTCTGGAGGGAATGGATCCGCTCTGCGTAAGCAATGAGATCATAGAAGAGGCATGTCGGATCAACTTTTCGGAAGGGGTTCTGTTGGTGATCGAGTCGAAAGACTGATATCCCTGTCGAAAAAGGTCGAATAACGAAGAAAAACAGTAAAATTTTGTCGATGAGTTCTTTTTCTGGGGACTTGCAATCAGGAGGTTTACTGTGTTACACTGTTGGTGCTGATAAAGAGCAAAATGTCATTTACATAAAGAGAGGAAATTACAAATGAAACTTGGTATTGTAGGATTGCCAAACGTAGGAAAAAGTACACTGTTTAATTCTTTAACAAAGGCGGGAGCAGAGTCCGCAAATTATCCGTTCTGTACGATTGACCCGAATGTCGGTATCGTAACCGTTCCGGATGAAAGGCTGAATCTTTTAGCAGATCTGTATCACTCAGCAAAAGTGACACCGGCTGTGATCGAGTTTGTAGATATCGCAGGTCTGGTAAAAGGAGCATCCAAAGGAGAGGGACTTGGAAATCAGTTCCTGGCAAATATCCGTGAGGTTGATGCGATCGTGCATGTTGTCCGCTGCTTTGAGGATACCAATGTGATCCATGTAGACGGAAGCGTAGATCCGACAAGAGATATTGATACGATCAACCTGGAGCTGATCTTTTCTGATATCGAGATCCTGGAGAGAAGGATCGCAAAGAGCAGCAGAGGTGCAAGAAATGATAAGAAGCTTGCAAAAGAAGTGGATTTCCTGCAGAGATTAAAAGCATATCTGGAAGAAGGGAATCTGGCGATCGGATTTGAACTTCAGGATGAGGATGAGGAAGCATGGTTTGCAGAGTACAATCTTCTGACTGCAAAACCGGTGATCTATGCGGCAAACGTATCTGAAGATGATCTGGCAGATGATGGAGCATCCAACGCTTATGTGCAGGCAGTCCGGGATTTTGCAGCTAAGAACGGCAGTGAAGTATTTGTGATCTGTGCACAGATCGAGCAGGAGATTTCTGAACTGGATGAGGATGAAAGAAAAATGTTCCTCGAAGATCTGGGATTAAAAGAGTCCGGACTGGAGAAACTGATCAAAGCAAGCTACAGTCTGTTAGGCCTGATCAGTTACCTGACTGCAGGTGAGACGGAGACAAGAGCCTGGACGATCAAAAAAGGAACAAAGGCACCGCAGGCGGCAGGCAAGATCCATTCCGATTTTGAACGTGGATTCATCCGTGCCGAGGTAGTCAATTATCAGGATCTTTTGGATTGCGGAAGCTATTCTGCAGCAAAAGAAAAAGGACTGGTAGGATTGGAAGGCAAAGATTACGTAGTCAAAGACGGAGATGTTGTTCTGTTCCGCTTCAATGTATAATTGGAAAAATAAAGAGGTGATGTTATGAATACATCCATAAATTTTCCAAATCTTGGGATTCATTTATCAAATGTCGGAAAGTCGATCAGCATCGGTGGCTTTGAGATTGCCTATTACGGTATGATCATCGCATGCGGAATGATTCTGGGTCTGTGCATCGCCATGTGGGTGGCGAAGAAAACAAACCAGAATCCGGATCAGTATTTTGATGTGGCACTCTATGCGATCCCGATCGCACTGATCGGGGCGAGAGCGTATTATGTTATCTTTTCCTGGGATCAGTACAAAGACAATCTGATCCACATTCTGTATTTCCGGGAAGGCGGACTGGCGATATTCGGCGGTGTGATCGCGGCAGTGATTACATTTTATGTATATGTAAAAATAAAAAAACAAAATTTCTGGCTGATGGCAGACACCGCATGTGTCGGGCTGGTTTTGGGACAGATCATCGGTCGCTGGGGCAACTTTTTCAACAGAGAGGCTTTCGGCGGCTATACAAATGGTCTGTTTGCGATGCA
>OGQB01001561.1_pt1 | contig 19077 bp, 20 predicted proteins | sample 1553071 | NCBI WGS metagenome assembly OGQB01 (sample SAMEA2580284, study PRJEB22360) | human gut metagenome | biome: human gut; feature: human-associated habitat; material: faeces | place: Denmark | collected 2008/2010
CCGCCGCCGTTTCCGGCGCCCTTGATACGGTTCAAAAAGCTATTAGCAAAGATCGGGTACTGTACGCCCTGTCCCTGACTCCAGCCTTTTGTCCCCCAGATAGTTGAACCGAAGATTTCATACTCGAGAGGTACCCAGAGAGGACCGAGATCCTGCCAGCCCCAGCCCGTGCCGTCAGTGAGTGCGCCGCTTGCGCTGTATCTGTATTCCATGAGGGCGCGCTTGTTGCTGATTACAGCCTTGACCGCTGCCGGAAGGTAGCCGTAAAGGGTAGTAGTGAGGAATGTGTGCAGGTTGCTTATCATGTACGGTGAGTTATTTGCAGCGTTTCCGTTGTTATTATTGGCTTCATTCCATTTTACTGTCTGATTAAAACAGTCTTTACTAATAAAATCAATGTGGTGGCTGAGCTGCTGATCGGTGGTTCTGTAATATGTGTCGATACCAGCAACCTGCATTTTCACCGTCTGGCCGTTCATTGTGATAGGAATATAGTCGGCTACATGAATACCGGCAAAATTGTGGGCTTTGATCCTTGCCTTAATCCACGCCCATGCGTCTGAATACTTTGCAATCTCCAGCGCAAAGACAGTAGTCAGGTCTCTGCCGTCATAGAGGCGATCGTTGTCGGACATAGCTCTCGCAAGCTCCTCGTTTGTAGCTTCGAGATCCTCAGCCAGAGCGACGGCTCCGGTCTTGGTCTGGATCGTAACCTCCAGAGCATTGTCGACGGTCGCAAAGTATTCCTGCGTAATGGTCGAAGGTGTCAAACCGTTGTACGGCGGCAAATAGTCGGCCACGTTCGCGATCGCGATCGAGTAGAGGACTGGAGCAGCGGCCGGGTGTAATTCATCAACCGCATAAATGCCGATCTCATTCACATAATAGCCAGCAGAAAGCTCAGCATTTGAGACGAGCGCCGTCAATTTTACGCAGGTATCGGTCGCCATTTCAATTTTAGAGAATGGGATCTCTTGTTTCTGCGCTTTGAGAGTAGAGCGGGCCTGCAGGCTGGCTCTGGTTTTCTCCGAGTCTGAATAGGTGCCGGATCCAGTCACCAGCTTGGTGAACTTAATTTTTGCGGTTCCGGCGGTTGTGGCTGCCAGCAAGGCGGCGCCACCGTTTGTCATTACTGCATTGTTAAAATCTGCCATAATGCAATCATTCCTCCTTTATGATGTTTTTAATGTGGTTTGTATGTGCAACTCCGGCAGCCAGTGGAAGCTCCAGAGGTTGTACGTCGTCAAAATGTTCTATTGCTCCCGCTTTGCTTTGGCTCTGGCCTGCTGCCGTGCCGACATTCGACACAATGCCTGCAGAGTATTCCAACGCAAAGTAGTCCATAATGCTGTTGCGGCTGTGGGGGGGGCCCTCGCCGGGTTCCCGTACTGGTTCCTCCGTGCTGGGTGATTTCTGCCTTGCGTGTTTCCTGAAAATGGTCTAAAACTACGCATTTACTGAATGAATGGTGCGCGGTTCCTCCATGGAGTGGCTGCTGGATCGTTCTGGTAACTTCGATCATTTCAACATGAGAGCGCGCGTTTTTCACCTTGTCGATCATGTTCAAAAAATAAAGCATACCGTCCTTCGTGAGCGTTGCGCTTGTCTGGATTTTGAACCAGTACGGCTGGCCGCCGTACTCGAACCACTCCGTAACTTTACCCATTCCGAAGGCTGAGGTGATAAGCTCCTCAACCGCCCATTTTGTGCCGCGCTTTTCATGGACTCGGTAGCATGTGCGTATTACTGATCTTTTGGTCTCCAGAGAGAAAGAGGAGTCCCACCAGTCAATATTGAACTCCCACGCCATTTCATCGAGCTGCGCGTCGTTCATGTTGTCGATCTGGTCCCATTTGCGCAAAATTTTAGATTTATTTGCCGGTTTCGCGAGCAGAACGTCCATAGCATGAGAGAGCGCCACGTCCGTTTCATCTGCTTTCATAAACTTAGGGAGCAGCTTCGCCATGTTGGGGTTAAAAATGCTCATTCTTGCCATGTTTTACCCCTCCACTTCATGCGATACCGTTAATTTGCCGGAAAACTTCGCCACCGTCGTTGCGCTCAGCTCGGTGTATACCGGTTTGATAATATCGACGCGATCCGCGCCGGTCAGGTGGTTGCCGTCTGAGTCCTCCGGGCAAAGTATGAGTTTTCTCAAATAGTCCGGGTTGATATTCCGGTCGAGGCTGCTGCCTTGCCAGTATATGTACTGGCCGATCGAGCCGCCGGAGCTTTCTATATTTTCAACGACTGCGGTCTCGTTGGCTGCGGTTGTGTAATATTTCAGCTCAATATCGTAAGATTGAATAGTCGGAGCAGATACCTCCACTTTGTCGGTCAGCGGGCGAACGTCGTCAGCATTGCAGGCTGCCAGAATTTTGTCGAGTACGGACTGATCCGGTATTTCTCCACCGTACAAAATGGGCGTAATTACAACCACGCCCGGGCTCGGTGAGCTTATGTGTGCGTCGGCCACGGTTGCGTCAGCAGATACGGCGTAATATTTATATGAGTTTTTAGGCCCTGCTGTGGATCTGCTGGCCGGCGCGAGTCGGATCCTTTCTCGCAGATCCTCGTCTTTTTCCTCGTCGCCTCCTCCGGCCGTTTCCTCAGTGTTGGAAACTCCGTCAATGAATGGGATCATATCAACCAGAACATTGATCTCGCCGACCGGTATCTCGTTGTATGCTGCTCCGCCTTCCTCGCTTTCGACTTCGGCGTCGACATATAAGGAGCCAGCCTGCAGGACTGTGGTCTCGGTGGTTTTGAAGTAGCGAGAGTAGTCCGAAGTTACGCGGGTTCCTTTGGTGATAATGATGTTTTGCGTTACTGCTTCTTTGAGAGAAAAGCGAACCGTTGTTGTCGCCGGTAGTGCTTCGATCCTGAACACTCCCGCAAATTCTCCCAGAGCGTCGAGAACGTCGCCCCTTGCATAGCGGAGAGTTGACTGCTTTGCCGAGTCATTCATTGTGGAGTAAAGCGCTACAACGAGAGGCACAAGCGTTTCCCCAAAGATCCGGCGCTCGTCTCCGGGGTATAATTCCTCGGTGACGCCATTCTCTAAAACGTACATGATAAAGTCATAGATCTGGCCGGCGTCCGTTTCTATGAACTGCAATTCGCTGGTGTTACTCATTGTCCTCCTCCTCTCTTAATTTAATTTGTGTTATAGTTGAAAAATCGCCGCCTTGTGCGTCTGGAGCCTCGAAGTCAATGCCTTCGACTTCGACGCGCGGCTCGTAAGTGTCAAGTACCCACTCAGCCTCCGCGATCGCGTCATATCGCGCCGAGGCGCTGGGTGCGTCTGTTATTGCTGCGTCGATCCCCTTGATACGATCATAGGGATTTTCGCCTCGCGTAAGTTTCAGGAGATTGGCCGCGCATTGTCGCGGATCTCCGTTGTTGCTTGCCAGCATGTGATCGCCTCCTTTATGACACGAGGGACAGCGTGCTAATATATACCCAGCCGTCGACCTGCGGGAGGTATGCTTTGTTTCCGTTGATTTTTCCAACCTTCAGAACTCGCTTTTTTTCGCTGTTGAGAATTTTCTCACCGTCCGCATAGTATGAGCCGGTCAGCTTCACGCTGCTGCCTACTGATATTGTCACTTTTTTGCCCTTTTTCTTGGCTGCTTTCTTCTCTGCTTTCTTTGCTTCTGAGGCGGCAGCTCGGGCGCCAGATTTTCCGCTGGTTTCTTTCTTGTTTACCTCCTCGAACGTGAGCCCGATCGTGGCGAAGCGGATCCGGCCGTAATCGTCCATAATAACGCCCGAGAGGCTTACCTCTTTTAGTCTGGTTTCTCTACCAAAGCGACGGCCGTGCATATATAACACGCCGGTGCTTTTAATGAGAGAGCACCACGACTCGTACTCTTTCTGAGGGTTTACTCCGGCGTTTGCATGTACGTCAATGTCGAAGGTAAAGGGTACGAGCTCGGTTTTTTTCTTTTTGCTCTTGGAGTCGTCACCCTTGATCGTCGTCGAAGTAGAGAAGTTTTTCAGCGGGTTTACTTTCTTTCTGGAGACTTCGAAGGTTTTGTTTCTCCATTTTGCCATTACTGCCATGTGTGATCGCCTCCTAGCTCAGTGTTGCAAATATGAGGCCGGTGTCGTCCTCGAAGCAGACATAAGCCACGGCGGCGCCTTTTTTCAGCGTTGCCGCGTCGATGTTGTCAGCTATCTGGATATTAGGAGACACGAGCCGCGTGTCCTTCATCGGGGCCACCTTTGCGGTGTTGCCCTCAATGCTCAGGATCACGCCTTTGTTTATGGTTCCGTCCATTAGTAGCCCTCCAGTTTCTTTCTGAAAAATATTTTTGTTTTGTGCTTTCCGTAATCGTGCCGCACTTTGTAAATATAAAAGGCGCCGCTCCATGACGGGGCCTGCTGGTTTAGTATGTTCACCATTATTCCGGGCGCATATATCGGCATGAGGCTCGCCTCAATGCTGCCGCATACAAGCATTTTATTTTTTTCTCGCAATACTCCGGCAGCGAAGCGGATCGCCTCGAGGGTGCTCTGGCACTTAATAGGCTTTTGTGGCACCCATATTCGAGAGTTTTCTCCCGGTGCCTTATATGTTCCGGTGTAAGGTCCGCAAGATACCATTGCCGATCCATACGATAGGACGCTGTTGTCCTCACATTCTACATGGCAACCGGTCGTGTCGATTGTGATCGCTGGCTCTATTGCCTCGAGATACGGCTCATAGGCTGCGATCAGTTTACCGTTGTATATTGTGAGGGCTGCACGCTCGAGCGTACATAGGCGGCCGAAGAACTTGAAGTCCTCCTCGTTTTCTTGCTTCCTGTATTCGTACACATGATCGGATACGCCGTAGCTTTCAAACTCCAGCCCGTGCCGTTTTGCAATTTCTTGGCCGATCTGTGAAAAATGAACGCGCTCCCATGCTTTAGAGTTCGGGATCGTACCGCTTGGCGGCATAGAATAGGCGCGCAGGTCGTAGTAGCTGGAGTCAGGAGCTGAGGAGTACAAAAACATTTTTCCCGTGCTGGTTCCTGAGTCCTTAAATTCAACCGGTGATCCGGTTCTTAAATTCCATTTGTCGAACTGTCCGTCTGTGTCTGATATTCTGACGCGCAAAGAGTCAGAGCGTCCTCCCGCATACATTTCATGCACGCAGGAGGAGAGCGCCACCTTTTCGGAAACGTCCGTATAATTTAATAACAATTCGCTCATGCTGTCGCCCTCCACGGTGGTACTGTCTCCGAGGTTTCTGCCTCCTCAACAACGGGGAGCTTTAACTGCACGCCGCCCTCGAATACGATCACGTCGGCATAGTCCGGGTTGTATTCGATGATGTAATGAGCCAGACGCTCGTCGTTATACATATCTAACGCAAGCAGGTCGAATGTGTCGCCGTCTTGTGTGGTGTACTCGTAGTATGATGTAACTCTACGCAAAAGCAGTCACCTCCCTTGTTTGGATCCAGCGCTCCAGCCAGTCGAAGAACTCGGCCTCGTGAGCTTTGAGCCTCTGCATGAGGTCGTCGTTGTCCTCTGTAACCTTACCGCCAGCAATAACCGGGCTCCATGTGAAGCCGCTAAAATCGTAAACGATAGTGGTAGAAGGCTGAGATAGCTCAGCCAGAGAAAAGTCGTCAACGCTCAGGAGATTACCCGCGAGGGCTGTCTCTGATTTGTCGTATACGCCCAGCATTTCTCCAGCCTTTTCCCAGTAGCCTATATTGGCAGCCCTTCGGTCGAATGAGATAACGGCCTCAGTGCCGGCCTCTCCGGCGATCGTTATGCCTTCAGTAAAGCCACCAGTCGCAAGCATTGGTATGTTTGGAATACTAAAGCCCATACCACCGACGCCCGGTACCCAGTCCGGGATCTTTATGCCGTTAATGCCATTGATAAAAGTGTTAATTCCACTAATGATCGCATTGATCGGAGCCTTGAAAATATTTGCAATTCCTGAAACGATACCCGAGAAAATGCTGACAATTCCCTGCCATGCTCCGCTCCAGTTTCCGGCGAATACATTAGTAATAAAGTCGATAAGGCCCTGAAAAATCTGAGTTATAGACTGCACGATCGGGGCTATTCCCTGAATAGCGGTACCGAGTACACTCGTAAAAATTCCGGCTATAAATTGAAGGGCCGGGGCCAGAAGTTCCAAAACCTGAGAAATAAGCGATCCCAGCACTGAGATCAGAGGGGTGATCGCTGTCGCAATCAGGCTCACAACTGGCCCGATTAAATTCATAACGGTGTCGAGTATCGGCATGAGTAAGTTAATCAGCGTCATAAGGATAGGGAGCACCGTGTTGAGTAGTTCGATCACAACCGGCAAAACTGCCGATATAATCTGCATGATCGGCGGCAAAATTGCGGTTATGAGCTGCACCAGTACCGGCAAAACTGCCGCAATGATCTGAGATAGGAGCGGCAGGACGCTGCTCACTAACTGAATAACCAATGGGAGCACTTGCTGGATCATTTGAAGCAGCGGCGGGATCAACTGCTGGCCGATCGTCTGGGCTGTCTCCAAAAGTACCGGTACAAAATCTTGAAAAAGAGGGATCAGCTGCGGCATTATGTCTTGAATTACCGGGATAATTGTCTCAGTCAAACCCTGAATAATTGGGATCAGCCCCTCCATAGCTTCACCGACTACCGGCATTAGCTGATTGAGGGTGTCAAACATGGTATTTGCAAGCGGCTCGAGAGCCACCTGAGCCTGCTGCTTGAACATTTGCAGACGCTCTGCAAAGTCGTAAGTATCTCCAGCAGCGCCTCCGATAGTCTCGGTGCTTTTTTCAAGCTCGGCAGTCAGATCGGAGACTGAGAGAGTCCCGTCTCTGATAGCAGCAGCCATAGTTGAGCCGGCTTTTGTTCCGAAAATTTCAGAAGCGATAGTGGTCGCCTCTGTCATGCTGCCTGCGTTCTTAATCTTTTCGGCATACTGTTCGAGGCCCTCGCTTGCAGATATCCCTTCCTTCGCAAGAGCTCCGACGCCTTTTTTCATAGCCGCGAGCACTTCGCTGGTATTTACACCGGCCTTGTCAAGCTGTCCGATCAGGGCGGTGGCTTCGTTGAATGAGTAGCCCATTTCTTGAAGCTGGGGGGCGAACTGCTGCACGCTGCTCATTAAGTCAGTGAAGCCGAGACCGGTTGACTGTGACGCCTTGAACACATAGTCCATAGCGTCGCCCATGTCGGCCGCGTCAATGTTCCACGCTTGGAAGGCTTGGCTTGACTCCTCAATAACGCCGCCGAGGTCGTCCCCCAGCATGTCCGACACTTGGATCGCCTGCTTTGAAATATTTTGCAATTCCGGGCCAGTCAAACCGAGGCGCGTGTTGTAGTCGGCGATCGCCTGACTGGCGTCCTCCATTGTTGTTGGTACGCTTTTGTAAACCTCATTAAAATCATCGGTGAGAGCGTCGAGGGCGTCTCCGGTGGCTCCGGTTCCGATCCTGATCGTGTCGACTACATTGTCGAATTGCCCGCCGAGATCTACGAGATACTTGCCGGCCTCAATGGTAGCTTTTCCGATAGCGGCACCCGCAGCAGCAACGCCAGCACCTACGGCGACAGCCTTCAGGTTTATGCCCTCGAGTGATTTGCTGGCCTCCTCTGCGGCTTTCCCGAGTGTTGGGCTTAATGAGCCCGCAATCTCCACGATCGCTTGTAGTGTTTTGCTACTCGCCACGGTATCACCTCCTTCGGCCTTTCTTGTGCTTTAACACTTGCGGTGGTCTGTTTTTCTGCCGACGTTTTTGCTCGGCGGCGAGATCCTCGGCCGCCTCTGCGTACTCGACTATAAAATCAATTACTCTTTTCCTTTCGAGCTCTGACGTGCTGGTGTGGAAGGTTCTGGAGTAGTCTCTGATTGCTCGTCTGAGCTGTCTGCCCCTGAGTCTCCCGATCCGATAAAAAAACCTCGGCCGATTTTAGAGAATTTAGTGAGGGACTTACCCTTGATCCTCTCCATGTCCTCGAATGTGTAAGAAGGGTTTACTGCAATGACAGCAGCGAAGCCGATGTATAAATGCAGGGAGTAGTCAAGCTCGACAGCTCCCGCAAGGTTTCCACCTTTTGAGCCGCTGGCTTTCATTTTGTGAGCCTCAGCCTGCGCATAGAGTTCGCCGCTGATCTCGTCGGTGTCGTAACTCATTTCAGCAACCTGCACGCCGTTGATAAGCACCGGCTTGTTGAGTGTGATTGTTCCTCTTTCTTCTGTCTGGGTTCTCATGATTTTGGTTCCTCCTTTTATAGAAAAAGCCGCCGGCGTTCTGCCAGCGGCCATGTTTTACAGTAATTTGTTGATGTCGCTCATGTAGTCCTTGCCGTCAATTCTGAGGATCTGGCTCAGTCTGTCGACGAGCAGGTACTCATAACCTCCGACAAAGATCTGCACGCGGTTCGCGGTGTAGGTGAGCTCGTTTTCCGAAGCGGATCCGATTTCTGCACCGATACCCGGGAGCGCAGTCGGTGGGAATGTTCTGACAAAAGCCTTGCAGCCCTCCGGTGAGGTGGAGCCGTCTGCTTTGACTACGTTCTGCACCCATCTAAATTCAAAGCTGTGCTTGTCGAGCTTTGACATTTTCCCGAGCCCTTTATCCTCGCCGATCTTTGTGATCGAGAGCTCCATATTTTCGAGCAGTCCGACAATAGGTACCGTCATTGTTCCCATTGCGTTGAGGTCTGCTGTCATTTGTGAAATTGCCGGGAGCGTGAAGCTGGTGTCCTTAGCTGTAAGCACACCGCTGTCGTATACGGTGTCAGCAACCACCGCGCCTTTTAAGTCTAACCACATACTTACTCACCTCCTCCAAAATAAGCAGTAAAGCCTTCGTCTGTGTACGATACGCGCGCCGTTCCGCTCTTAAATGGCGGGGTAGGGGTTGCGCTAATATCCCAGACAAAGTCGCCGTTCATCAGGTTGCTGGTAGGGTTGGCCGTCTCCAAAAATTCAACGGTAGGATCTCCGATAAGAGCGCCGCGGCCCTTTAACGAGTCGAGTTCCTCCTGCTCGTCAATGAGTATGCTCTGCTGGAGGCTCAGATCCATAGTGCTGTCGATCTGGGTGCCGTGGCGGCGCTGGAAGCCGTTAGTAATATACATAAGCATACGGATATTAACGTCGAAAATGTAGCGGGCAACACCGTCGGAACCGTACTCGTAGTAGGCTGTGTGAGGTCCCCAGAGCACCCAGAGGCCGCCCCAAAATACTGCGGTAGTAATTCCCTTTGAATTGAGTTCGTTGCCGTCCTGCTGATCGAAGCCCTCATTTTCAGAGTTGGCCCCAAAATACTGAGCGGTACACATGATCTCTTTGTTTGACGGGCTCTCCATTGGGATATTGTCATGACTGTTGTCGACTCTCTGCATTGTGACGGTCGCCTGAGTGCTCAGGTGGTACACTTTGCCAGCATACTGAACCTGCGGCCAGTAAACCTTCGAAAAACCGTTGTTGTAGCCGTTGCTGTCGGCCCATTCCTCGGCCTTTTTGAGCGTGTCAATGGCAGCCTTCGCCTTGCTGTCGTAAATTGGTAAGTCAGCATTTACAAAAGCGTCCCAGTGGCCGTTTAATTTCTGAACGACCGAGATCATGGCCTTGTAAACGTCTGGATCTTCACTCCAGAACGGTGCAGCCAGAATGTTGAGCACGGCGTTGAACATGGTGTAGAGTTTAGAGAGAGCCTGCAGTCCGGTCCTCTTGCCAGAGGCTGTAACGCTTCCGATAATGTCGCTCTTGGTTACGAGAGACGGATCCACCTCTGTGAATGAAGCCTCAACCGTGCCGGTGATAGGATCGGCGTCATTCAATGACTCAATGACTACGGCACCTTTGGTATAGTTGTAGTCGAGAGAGTAGTCTGCACCCAGCACCTTGTCGGAGAGTGCAAAGGTGTCAAGAATAATTGTGTCAGTCACATACTCGGCGCGGCCGTTCTTGAATGTGAGCTCGACGGTTGTTTTGACGTCTTTCTGGTGGACGGCCGGATCTAATACGTTGATGATATAGATCGGCCCCACGTTTCCGATTGTGTTCGCAAAATGGCAGTCGAACGGCTCGCATAATGTGAACTTGTTCCAGTTGCTCGAGTAGCCGACTGTTGCCTGCGTTTTTGGCATGTTTTCCAGCTTGATCGGTGTGTTAATCAGGCCCTTCTCCTTATAACCTAAAACAAGGTTAATAGGTGCGGTTCCGATGTACGCCACAACGGTGTCAACCTGAACGGCGCTTTTTACTTTATCGTTTCCGATCTCGCCGTAAGCTCCGTGTTGATAGCTCATCTGTAAATCACTCCTTTACAATAATTTTTCATAGTCTGCGGGCATCTTGCGGGCCAGTCCGTGCTCGAGAGTGAACTGCACCCAGCAAAACCAGTACGGGTAATAGCTCACGAGAGCCCCGTCCTCAGTAAATGGGCCGTACTCTATGTTGTTTTCCTTGACGAGCCGCAGCCCCGCAATATACTCAGTGTTTTCGATTGCTTGCAGCACCTTGTCGGTAAAGCTCCAGACGTCCCGCCAGCCCTCGAGGTTTCTTTTGAAATTTTCGCTCGGCTCTCTGCGGTACTTCACGCCGCCGAGCGCCTGCGGATCCTGCTCTGGTACCGCCATTTCGCTGCCATGCTGCCCCGGGTTCCATGTCGCAAGCGCGAGCTGTATCGTCATTTGACCGATGTGCTGCGCCGGTGCGTGCTTGCCCTTTAAGAGCTGCACGCATAGCGAAGGAATGGGCGCCGCAACGTCTGGCGGCTTTCTGTCCTGAGTAGGAATGTACATAGCAAAGGCGGCCGGGTGTGCTGTCTGCACATTGTAGCCGCCGTCGTTTACTTTGTCGTCTGGAACTTTCAGAAGTATGCTGGGGCAGACTTCCTCCTCGAACCATTTGACAATATTGTCAAGATCGCTTGTTATAGCCATAGCGCACCTCCTAGACCATGCGGGTGTGGTGCAGGGCTATCTGGGTGATCCCCAGATTTTCAGCCCATGAGTCAACAGTACACTCCCGGCCGTCCACATTCAGCGCGGAGCCCGGAGCTTTTTCACCCTCCAGATCTTCGGTTCTGGCAAAAATAAGAGTGTCGGACTCAGCAACGCCCAAAATGTTGCCGTTTTTCATCGTGACAAGCGTGTCGTTGTCGATAATGATCGTTATACTTTTACCCTCGATTTTATGAACTTCTCCGAAGTCCTCGAGCTGCATGAATACGAGATCAATGTCCGACGCTATGAGGTCTTTGAGACTCTTACTCAACCGGATCCATAGCACCAAAAGCCGGAGGGGCTTCGGTGTCGTCCTCCTCTGCAAAGTAATCGTCGAGCAGCTTAATGACTTCGGCCTTTGTGCGCATATTCTGGGCGTCGAGTCCGTAAGCTCCAGCGAGTGCCTGCAACTCGGTGAGTCTCATTTTGTCGCTGTACTCTGGTTTTTCTGCTTTTTCACTCTGAGGATCTTCGTCTCCGTCAGCTTCCGGCTCCAGATCCTGCTCTGGTTCCTCTGCTTCCGGTTCTGCCGGATCCTCTGCCGGCTGCTGCTCGGCGCCGGCGGTTTCTGGTTCTGGCTCCAGCTCGGCCTCTGGGATAATTACGTTTGCATATTCAGCAACGCCCTGAGTCACGAGCTCGGCCTCTCTCTCAGGATCGAGAGAGAAGGGCTCGGAGTCTTTGTCTTTGGGTAAAATGATCCCGTTCTCTTTATAGCCGTATACTCCGGCGATAATTTTAATCATTTGGCGACTCCTTTCTTCGCATTTCTTACAGTACGCTCGCAGATACCCACGGATTTTTACTTCTAGGAATTAAGAGCGGGCGGCTTGTGACTTTGATCTCTCTGGACTCGGCCTTTACGTCTGCCGTGTACTTAGGAATACGGCGGCCGGTGTAGGTGTGGAACTCGCCGTCGCTCTGCTCGACCTGAGAGACGGCGCCGTAGGCGGTGCGGCCAGATCTGGGTAACCGCTCCATATAGGCCGCGGCCTGCTGCCGGGGCTGTCATAATTACGGTACCAGCCGGGAGATATGGAACGATCTGACCGCTTTCGTCCTCGTAGGTCTCGTCGTAAGTGATAAGTTTTACCATGTGACCGTCTACGTTCAGGATAGCAAAGCAGCAAGCTCCCTCCGGTAAATTCATAGGCTCGATAGTTCCGAGCATAATGCTGCGGTTGTCGAGGTATTTCTGGATTGTAGGATCCTGCAGCGCGATCTTTGAAACTCCTCGGGCCATTACGCACTCGGTAGCAGGGAGCCCGTTCTTTGTGAGCATGTAGATCATTTCAGAAAGATCTCCGTAAATGTCGGCGCCGGTTGCGTTCCATTTTACTGCAGGTGTGTACTTCGCCGGGTTGGCTGCTTCATCGTAGAAACGGATCTCGTACTCCTCATAGTCTCCGCTGCCGTACTTATCAGCGTAGTGTCTCAGCACATAGCCGTTGTTGAGCATACACTGGGCCGCCATGTACTCCTCGCGCCCTGAGATCATTGTGTCGAACTCTGTCAGGTCTCTGTTGAGGATCTGGGCCTGTCTCTGCTGAGGCGTTACGTTCTGGAAGAGCTGCTCGCCGAACCCTTTCTTGTTGAGATCGTCAATGGTGAGCGGTCTCTGTGGAGCGATAAACGGCGGCACATAACTGAAGGTCTTGTAACCCTCGCGCTCGATAGTGATACCACCCTTTCGAGGCATTACGCAGGGCGCGATCTTCTTGCTGCCGTTTCTATACTCGACGAGGACCTCCTCACCCGGGAAAATGTCCTCAGAAACTCCGTTGACCGGTGCGGTAGTAGGGAAGTAGCGATCTCTTAAAAATGTTCTGTGTGTAGGCATTGCCTGAATTGCCGCCAGCATAGTGACGGTTCTGTAAATTAACGGTGTAGGCATTTCGATTGTCCTCCTTTTCTTACATAGCAGAGTCGAGGAAAATGCCACCGTTGCGGAGCGCTGCCTCGTCTGCTTCTGTGATAGTGTAGTCGTCGTCAACGATAAGGGCCTCTCTGTTGAAATGGCCGGATCTGTACGCTGTTGTAAATGCGTCGGCGCTTGTTGCGTCTACCTCGTCGCAGAGAACGCCGAACGGTGTGAGCGTCTCACTTTCTCCGGCTGCTGTGCCGAGAATAACGCATTTTTTTGTTTTGCTGCTCATTGCAACGACTGTGCCGCGCGCGAGAACTCCTTCTCCGCTCGCGATTGTGACGCCCACGGCGTCAACCGGGAACTTGCCGTCAATAAAAAGATTGTCAGTGTCGCAAGCTCCAATTTTCTGATCTGCTCTCATTGTGATACCCTCCTTATTTTGTTGGTGTTGTAGGTGCCGGAACTGCGCCACCGTTAGCGATCATAGCAGCGAGCTGGGCTACCTGAGCGTTTTCGTCGGCTGCCTGATCCTTTGGTGCAGGTGCTCCTGAGTTCGGTGTCGTGCCGACTCCGGCTGCTCCAGAGGCGGTAAAGTCGTCGGCGCTGTTCTGAATGTGCTGAGTTCCGAGCTGGGCCTGCTTTTTCATAGCCTTAAAAGCAAGCTCCTGAGCTGAGCAGGCTGTCGGTCCGTATTTAGCTTCCTTGATAAGCTCAGGATCTCCGACTGTTGCCTCGATCGTCTCGATCTCCTGCAGTCTGGAACGCTCGGCGGTTACGGCTTCGCTTGCTGCTGCCTCGCGGGCTGCGTTCTCAATCTGTGCTACGACGTCAGGGTACTGCTGTCTTAATTCTTCTGGTGTCATTTTGGTGTTACCTCCTTTTGGTTTATTTGTTGAAACGCTCTGAGTCGGAGCTGCTGGCTTCGATGTAGGCGTTTTAACGCTGTTAATAATTGGCACATTGCCCGGGAAATTGCGAAAACCTTTGAGAGAGTGCAGCACTCCGTTGACGATAATCTCGTCTTTTTCTGAGCTCATGCACATGCTTGTCTCGCAGCCCTCGCGGATCGAAGTACAAAAACCATTTTCGACAGCTTCGCGGCCGGTGTACCATGTTTCCTTCGCCATGATCTGTCGGATCTTCTCGGTTCCGAGGCCGGTTGCGGCGTCGTATGTTTCGGCTGCTGCCTTGTTGGCTGCTTCGAGTCTCTTATTTACCTCGAGCAGGGCCTTGTGGTTGTAATTTCCCACGAGTGTGAGCAGGGCCTCGTGTACCATAAAAAGGGCGCCCTCAGCGATTTCGCGAGTTTTGCAGCCCATAGCAATGATAGTGGCGGCGCTGGCCGCAATTCCGTCGATAACTGCAACGGTGTCACCGTTTAGCTCTTTGAGTCTGTTGCAAATTCCGAGTGCGGTGTATAAGTCGCCGCCTACGGAGTTAATTCGCACGGTGATTTTTGCCTTGTCCTTGACCTGAGCCAGATCCTCGAGAAAGCCTTCCGGTGTGATATATAAGCCCTCGACCGGTTCGCCGGTCCACCAGTCTGTCGGTCTCTGGCTCACAACTTCACCGTACATGGTGATCTCAGCCTCCTCGTCGCTTACGTCGACAATGTTCCAGAACTTCTGGGCTGCGCCGGCGGGTGGAGCTGCGGGGCCATTAAGAACTCGCAGCGGGATTGTCTGCTTTTGCATGTTGTTGATCCTCCTTTAATGAATTTTGAAGTATAAGAGAGGCGATAGCCTGAGTAGCCTCAGCCTGAGCCTCCGGGGTGGTGCCGTTAGCTTCCGCGATCATTTCGTTTTCGCGTTTTAACTGGTTCATGTTGGCTTCCCACTGGCCGCCATTCAAGCGGATCGTACTCTGTTCGTGGGTGCTGTACCCGTGCTGGTTTGCAAGGATCTCGGCGCTGATTTCCTTCACCGGATCGAGCTGTCCCTGAGACGGTCCGATCCAGTCACTCCCGAGCCATGCTGCACGAATGAGCGGATCACTGAAAAAGCCGGGCGCCTGAATACGTCCGAGAGCTACGGCCTCAGAGAGCCAGATCTCGTAAATGGGTTTGCAAAAGTCATTAGCAAACCACTCTCGGCGCATTTTGAACGCTTTCCATGCTTCCAGCAGTGCGGCTCTACTTGCTGAGTACGAGGCGTTGAACGATTTCAGGAGCAGATCGGCAGGGATCTCCAGCGCGGCGCCGCATTGTTCGCAGAGTGCTCTAATAAAAGCAGAAAAACCGCTTGCCGGTCTTGTCGGTGCTGCGAACTTGATATCTTCTCCCGGCTTCATTACGTTAATTGTTCCGGGGCCCATTTCGTAATCGTCAGGATCCGAAGGCTCTATCTCTGAGCCGTTTACTTCATTGAACGGCATTTCATCGGCGCCGGTGTCGGTTGTGACAAAAGCCGTGAAAAAGCTCTCGACAAGGGCGGCCATGAGCTCGCCCTCTGTGTAGCGTCTCATTTGCAGGAGCGGTTCAATGATCTGCGCCAGATATGTGACGCCTCTGTATTGCTCAGGTCTTTCGGACTCCATGACATGCAGGACATTAGGGAGCCCGGTTTTTTCACCGTATGCCTCGACTCTGGTCCATTCAGTTTCGGCCGCCGCGATAATATGCGGGTAGGTGTTGCGGAAATAATACGCTTGTATCATTCCGTTGTCGTTAATCTCTACGCCGTCAAAGATCCGGTTCCCGTTTTTGGCTTTGCCTTCGGTGGAAAAGCAGTAGTACCCCGAGTTAATCAGCGGGGTGCTGCAACGGTCAGCCTCTACGAGCTGGATCCTGAGAGAGTACGGACACATAGGAGTCGGATCGACTCGCTTAATGAGCCCGAACACGTCGCCGCTCATTAGCCAGCTCATAAGCGCGAGCTGCTGCATTGCGTAATAGTCATTTACTCCGGTAGCGTCGCAGGCATTTTTCTTTTCGGCCCAGATTTTGAACTCGGCCTCTGTTTTTTTCTGCCATTCTTTTGCAGCTTCCTGAGACATTCCCAGACGCTCGGCGTCTATGCGGCTATTTAATTTCAGGCCGCAGCCTATGACGTTTGTGCGGTTGGTCTTAATGGCAGAAGTAGCAACCGGCGCGGCCATATACAGCATACGAGCGCGCTGCCTTAGCGTGTCATTGTTGTGGTCTATATCCCATTGAGGGGAGGAGCTGCTGGCCTTGAAACTTTTCAGCGCCTTTTTCTTCCAGCTTGCGCCGGCCTCTGAATATCCATAGTTTGAAGCTCGCGGGGCTGCTGATCCCGGACGGGCTTCGGGTGTTGCCGCCTGAGCAGGTGGCCCTTGTGTTTTGCTTGGAGTTATTTGCTGCATGGTTTTCGCCTCCTTACCAGTCACGAGGGACGACTCCGACGGCCCTGCGCTGTGATTTGTTTTCGAGCGACGCGATCTCGTCCTCCATTTCCTTGATTGCTTTGCGGATAGCTGAGAGATCTGTCTGGTATCTGGTGGCGTTTCGTGTTCCTATACCATAGGACTGAACGCCGCCGCTGAGCATTTCCTCCTCGCGCTTATAGTAAAGCTCGAGGCGAGTCTTTAATTTGCTGATTTTTTCAGCCTTTTGTTGCTGTCTCATGGTTCACCTCCTTACCAGTCGTCGTACAGCTTCGAGCCGCTGGAGCGTTTTTTCTTTTCTTTTTTCTCGACGGTTTTCAGCGGTTGGCCTTTGAGGCGCCTTTCTACTGCCGTGAGATCTGGATCCAGTATTCTGAAGGCTGCCATTGCATAGTTGCGGCAGTCGAGAGCCTCGTTGCGGTTATGTCCCGGCAGCTTCTCCCATTGCCATTTGTCGCCGCGTCTAGTTCGGACGAGCGACAGCTTTTCAGATAGCAAGCCAGAAAAGAAAAGAGAGTCATAACCGCGATCCTCTCCGAGTGGAAAGTGGCAGTATTTGGCTCCCTTTTCTTGCACCTTAATGGCGTTCATTATTTTACTTTTTCCAGCGTCTACTCCCAGAGTGTAGAGCCAGCACTTGCCGATCAGCTTACCGTCTATGACGATCTTCACCTTTGAAGGTGGGGCGGTGTACGGTATGCCGTCGCCGCCTTTTCCTTTTATGGCAAAAACGCGCTTGTTTTGTCTGGCCTTGCACTCGGCGTATACCTCCTGCGTAAAGTGGCCGCCGGAGTCCACGCATGTGAATGATACCTTCAGGCCCTTGCCATTCTTGAAGCGGTAAACATGGTCGATCACATCGTCGAGTCGAGCCCATACCTCTGAGGTATCAGGCCGGCCGTTGATAATTCCCTTTTTTATGCCCCACGTTTCGCTGTAGAGTCCATGCCCGACCACTTCATACTCGAGGCGGTTGTCCTGAGTGTCAACTCCGACGGTCAGCACCAGAACGTCGTCAGGGAGCTCGGCGTCGTATTGTTCGCGCCGGCTGAGCATTGCGTCCTCGTCCTCTAAATCTCCGCGATCCTCCCATAACTCACCGAGTAGGGTGTTGAATACAACCTTCAATTTTTCAGGATCGCCCTGAGCTTCGAGGAACTTCGTGACGATTTTCTCCCACGGAGTCCACGGAGACGAAAAAGCGTTAAGCCAGAAAGAGCGGTGCCCTTTTAGGTATGCGTCCGGGTTCTCGGCGATCCATTTCGCCGGCTGCTTTTTCATGGTTGCTTCTGTCTGAATACAGCCGCAGCTCGGGCACACCCATGTTATCGACTTGACCTTGTAGGTCTTTTTATTTCGTACCTTTTTGACTTCATGCTCAAAATGGATATTGTCGAAAACAATATTGTGATACTCCCCGCAATCCGGGCACTTATGACACCAGCGCTCCTGAGTACCGGCGAAAAATCCGTTTTCAATGTTGCTGGCTCCCTTAATCGTCGGGGTTGATACCTCGATCGACTTCGCGTTGTAGAAGGTTGTCTGTCTCGCTTCTGCAAGAGCCCACGGATCGCCCTCAGTTCCTGCGCTGGACGCCCAGCGGTCGCGCTCGTCTCCGATGATGTAGCGGGCCGGAGTAGAAGCGAGGGCGCTCGGACTGTTGGAACCGGTGATCGTCAACATGCCGCCCGGGAAAGATTTCTGCAATATTGTATTGCCGGAGTCTCTCGTTTTGACGTCTGAGACCTTTTTCCTCAGCGGCTTCGAGTCTCTTATCATCGGAGCAATACGCAAGCGCGAGAACTTCCGGGCGTCGTCGAGAGTAGGCTGCACATAAATCGTAGATCCCGGATCCTGATCTATTATGTAGCCGATTATATTGAGCTCTACCTCAGATTTTCCAACCTGAGAGGCAGCTGCAACGGTTAGCTTGTTGACTTTGGGATCCGTGAAGGCGTCCATTATGTCGACAAGGTACGGTGTTCGCTCATTCCTCCACGGGCCTGCCTCTGCTGAGCTTTCAGGAGATAAGCGGCGGTTTTTCTCAGCTCGGGTGGTTTGAAATTCTTAACAGCTCGAACGAACGTATTGTTTAAGCTGTCAATTTCATTCTGCCTGCTCATCGTCCTCGATCATAGCCCAGCCCTGCCGATCCTTTACCCGCTTTTTATACTCCTCTGGATCGTAGTGGTACTGGGAGAGTGACAGAAGGATCTCGTTTACCTCCTCTTGTATTCTGGCAGAAGTTTCGGCCGGACTTGCAAGCTCCGCGGTATCAACCGCAAGCCGTCCCGGCATAGCCATTAACATGCTGCGGATATTAAAAACGAGGTCCGTCGTGATAGCTTCGACGTCCTCAGCTCTGTGCATGGTTCCTTCGAGTTCGGCGAGCTGGAGCTCTGCGACTCTGGCCTTTGCGCTTTTTATATCTACCTCAGCCTGCAGCTTGTCGGTCTCCAGCTTATCGTTTTGAGCTGACGCTTTGCGATCGAGCTGCGTGCGCAGGTATTTGATGTAGTCCTTCGTTGCCTCGCCGACATTGTACCGGCGGCCTGCCGGTGTGTCGTGAGTTTTCAGAACTCCGTCTTGTGTGAGCTGCTGGATCCTCCGGGCAGTCAGCTCAAACAGTTCGGCCATTTTGGTTGTCGGCCAGTAGCCCGGAGTCTCGGCCGGTTTTTCTTTTCGTGGTGTTGCCATGCCTTGCCTCCTTCCCGGCGTAACGAAACGGCCTAAAATTTTTCTATGAGTCTAGCAAGTTTTTGGGCTCGCAAGCACCGCAGGGAAAAAATTCGCTCAGAAGAACCTATTGAAATTTTTTATTTTCTTTTGCCGGGTGCCCGGCGTTCGTGTTCTTTTTTCGCTTGCGTTTCTCTGCGGTGTTGGTGCGCCGACTCG
>OGQB01001567.1_pt1 | contig 19066 bp, 18 predicted proteins | sample 1553071 | NCBI WGS metagenome assembly OGQB01 (sample SAMEA2580284, study PRJEB22360) | human gut metagenome | biome: human gut; feature: human-associated habitat; material: faeces | place: Denmark | collected 2008/2010
CTGTTGTGTGAATACAGTCAATTGTCTGAGTAGCAATATCTACTGCACTCTGGAATCCGAACGTCATATCTGTTCCCCAGAGATCATTATCGATCGTCTTCGGGAGTGTTACCACATTAAGTCCTTCTTCTCTCAGCATATTGGCTGATTTGTGTGTTCCATTCCCTCCCAGAATTACCAGGCAGTCCAGATTCAACTTGTGATATGTGTGTTTCATCGCCTCTACTTTGTCAATTCCGTCCTTATCCGGTACTCTCATCAACTTAAACGGCTGTCTGGATGTTCCCAGGATCGTTCCGCCAAGTGTCAGGATTCCCGAAAAATCTTTTGACGTAAGCATCTTAAAATTCGAATAGATCAAACCCTTATATCCATCCTGAAATCCATAAATCTCTACATCATCCCTTTTTGAAACAAGCCCCTTTACGACGCCTCTCATTGCTGCATTCAGTGCCTGGCAGTCGCCGCCACTTGTAAGCATTCCAATTCTTAACATATATCTGCTCCTTTCTATATTGCCTGTGTATTCGTTTATTCTGCACCATATAGAATTTCCGGTTTAGAAAAGTCCTACCTATGAGCTTACCCACTTTCTGTATACAATACCAGTAAAATTATAACTTATTTTTATGGTGGAGACAATAAGGGACAAAGGATTTTTCATTTGCGGCAATCCTATTGACAAAAATTCCCCTGTCTCTTTTTCCAAAACGTGCTATAATACATGTGGAAAATTTGTGTAGAAAGCAGGTAGTATTGTGGATAAATTAGATATAAAATTATGGACACTTGCGTCCAAAGGTCAGATCGTTCCTGACCGTTCATTACTGAAAACACCGGAACAGATTGAAATGATTAAAAAAAGTGCAGCGTTGAACACCGCAGTTCTCGATCATGTAGCTGCTCATATTCACGCAGGAATGAGCACTGCCGAGATCGATAAACTGGTGTATGATTTTACAACAGAGCATGGCGGGATTCCTGCGCCTCTGAATTATGAAGGATTCCCAAAAAGCGTGTGCACTTCTATCAACAACGTTATCTGCCACGGCATCCCAAGTGAACACGAGATCCTGATCGATGGCGATATCATCAATGTTGATGTATCTACTATCTTAAACGGCTATTTTTCCGATGCATCCCGTATGTTCACGATCGGTGAGGTATCTCCGGAAGCAGAACGTATCGTCCGTGTCACAAAAGAGTGCGTGGAACTCGGCCTCAAAGCTGCAAAACCATGGGGACATCTCGGAGACATTGCTTATGCGATCAATTCCCACGCACAGGAAAACGGATATTCTGTCGTAGAAGAGATCGGCGGTCATGGAATCGGTCTGGAATTCCATGAGGAACCATTTGTAAGTTATGTTACTCCAAAGGGCAGCGAGATGGTTCTGGTCCCAGGTATGATGTTCACGATTGAACCAATGATCAATCAGGGATCTCCGGAATTCTATGTGGATGAAGACAACGGCTGGACCGTTTATACAGATGATGACGGTCTTTCTGCCCAGATTGAATATATGGTTCTTATCAAAGAAGACGGAGTAGAAGTTCTTACAAAATAACACAGAGAACCTGCCGCAGGCAACTCCATTTTTTGCATACTCAGATATTAAAAAAGATTACCGGAAAGGACAGTTCCTTTTCCGGTAATCTTTTTTTATCTCCACTCTACAGAATATACAGCCAGTCATGCTCCTCTTCATTCCGCATTCCCAGCACCAATGCCGAATGCGGTCCCATATTTGCAACCACTTCGCCATCTTCCACCAGATATTCCTCATACTCTGTTGTATATCCGTCTTTGTAAGAATACAGCAAACGTTTCATACGACATTTCGCCGGAATCTCAGCCTCCCATACAGGAACTTTCACTTCCGTACGTTCGCTGCGGTTATTGATCACGATGATGATCCGGTCATTGCCTTTGAACCTTGCATAAGACAGGACATTCTCTTCTCCGCCAAGAATCTTCAGAGAACCGGTTCTAAGTGCCAGATGCTCTTTGTGGATGCGGATCGCTTCTTTGTGGAATGCGATCAGTTCCTGATCTTCATGTCCCCACGGATAGGTTCTTCTGTTATCCGGATCTGTAAATCCACAGACACCAGCCTCATCACCATAATATACCGTCGGAGCTCCGACCCAGGTCATCTGCATAACAACCGCTTCACGCATAACCGCTTTATTCACATACTCGTTCGCAGCTTCCGGTCCCAGATGTTCCACACGGCCAACCATGTGATTCGTTCTCGTTAAGAATCTGGAATGATCATGGTTGGAAAGCTCATTCATCGCCACCTGAAGTGACTGAGTCAGCATGTTCGACATGTGATGTGCCATCGAACCGATAAAGTTATCGATGTTGCCAAGGAGCTCTTCTCTCGCCTCATCACTATGCTTTTCCATCCCGGTCAGGAACCATGTAACCGGCTCCATGAACGCATCATAGTTCATAACGGTATCCCACTCATCTCCCTTAAGCCAGTCTCTCGGATCGCCGTAATGTTCGGCAAGGATCAGTGCATTCGGATTTGCATCTTTCACGGCTCTTCGGAATTTCTGCCAGAACTCGTGATTGTATTCATTGCTGCGTCCCAGGTCTGCTGCCACATCCAGACGCCATCCATCTACATTATACGGCGGTGATACCCATTTCCGCCCGATATATAAGATATAATTTTCCAGCTTTACAGAATCTTCATAATTCAGTTTCGGCAAAGTATCATGTCCCCACCAGCCATCATAATTACCATTATACGGCCAGTTCTCCGGTCCTTCTTTGAAGAAACGGAAGTAGCTTCTGTACGGACTGTCTGCCGATATATAAGCACCCGGTTCATAATCTTTTTCGCCTTCGTATATTCTCTCACGGTCCATCCACTTATTGAAAGAACCGCAATGGTTGAATACGCCGTCCAGAATCACTTTCATACCACGACGGTGTAATTCTTCTACCAGCTTAATGAACAACTCATTACTTGCTTCCAGGTTCTTAAGACCTGTCGTGCGTTTTTTATACTTCGTTGCCTGACTGTTGTCCGTCACACCATCCGGAAGCACCTCACCTCCGTCATCTACGATCTTCCCATAATGCGGATCAATATAATCATAATCCTGGATATCGTATTTATGGTTCGACGGTGACACAAATAATGGATTAAAATATACAACTTCTACACCCAGCTCCTGCAGATAATCAAGCTTATCCATGACTCCCTGCAGATCCCCGCCGTAGAATTCTCTTACACCCATGTTCGCCGGATATTTATCCCAGTTCGTTACTCTCCGGGAATAATCTCCGATATAGTAATACTCGTTCGTCTCTACATCATTTGACTTATCTCCGTTATAAAAGCGGTCTGTAAATATCTGATACATAACCGCTCCCTTTGCCCAGTCCGGTGTGGAAAATCCGGGTACTACAACAAAGTTATAATACTCCAGGATCTCGCGAGAGATTCCACATCGTCCATAATAATATTTTTCTGTTCCAGACTGCACTTCGAAACAATATCTGAAAGGCTCTGCCCCCAGACGCACTTCAAACGTATAATAATCAAATTCTCCCTGTGTGCATTCTTTTTCCATTACATATGTGTCAGCCGACGTCACAAGCCCTACTCTGTCTGCATCATCCTTCGCCGTACGGAACCGGAACGTTACCAGTTCATTCTCCTTCGGTTCAGGGGGATATACATACCCTTCTGTTCCATCGCAAAATAAAGCCGCCTTATTCATATAACTAACACCTCTCTCATTTTTTGTTTCCGGAAAGGAAAGCTCTTCCTCCTAGTCCTCCGATACATCTTCCGGGAACAGCGCTTCAAATTCTTCCCGGGAAATCTTTTCTTTTTCCAGCAGAAGATCTGCGCATGTATGCAGAACATCGTCATATTTTCTAATGATATGTCTTGCTCTGTCATAACATTCATCAATAATTCTCTTTACTTCCTGGTCGATCACAGTCGCCACGCCCTCTCCGTAGCCTCTTGCTGTGTGCGCCAGATCACGTCCGATGAACACCTCATTGTTGTCATCATCATAGTTGATCAACCCGACTGCTTCCGACATACCGAACTTTGTAACCATGGATTTTGCCAGACCGGTTGCCTGTTTGATATCCTGGGATGCACCGGTTGTAATATCATCAAATACTTCTTCTTCGGCTACACGTCCGCCAAGTGCTACCGTAATATCCTGAAGCATCTTTCCTTTTGTATTAAACATCTCATCCTTTTCCGGAAGCGGCATCGTATATCCTCCCGCACTTCCTGTCGGGATGATCGAGACACTGTATACAGGTCCCACATCCGGGAGTACATGGAACAGGATTGCATGCCCTGCTTCATGAAATGCTGTGATTCTCTTCTCTTTTTCGGAAATGACACGGCTCTTCTTCTCTGCACCGATTCCGACTTTTACAAATGCTTTCTTAATATCATCCTGTTTTAAGAATACTCTGTTATCCTTCGCTGCAAGAATTGCTGCCTCGTTCAGAAGATTTTCCAGATCTGCACCTGTAAATCCTGCTGTTGTCTGCGCGATCTGCTGCAGATTGATCTCCTCACTCAGTGGTTTACCTTTCGCATGAACCTTAAGGATCTCCTCACGCCCTTTGATATCAGGTCTTCCAACCATAACCTTGCGGTCAAATCGTCCCGGACGAAGGATTGCCGGATCAAGGATGTCTACTCGGTTGGTTGCAGCCATCACGATGATACCTTCATTGACACCAAAACCATCCATCTCTACAAGTAACTGGTTCAGTGTCTGCTCACGCTCGTCATGTCCACCGCCCATTCCGGTTCCACGGCGTCTTGCAACTGCATCGATCTCATCGATAAAGATGATACACGGTGCATGAAGTTTCGCCTCGGTAAACATATCACGCACACGGGATGCACCGACACCGACAAACATTTCCACGAAATCGGAACCGGAAATGCTGAAGAACGGAACACCCGCTTCTCCTGCCACGGCTTTCGCCAGCAGGGTCTTACCGGTTCCCGGAGGGCCGACAAGCAGCACACCTTTCGGGATACGTGCTCCGACCTGGAGATATTTTTTCGGTTCTTTCAGGAAATCGACAATCTCCTGCAGATCTTCTTTTTCTTCCTGAAGACCGGCAACATCTTTAAACGTAACTTTGCTGTTGTCCGGCATGGTCAGGGTTGCACGGCTTTTGCCAAAATTCATCATCCGGGCATTGCCTCCCGTCGCCTGACGGCTGCCCATTGTAAAAAATACCATAAAGATCACGCAGATCAGAAGCATCGGCAGTACCGTTGTCATAAAAACGCTCTCTTTTTCAACTGTAACCTTATAGGAAATATTTTTCTGTTCAAGAAGATCTTCTGCTTTTGTCACATCCGAAACATCGAGCGTTCTGTACTCACCATCTTTCAGATGAACCGTAAGCTCTCCTGTCACTCCCTGAGAATTCTGTCTGACCTCTACGCCGCTGACCTTATTCTGTGCGACATATTTCTGGAACTGTGAATAGGTGACTCCTGTATTCTCTACGAGGTTGCCTCGGATATAATTGATCCCCAGAACCACAATGATCGCAATAATAACATAGAAGATACTCCCTTTTAGAACATTCTTCAATTCGGGTTCCCCTTTCTACTGCTCTACCACTCCGATGAACGGAAGGTTGCGGTATTTCTGGGCATAATCCAGACCATATCCTACAACAAATTCATCTGGAATGTTGAAAGCAACATAATCTACCTTTACATCTGTCACTCTGCGTTCCGGTTTGTCCAGAAGCGTGCACAGACGGATGCTTGCCGGGTTTCTTTTCTTCAGGATCTCGATCAGATAACTTAAGGTACGTCCGGAATCAATGATATCTTCTACGATCAGGACATCTTTTCCTTCCAGCGGCTCATCCAGGTCTTTGATGATCTTTACGATACCACTTGATTTTGTCTCCGAACCGTAGCTGCTCACGGACATAAAATCGAGAGATACCGGAACGGTGATTCTCTTTGCCAGTTCACAGGTGAAAAATACGCCGCCTTTGAGCACGCAGATCATATGAACGGACTTGCCGGCATAATCTTTGCTGATCTGCTCACCGATTTTTTTGATTTTTTCATTTACTTCTTCTTCTGTCAACAGTACACGAATCTTATCTTCCATTTTAGTTCTCCTTATCTATTTGTATTTGCAGAATCTTTTTTGTACGTTCTGTTACCTTGTATGCCTCACTGATCCGGTATCCGACCACCCAAAGAATATGGGAGCCGTCCGCAATGAGCGGTATCTCATCCCGTCTCTCTCGCAGGATCTTCTCATCGATCATATACCTTTTCAGAGGCTTTGTCCCGCCTTCTGCATGCACACTGAGAGTATCGCCCGCCTGACGCGTACGAATCTCCAGTCTATGGTTTATGGTATCATAATCAAACCATTTTGTACACTTCTTTTGCGGAATTATTTGCTTTTCATAAGAAAAAACATCGGCTGTAATACGAAGATCTCTCCACCCTGTCACACCCGGGATCTGCAAATTTTCTCCCCTGCACTTTGCAGCTTCATTTTCCTTTTTTCTTATTGATCTGTTTTTCTCAAAAACAAGAAATTCATTTTTATTTACGGCACGTATGCCGCCCGGAAGATTTAATGATTTTCCATTCTGACCGGCTGCAAGCTCCAGAAGTGCCCCGATATGCCGGCGGCTGACATCTTTCTGACCGGCGATCATTTTTTCTAGGCAAAATCTTATCAGATATTCCTGCATCAGATGCTCCTGACGGCAGAATCCTTCCCGCTCAAGAAATACTTCCGGCTCCGCTTTTTCCTCATAATGTACGTAACTCTCTGCAAGTTTCTGTACCTGGCTCTGGATATAATCCTCTGCCTCCTGAAGCCGCAGCCCTGCCTGTGCGATATGGTTCGCTGCCTGTCCGTTCACGCCCTGTGCAAGCAGCGGCAGAATCTCCAGGCGGATCCTGTTTCTCGTGTACTCAGTCTGACGGTTCGTCTCATCCGTCCTCCATGTGATCTGACGCCCCCGAAGTGCCGCCTCGATCTCGCTTCTTCTAGTATTTAAAAGCGGGCGAATGATGTTTTCACGCACCGGACGGATCCCGCCAAGTCCTCGAAGACCGCTTCCCCTTGCGAGATTCATCAGGATCGTCTCTGCCTGGTCATCCAGATTGTGGGCAACGGCAATCTTGCAGTTTGACCTGCCGCTCTTTTTTGCCGCCTGCTCAAAGGCTTGATAGCGGGCTTTCCGCCCTGCCTCCTCAACGGTCAGACTGTTTTCCTGTGCCATCTTTTTAATATCACAGGAAACCAGGTGGAACGGCACACCATATTCTTTGCAGAGGTTTTCCACATAGTTCGCATCTGCAAGGCTGTCCTGTCCACGAATCCCATGTTCGATGTGCACAACTTCCATGGAAAACGGGATCTCTTTCTGATATGCAAGCAGTTCAAAGAAAAGGCAGACAGAATCTGCTCCCCCCGAAACTCCGGCAATGACAAAATCTCCCGGCATGATCATCTTCTGTTCTCTGATAAAATTCTGTACCTGTCTCATATGTTCTCTCTATCTTCTTCTCATACCGCCCACCAGAACGGTCATATCATCTCTTGCCTGCTGCCTGTCCGACTGCAATACATAGTTCAGCAGGGATCTGGCAAGTTCTTTTGCATTTTCCGTTTCACTTTGCAGAAGATAATCTTTGATCATCTCCTCCGCATCCATCTGCGGCAGGGCATCCATCACGCCATCGGACACCATGACGATATAATCGCCCTCTTCGAGCCGCTTTCTGGTGCACTCATAATCCACATCCTGAAGGATCCCCATCGGCATGCTGGTCGACGTGATCGTCTCAACCCAGTGTTTTCGCTTCAGAAAAGTCGTTGAAGCACCGATTTTTAAGAATTCACAGTCTCCGGTGTAAAGATCTGCCATGCACAGATCCACCGTCGCCGAACTCTGCCCTTCTGTCTGCAAAAGCATCGAACTGTGGATCAGGCGAATCGCCGTCTCTTTGTCAAAACCGCTGCCAAGAAACTGCTCCAGCAGATCGATCACTGCCTCGCTTTCTTTGTATGCCGCAAGACCGGAACCCATCCCGTCTGAAATGCTGAGGATCATCTGACCGTCTGCCGCTGGAAACAGGGAAAAATTGTCACCGGAGATCACTTCTCCGTCCCTGGCGATCCTCGCCACACCGCCGGTCATGTAATACTGTGGTTCCGTATAAAATAAAATGGTACTGTACTCATAATTTACTACGGTTTTCCCCTGTTCATCCGGCATCAGCCTCGTCCCGAACGCTGCAGACAGAAGTCCTGCCACTTCTTTTGTGCGGATGCATCTGCCCTTCTTTGCCGTGCGGAGTGTCACATAGAGCTGTATATTTCTTGGCTGCCGGATACACCAGATATCCTTGAGGATCATCCCGTGCATCCGCAGGCGGATGTCTGCCTGCTGGCGGATACTCCCGTCTACGCGTCTGACATCGCAGATATGCCCCGCCGCCTTCCGTATGATGCACGCCGTCTCATGGAGCTGGTCCGCCGCCGCACTCCTGCTCTCCATCAGGCGATTGTGCCACAGCATATCCATTCTCGCTTTTTCAATCTGATCTGCCACCGCTTCGAAAAAGAAGTCTCCGTGCAGACATTGTTTCTGAAGTGCCTCTTTTCTTCCATTGTTCAGCTCTTTCCCCTGGATAATGCTCTCTGCGATCCGGTTGAATCTGCAGATTCCCGTTTCACTTCCATAGTCCCAACACTGTGCTGCGGCCGAACAGCTGCGGCAGACGCTCGTCTGCACCCGAAAGAGCACCTCATCCATATCCTGCCCGGAAAGTTCCTCCTTTTTGGTAACCATGCCCTGAAACATCCCGGAAAGCTGTTCGAAAGAATCTGCACAACGCAGCAGCTCGCTTCTCCCAAGCTCGCCCGCCGGCAATGTGATCTCATCCCGGTTCAGCCACTCCATACTGACCACACGGATGATCTCCCACAAAAGCCAGAAGCTGCTGACCATCAGTGTAATAATGATAAAATCCCCCATACTGCCTCCTCACACAGCCTTTTCCACGCTGCTTTAACGGATTCAGTATAGCGAATGGCTCCGGAAAATTTTGTCAAAGGCGGTACGCCTCCAAAAAAAGTTTTCGACAAAAAAGAAAGGAAGCTTATCACGCTGCCTTTCTCCTTTTTCTTTAGTTCTCTTCTGGTTTAAAAATAATCTCATCTTCATAGACCAGACCAAGCTTGTCCTTGGCAACCTGCTCCGCATACTCATCTGTCTGCATATAAGCTTCCAGATCAGCAATGTCCTGCGTGCGGGCTTCTTCTGCATCGATCTTGTTCTGCAGCTGTGCCAGCTCTTCGACATATGCCGCATTTCTCTGATCCATTGTATGGCCTCTCAGCAAAAATACTGCAATCAGCACAACAATCACAGTAGAGATGCCAAGCTTTCCTCTTCTCTGTGCCGCATCTCTCCTTCTGCGTGTCTGTTTTCTTTTTTTCATATACCCTTCCCGACTTTCTGACTTACTTTTTGACTATGACCATTCTAACCTGTTTTATCTTCTTTTTCAATGCTTTCCTGACCATTTTTCTCAATTTTTTGACCGATTTTCCGGCAGGCATCAAAATCAGCCGGAAAAGACCGGCAATCATGCGGGAAAGAAAGCCGAAAAAAGTCGAAAATACGAGAAGGATCCTCCGACTGAACAGCAAAATATAAAAAAGCATCCCCAGAATCAGTGCCGCCAGCACATACCCCCGGATCTGCCCATAATTCCGATCACGGAACATCAAAAACACAAAAATCCAGGCGAACACCCAGTAAAAAAAGTCTTCTGCTGCGACAAGCCGGCCCCCGTGCGGAAATCCTCTGCGAAACGCACGCAGGATATCGTAGCCCAGCATGATACCTGCTCCTTTTGCAAAGGCCAGCACAAAAAAGAGGGCCTCTGCTGCGATCACCGTGTGCATTACCGGAACAGCCGTCCAAGAAAGGAGGTATCTTTTCCGTTCTCGCCTTTCTGTTCGGAATAAACAAAGCTGTCAATCTTTCCCTCGATATCCACTTCGCCTTTTTCCAGTGTCAGCCGGTTCATATGAAGCTCCTGTCCGCGTATCATCAGCATCCCCTGTGTCGTCTGGAGTACGATCTCATTTAAATCAAAAGAAAGCACATCCGATACCCCGCTGATGGTGCCGCTGTGCCTTCCCTGGATCATTACCCTGTGTGCTGTTCCCTGAGCCTGTTTTTCGTCCATGCCATTCTCCATACACTCTTTGCAAAAGTATATGAAGCTCTGCTTTTGTTTATGCCAGCGTAAAAAAGCTCACATCCAGAAGCTACAGGTATTTATAGAGTTCTGCCGCATTGTCCTTTTTGACTGTCTCCTGCACATCCAGGACTTCTACTTTTACGGCTTTTGTTCCAAACTGGATCTCGATCACATCGCCTGCCTTGACTGCCGCAGATGCTTTTGCCGTTCTTCCGTTGATCAGAACTCTTCCGGCATCACAGGCTTCATTCGCAACGGTACGTCTTTTGATCAGTCTGGAAACCTTTAAAAATTTATCCAGTCTCATAGTCATTTCTCCTTTTGCTGATAAGAAAAAAACTGCCGCAGAAATGTTCCGCGACAGCTGATGATTCCAAATACAGGAATTAGTTGTTGATCATATCTTTCAGTGCTTTGCCTGCTTTGAATTTCGGAGCTTTGGAAGCTGCGATCGTCATCGGTTCGCCGCTCTGAGGATTTCTTCCTTCTCTTGCTGCTCTTTCGGATACTTCAAAAGTACCAAAGCCTACCAGCTGTACTTTTTCACCTTTTTTCAGTTCATCTGCAACGATATCTGTGAAAGCTTTCAGTGCCTTTTCTGCATCTTTTTTGGATAATTCTGTCTGTTCAGCGATAGCTGCTACTAATTCTGTCTTATTCATGGACCTTTCCTCCTGTAATTGCTGTTTTGATTCCTGAGAACAAGGCTGCGGCATCCCGTCCGCTCATCGCTTCCGGAACACAACAGCCTTGTTGGCTATGTTTATTTATAATCGTTATCCCCATATTTGTCAAGGGATTTCTGTAAATGTTCTATGATCTGCTGTGTTGCCAGATAAACTGCTCTTTCCTGAGCTTTTTTCTGATCTTCTGCCATACCTGCCTTCTCAATCTGCTTGATCTCCTTCCAGCTGTCAGCATGTCCGCCTAAAAGCTCATAGCTCTCCTCTCCGAAAACATGCGGATGACGGCGGATCATTTTTTCGCTGATGCTCTGCACGACATCATTGATCGTAAAAAGACCTTCTTCTGCTGCGATCTGGCTCTGTATCACAACCTGAAAGAGCATATCTCCAAGCTCCTCGCAGAGATTGGACGCATCTTTTGTCTGCTCATAAAGATCGATCGCCGCCACTGCCTCAGCTGTCTCTGATAGCATATAGGGCTTCAGGCTTTGATGCGTCTGGGAAAGATCCCACGGGCAGCCGCCCTCTTTCTTTCGCAGCATTTTCGTGATCTGACAGAAATCATCAAAATCATATGTTTTTGCCATTTTACAGCATTTCCTGGATCATAGCTACAACCTGTTTACCAAGAGCTGCGGATTTTGCATCTGCATCTTCCAGGGATGTGCCCTTTACGCCATAGTAGAATTTTACTTTCGGCTCAGTTCCGGATGGTCTCACGCACAACCATGCTTCATCACTCAGATCATAATACAGAACATTTGAGGATGGAAGACCGGTCTTTGTCATTTCGCCGCTTTCCATGTTTTTGATGGTATCTTTCTTGTAATCCCTTGCAGAAAGCACTTTGTAGCCTGCGATCTCGGACGGTGTCTCATTTCTGAGGGTCTCCATGATCTCCTGGATCTTCTGAAGTCCTTCGATACCTTTCAGTGTGATCGCCTGGATGTCATCTTTGTAGTAGCCGTATTTCTCGTACATATCGATCATGGCATCCCACAGTGTCTTACCCTGTGTCTTATAGTAAGCTGCTGCTTCACACAGAGCCATCGTTGCAACGATCGCATCTTTGTCTCTTGCATGTGTTCCGATCAGGCAGCCATAGCTCTCCTCGAATCCGAAGAGGTAGGTTCCTTTTCCACTCTGTTCAAAACCAAGGATCTGCTGTCCGATGTATTTGAATCCGGTCAGGACTTCGATGAAACGCAGTCCGTAGGATCTGGCGATCGTTCCTGCCATGTTTGTAGTAACGATCGTGCTGACTACTGCTCCGTCTTCCGGAAGGCTGCCGTTTGCTGCCTTTCTCTGGCTCAGCTCGTATTCTTCAAGCAGGCATCCGGACATATTTCCGGTCAGAGTATGGTATACACCATCTTTGTCTTTGACATGCACACCGAGACGGTCTGCGTCCGGATCGGTTGCCAGAACCAGGTCTGCATCGACTTCTTTTGCAAGTTTCAGTCCCAGTTCGAAAGCTTCTTCTGCTTCCGGGTTCGGATAACTTACTGTCGGGAAATCGCCGTCCGGCAGTTCCTGCTCTTTTACTACATATACATGCTCAAAGCCAAGCTCTTTTAAGACGCGTCTTGCCGGGATATTGCCGGTACCGTGCAACGGTGTGTAAACGATCTTGAGATCTTTGCTGACTTCACGGATGGAATCCCAGTGGATCACCTGGCTCTTCAGTGCTTCAATATATGGATCATCGATGTTCGCACCGATCACTTCGTAAAGTCCTGCTGTGACTGCTGCATCTTTGTCCATTGTTTTTACGTTTGCATAGTCGGTAACTGCTTTTACTTCAGCCATGATACCGGTGTCGTGAGGCGGTGTGATCTGTGCTCCATCCTCCCAGTAAACTTTATAGCCATTGTATTCCGGCGGATTATGACTTGCTGTGACATTGATACCTGCCGTACATTTCAGTGTACGCACAGCAAAGGACAGCTCCGGAGTCGGTCTCAGTGACTCAAACACATAAGCCTTGATGCCGTTTGCAGCCAGGCACAGTGCTGCTTCATCTGCAAATTCCGGTGACATATGTCTGGAATCGTAAGCGATCGCTACGCCTTTTTCCTGTGCTCCTACTGACTTGATATAGTTTGCAAGTCCCTGTGTAGCCTTACGCACAGTGTAAACGTTCATACGGTTTGTACCTGCCCCGATGATACCTCTTAAACCGGCAGTACCAAACTCCAGATCCGCATAAAAGCGTTCTTTGATTTCTTTTTCGTCTCCCTCAATTGCTCGCAGTTCTTCCTTTGTAGCTTCGTCAAAGTATGGATTTGCGAGCCACTCTTCATAGACCTTTTTATAATCCATTGTGCTACCTCCATTAAAATATTCAATAGGTGGCTATATTATATAATAAAAAGGTCTAAAAAGAAACCTCTAATGCAGAAACTTTACAAATTCTCGCCGTTTTTTTTCCTGCATATCGAGAATTTCCAGCTTCTGAAGGCTTTTTTCCGGTATCCAGGTTTTGCGGCTGTTGAAATAATGGTTGGCAAGCTTCCAGAATTTTTCCGGATAGGCGAGTCTTATACAAAAATTTTCAAATTCTGCATCTCCAAGCGGACGCACTTCCTGATATGCATGGATCATCTCCATGCCAAGCTTCTGATTCCAGCCCTGCTTTTCCATGATCTTGCGGAAAAACTGATAAAAATCGGAGATCTGTACATCAAAACAGCATCTCGCAAAATTGACTGCCACCGCTCCTTCCCGGTCAAAAAACAGGTTATGCTGACTGTAATCCCCATGGCAGACCCGCCGCTCCCGTATGCACTGCCGGTGCAGAGCATGTGAACTGCTGACACATACCCGTCTGGTTACTTCTTCTGCCTGAGCCATAAATTCCGGATACAGTTCCAGGAAACGGCTCTCAAAAGCGGTCTTTTTCTTTCGTGTCCGCATGAAATTCCGCACCTTTTTCAGCTCTTTTGTGTGCCGCTCGATCTCCTCGTCAAGCGGCTCTGCTATATACTCTAAATTTTTTCTGACTTTTTTCTCTTCTGCCGGATCTGCCTCATCCGTCTGTGCCGCCGCCATCTGAAATTCCTGTATTTCCGGCAGACGCAGGACATTGTGCAGCCTTGCAAGATAATGCACCGCCCCTACAATATCTTCCCGGCTTTTCGTATCACACTCCCGCCCGGAAAACCATTTTTTGACCACGTACCCGTTGCCGTAGCGGTCAGAAGTGACCAGATTTCCTTCGGTATTTTCCAGGAGCAGATCGCAGCGTATCCCTCTTTCTGTCAGAAAAAAAAGCACTCTGTTCTGAAAAAACAGCCGCTCCTGCGAACCGGAAAATTCAGTCACCTGAACAAGCCCTCTGTCCGTATCACAAAGAAAGGAGCCACGCCCCCGCCTTGTGCTTTGCACATGCAGGTCGTACTGCTCCAAAATCACCAGATCTTTTTCATTCACTTTTGATCCCCCCACAATTCCTCTCAATAAAATCAGCTATTAAGATCAAAAATGCCACACGAATTGTTCCTTACTTTGTACTCTCACAATTCTGGCACCTAAAGCTACTCTATCTTATGAAATGCAGGGGGCAAATATACGGGAAGTTATCCTTCGGTATTTCGCAGTTCTCTGCTTTTTCCGATCAGCCATTCCCGCTCATTTCGCTGCGGCTCCTCTAATACCAGCTCCAGCAGCTTTGCAAGGATCTCGCCCATCTCTTTGCCCGGCTTCATGCCGTCTTCGATCAGATCTTTTCCGCTGATCTTCAGATCTTTGATGCAAAGGCACTGCTGTTTCTCTAAAATGGTGTGATACAGGGCTGTCAGCTCTTTTAAATAAGCTTTCTTCTCCGGCTGCCACTTCGGGGACTGAGCCAGGGCATCTGCCATTTTCAGTTTCAGAACCTCTGCAAAAGCGTCTGCCCCGACTTTGCTCACTGCTCTTCGCACCGATTTTTCGGTCAGTTCCGGCCGCAGATCGTGGTATCGCACATAAACTTTGACTTTATTTAAAGTGTCGTTGTCGAATTTAAGACGGTGCATGATATCATTTGCAAGCTCAGCACTGATCTTTGCATGCCCGTGAAAATGATCGATCCCGTCTGCGTCCGTGGTATGTGTCTGCGGCTTGCCGAAATCGTGAAACAATGCCGCCAGACGCAGCGTTTTGTCTGCCTCTATGTTCCTTAAGGCTTCCAGCGTATGTTCTCCGACGTTATAGCAGTGATGCGGGTTATTCTGCGGTGTCTCCATCGTGCGGTCAAACTCCGGCAGAACAACTGCCGTGATGCCGTACTCCCAGGCATACCTCAGATAATCCGGATGCGGGGAAACCAGCAGTTTGACCAGCTCCGTCTGGATACGCTCAGCACTGATCTTTGAGAGCGTCCCCGCCAGCTTTTTCGCCGCTTCTGCCGTGTCCGGATCGACCGTAAATCCGAGCTGTGCCGAAAAACGGACAGCACGCATGATACGCAGTGCATCTTCCCCGAAACGTTCTTCGGCATTGCCGACGCAGCGGATCACTTTCTGCTCAATGTCCGCTCTTCCGCCGAACACGTCCACAAGACCCTCGCTGTCATTATACGCCATGGCGTTGATCGTAAAATCACGGCGACGCAGGTCTTCTTCCAGATTTGCCGTAAAAGTCACTTCTTTTGGATGTCTTGCATCCTCATATTCTCCATCCACACGATAGGTCGTCACTTCATAACCTTCTTTTCCCATCAGAACGGTTACCGTTCCGTGCTGGATCCCGGTATCGACCGTGCGTAGGAACAGTTTCTTGACTTGCTGCGGTGTCGCAGAAGTCGTGATATCCCAGTCATTTGGTATCCGTCCAAGAATCGAATCACGCACGCAGCCGCCGACCGCATAGCCTTCATATCCATGTTGTTCCAGTGTTTCGATGATCTGTTTCACATCATCCGGAAGTGTGATCTTCATTCTCTTATTTCCCCTTTCTGTTATTCTGTCTGTAATTTTTCCAGGTACTTTCACAGTCTGGACGTAAAATCCACGGAACTGTTTTCTGCAATTCCACCTGTCTCTGTCTCAGAGCAGAATTACCGGAATGTAAAAAACAAAATCACCAGGATACCAAGTACGATACGGTACCAGCCGAAAATCTTGAAATCGTGCTTTCTTATGTAATTCATCAGAAATTTGATCACCAGAACCGATACAACAAATGACACTGCCATACCGACCAGCAGGATCATCATTTCTGCCCCTGAGAAAGCCAGACCAAATTTCAGGATCTTTAAAAGGCTGGCTCCTGCCATGACCGGAACGGCCAGGAAAAAGGTAAACTCTGCTGCGGTTGTTCTGGAAAGTCCGATCAGGATACCGCCAAGAATGGTCGCACCGGATCTGGAAGTTCCCGGAAAAATGGCCGCGATCAGCTGGAAAAGTCCGACCAGCATCGCATCCCGGTATGTGATCTGGGCAATACTGGTGATGCGTGCTTTTTTCGTCTGATTTTTATTTTCGATTACAATAAATAAAATACCAAACACGATCAGTGCCGTTGCTACCGTCTGGTAATTGTAAAAAAGCTCGTTGATCTGGTCGTCAAACAAAATACCGACCACCGCCGCCGGAATGCAGGCTGCGATTACTTTGAACCACATAGAAAATACGTCTTTGCGAATCGTGTCTTCGCCCTTTTTAAAGGAGAACGGAAACAGCTGATTCCAGTAGAGCATTACGACCGCAAGGATCGCTCCAAGCTGGATCACTACCAGAAATACTTCCAGAAACTCTTTTGACACGTTCAGTTTGATCAGTTCATCGAGAATGATCATATGACCGGTGCTGCTGACCGGAAGCCATTCTGTGATTCCTTCCACGATTCCGAACAGGATCGCTTTTATGATTTCTGACATCTCATCTTCCTTTCTTTTTGCTGTTTTGTGGCTTCCTGACAAAGGATTTCCTACCTTTTTTATCAGGATTCATGCCCGGAAACAGTATCAGTATAACCGATATACAGGTGCAAAACAATACACAATTCTCTTGACATTTGCGGTGGTTAAATCTATAATATCCGTTGAGGGATTTATTGGATGAAAGTAATTCACTAGTTATTAGAGATTATACTCACCCCTATATAATCTGTAATAACTGGTGGATTTTTTTAACTCAAAAGTCCACAATAAAATTTTATTATCTAACGGAGGTACCATCATGAACAAAGGTACAGTAAAATGGTTCAACGCTGAAAAAGGTTACGGATTTATCACAGGTGAAGACGGAAACGATGTATTTGTACATTTCTCCGCTATCCAGGGTGAAGGCTTCAAATCTCTTGACGAAGGTCAGGCAGTAACTTATGATTTAACAGAAGGTGCTCGCGGAATGCAGGCAGCTAACGTTGTTAAATGCTAATTGATCGGATGAACTGAAGATTCTCCAAAAAATACCGCTTCTCATTCATAAACAAATGAGGAGCGGTATTTTTCATTATGTTTTATGCCAAACATCAGGGAAGTCCTTTAAAATCCGGGCTTCCCTTTTTTTCTGATTTTCAAGAATGCCTCTGGCATTCTTGCTGCGAGTCCTGAAATTAAGAATCACTTCACAATCAGACAGTCTGTTTTACATCTGCCACATATTTCTTGATGTTTGACGCATTCACGTATTTCTTTGCTTTTGTGCCGTCTGTCACCACCAGTGTCGGTGCCTGCATGATGCCGTATTTTCTTACAAGATCCTGATTTTCCTCTGCATCGATGATCTGATAATCTTCTCCTTTGAGAATCTCTTTTGCGATCTTGCAGTTCGGACAGGTCTTTGTCGTGAACAGGTATTTCACGCTCTCCACCGGCTTGATCTCAACATCTTCTTTGCGTACAGTCACAAGGCTGGTCTTGACTTTTTTCATACAGGAATGCTCTACATCATAAAGTTTACGGTTTTTGTACTCCTGTGTCTTGCCGTCATTCCAGTTCTGAACCGGACGGTAGTAACCGGTGATTCTGCTGTAAACTTCGGATTTCTTACCGCAGATCGGGCAGGTGAAATGCTCGCCTGCAAGGTAGCCGTGTTCTTTACAGACAGAGTAGGTCGGTGATAGTGTGTAGTACGGCAGGCTGTAATTCTCTGCGATCTTGCGTACCAGTGCTGCGGCGGCTTTCCAGTTCGGCAGCTTCTCACCTAAGAATGCATGGAATACCGTTCCGGAGGTATAAAGAGTCTGAAGTCCGTCCTGAATATCCAGTGCATCGAAAATGTCCGCCGTATAGCCAACCGGAAGATGGGAGCTGTTTGTGTAGTACGGTGTATCACCCGGCTCGCCGGCTGTGATGATATCCGGATACTGCTCTTTGTCGTGTTTTGCCAGACGGTAGGTCGTGGACTCTGCCGGTGTTGCCTCCAGGTTGTAGAGATCTCCGTACTCTTCCTGGTACATCACCAGTCTGTCACGCATATGGTTCAGCACTTCTTTTGCAAAATCCTGCGTCTCCACATGAGTAAGGTCTTTGCGAAGCCATTTTGCATTGAGTCCGACTTCGTTCATACCGATCATACCGATCGTGGAGAAATGATTTGCAAAAGTTCCGAGGTAACGTTTTGTATAAGGATACAGTCCTTCGTCCAGCAGTTTGGAGATCACATCTCGTTTGATCTTCAGGGAACGGGCGGAAATATCCATCATACGATCCAGTCTCTTATAGAAATCCTCTTTTGTCTCGGACAGGTAAGCGATTCTCGGAAGGTTGATCGTCACAACGCCCACACTTCCGGTACTCTCTCCGGAACCGAAGAATCCGCCGCTCTTCTTACGCAGTTCACGCAGATCCAGACGCAGACGACAGCACATACTTCGTACATCGCTCGGCTCCATATCGCTGTTGATATAGTTTGAAAAATACGGTGTACCGTATTTGGATGTCATCTCAAATAACAGGCGGTTGTTCTGTGTATCGGACCAGTCGAAATCCTTTGTGATCGAGTAAGTCGGGATCGGATACTGGAAACCGCGTCCGTTTGCATCGCCCTCGATCATCGTCTCAATAAAGGCACGGTTGATCATATCCATCTCTTTTTTGCAGTCTTTATAGCAGAAGTCCTGCGGCTTTCCGCCCCCCATCGCCGGAAGCCCGGAGAATGAATG
>OGQB01001576.1_pt1 | contig 18956 bp, 14 predicted proteins | sample 1553071 | NCBI WGS metagenome assembly OGQB01 (sample SAMEA2580284, study PRJEB22360) | human gut metagenome | biome: human gut; feature: human-associated habitat; material: faeces | place: Denmark | collected 2008/2010
AAAAAGTGTCTAGATAAATCAGGAAAAGACAGAATAATTGATATTTATAGTTTTTATTGGCATAAAACAAAAGTTTTCTCCTAGGAAAACTCTTGTTTCCTCATAGGGAAACTTTAGTTTTCCCTAGAAGAAACTATTTATTCTCTGTATGTTAACGTTTTTAGTTGACTACTTTGCGTCTTATTTATAAAGCAGGTTGACCGGTTTGCGACTTAGTAATAAAAGAGGTTGACCCTGTTCTTTCTTATTCATGAACGAGGTTAACCCGGACAAAAATAATCAATATTGTTATTATCCCAAAGAGATCATGAAAAAACCACCACGGAGGTTTGCCACGCGGCTGGAGGCGTAGAGCCTTACCGTGTGCCTCCTCGCTCCGGAGTCTGCTCTTTATCCGGTTTGAGCCAAGCCTTTTTTCTTCTTGATGGCTATTTCCCGGTAACTTTTCCATCTTTTCTTCATCTCGCCTTCACATTGGGCTGCCTGGGCCGGCGTCATGCCTTCCAGGCTCAAGTGAGGGCGTTCATGGTTGTAAAAGTCCACGGCGGCTTTCACGGCGGCTCTCACCTCCCTCACGCTATAGAACTCCATACCCTTAAAGAACTCATTCTTAATGGTATTATTCACACGCTCGGCCACGGCGTTATCCTTGGGATTTCCACTCTCGGTCATGCTTATGCCTATCTTACGGTCCTTCAAACGGGCCGTGTACGCGTAACTGGCATATTGTACGCCACGGTCGGAATGGTGGATCAGCCCTGACAGGTCTTTCCCCCCGTAATGCCTCAGGCACATTTCCAAGGCTTCCAGCGGGTATCTCGTTTCCAATGTATCTCCCACGCTATAACCCACGATTTCTTTCGTATAATAGTCCGTAACCAGGGACAGATAACAAAAGTCGTATTCCTCCCGCTCCCTGCTTGTCCAAAACGGGACATAAGTGATGTCACTCACTATCAATTCACGGGGACGAGCGGGCAGCAGATCCTTCACGAGGTTCGGATAAAGAGGGAGATCATGGTTGGAGTCCGTGGTTGACACGCGACGTTTGCGTTTGCGCACCTTCAAGCCATAGCGTTCCAGGATATCATAAAAACGGTTATATCCCACACTCTGTCCCTCTCCGAACCGGTTATGATACATCAGCCAGAGTTTATTGCCTCCTATGCCACGATCATTTCTCCGGACATCTTTAACGAACTCAACCACAAAGGATTCACTGGCCAGCTTGAGCATCCGTTTATCCACATGCTTGTAGTAGGCTTGTTTGCTCACACCAAGCAGACGACACATAGGGACAATGCCGTAAAGCCTTTTGTCCCTGTCGTGAAGCCTATTAGCTACTTGGTGCCAGCTTTTTTTAGGTCGATACCATAAACCTCTTTACCGAAAGCGACCATTTCCTCATAAAAATCGGCACGCAAGCGTTCCCGGGTCAAATCCTTTTTCAGGATCGCGATCTCCTCTCGTAACTTTTTATAGTCTTCTGGAGTGACATCTTTTCCACGTTTTTTCATTAACTCGACTTGTTGAGGATTTTCTTGCTCAAAGGTAGTCAATGCTTTGTAAACGCGGCTACGACTTACTCCTAATTTCTCTATAATACTCTTTACATCCATACCTTCAAGGAGACGAAGACGATTTATTTCCTGGTTAAGCAAATTTCGTGCTTGTTCTTGATTGTAATTCTTTTCTTTCATTTGGGTGATTCTTGTAGAGTCAACCATATTTACAAAAAGACACTCCTAAAGGAAACTCTTATTAGCCCTATCGCTTTGTCCATTGATAGCCACTCTGCCAAGTATCAAATACCGCCTCCTCCTTCATTCTCATATGCCCGAAAAAACTGACGGATCAATGTCTTTCGAAAATAACACGTTTTCTTATCCTAGGTAAAGAAAAAGCGCGAATATCAAGTATAAGTGGTAGATAATGAATGATAATTGTAGATGTCTGGATATCTACAACCAATAGGTAATGTTCTTATTGATAAAGTGGTATATGATATAGTGGCAGATATGGTAGATGTTTTCATAAAATCAATATTAGTAAGTAGCTGATTCATCCATGGACTATTTCGCATGAGCCGCTAATTCCCCACCTCGCAAAAATAAGTGACCTGTATCCATTGGCAATTCTGAAAGTGGATAAGTTGAAGGACGGCTCGATGGCTGTTGATGGTGAGGTTGGCGGCGATCTGCCCCATGGTGAATGAGTGATGATCGTATTTGGCGGTGTGGCTGATGATCTTGTTGGCATAAGTTACTTTTCCATCCTTTTCCCACGTGAAGGTATCGCATTCGAAATCTAGCGTGAAACGGTCATGGAAGGTGTTCCCTTTCCAAGTCTGGCCCAAGGGCTTGATGCCTTGTGGGGTATCGACGCATTCTGTTATCCGGCAAGTGTTGTCGGATAAACGTAGGTGATAGACTTGGGCATGGGCTTGCGTGGCAAGCAGGAGCCATAGCGATAAGACGGGTAACAGGAGGATCGTCTTCATTTAATGGATAAGGGCAACCTGTCTCCATCGGTTGCCGGGCTAAAAAACAGAAGCGTGGAAACTATTGATATTACCGTATTGAGGCTCTGGACGGCCCTATCCATGTAATAAACAATAGCCCACGCCATGCTGTTATATCGTCCAGAGCGATTACTGGTAAATATAGCACTGACGTGAGCGTTCATTGTCTATTATCCATGGATATGAAATTGTCCAGATTTCAATACGGGATAATATCTTTAAACGCTCTTCGTTAACTTATGTCCTCACTTCAGTGACCTACGCTTTAGATATGAAGGATTGCCACAAATATAAATAGAATAAATGGTATATGTATGATGATTGGATGGAAGTTTATTTGAAACTTCACATTTTGTCAAAATGTAAACGGAAATCCGTGAGAATCGCTATCCTTTTGTCTATTAGATACCGATCTCTCCCGAACCGCCGGGGCCTTCTGTCCATGGGTTGATGGAAGCGCCTACGTTGATGTCTTCCGCTTGGATGGTGAAGGTGTATTTCTGTTTCTTGGCGGCGATGAATGATTGGGAGGGACGAACTTCGTAGGTATGGCCGCTGATGGAGAAACGGAACGTGGGAGCCTCGCCGGGCCAGAGCAGATAGTTTGTCGCTACGGTGGCCTCGGTAGGAGTGATGGTAATCGGTGCGGCTAGCGGTATCGGATAGTCTGCTTTCGTATCCGAGGTGGTCAACTGGCCGGTTTGGATATCCATACGGACAGATGCAGGGTAGTTTACCAGCTCTACTTTTTGCAAGACTAGGGTTTCCTTGATATCATCGGCTTTCTTTATGACGATCGTGATGGCGGATAGCTGGTGATTGAAGCTGAGGGCGACGATGGCCGTCGAGCCGTTGGCTTCGGTTTGTACATCCATCTTTCCCTTGTTGAGGATCGGGGTGGCGTACATGATATCGATCTGGTCTTTCAGTTCGTAGCTAGCTAGGGTATTACTTAGCGAGGCTTGATATGGATAGTAAGCGTAGAAATTAATGACCGTATCGGCGGCTACCGGGAAATGAGCGTCCATATCGGAGGTATAGTTCGTGCCGTCCGCCGTGGTATAGGCTTGGTTGGTTAGGTCGGGACGCGGGGTGAGTGGCGAGGTCTCGTTTAGTTTATGGCCCCATCCGTATATTCCGATCGGCAAGTCGGTCGGCATGGTAGATTCGGTATGGATCGCTTTCGATTCCAGCTTGTAAGGAGAGGCGCTGAAAAGGATAACGGCGGGTGCTTGCTTGGAAGGCCCGCCATTATCATCGTTTGTACAGCTATTTAGAGAGAGTCCCATCAAAAGAGATACGGTGATCAGTTGTTTTGTGTATCGCATATTTCGTGTTTTATCTTTTCGTTTGATTTAGTCGATTGATAAATGGATATGGTAGGGGTTTGGATCCGATACCTTGGTCTCGGGCTCGGTAACGGTAGAGTCCGTAGGAGTCTCCGGTATCTCGCCTCCGTTGTTTACCTCTTCGTTCGGTGTAGCGTTATTATCTGCGGGTACTTCGGGAGAGGCTATTTCCGGGATATTCCGGTTAATCGTTATATTGTATTGATAATTGACCCCGGCTTCCCAAATCTGCGGCTCACCAGAAAGGACAACATGGAATACGTTGCTTTCATCGTTTCCGAAAGTTAATATCATCTCGTCCGCTTTTTGGGGGAACAGGAGGAATTGGCCGGAGATTGGATTGTCTCCGTCGCTTAATGTCGTGTTGGTATCTAAGGTATAGGTTGTTTGTCCGGCGATGTCGCTTAATTGCCCCTGCCATATATCCAAGGTGGCGCTTTGCGGGGCGACAACTTGTATTTTGGTAAGGGGAAGGTCTATAGTGACACCTGTGTTTTTTATGATGTTTATTGTTATTTGAGTAAGTAGGTGGTGGAACTCAAATACTAATGCAGAGGACTTCTTTGACTGATTCAGTAAAGAGGCATGCATGAGGTCGTATTGATTGGCTGCATTGTCTTTAAGGGTGACAGTGGTTGATTGGGTGCCGTTGTATTCGGAGCCGGTTGTGACGGATGATATGTAGGGGTGGACGGCGAAGAAGTCGAGTTGATCGCCTACTGGGAAGTAATAGGTGTTGTCGTAAAGGATATCGCCGTTTGCGTCACTTGTTCCAATTTCATTGTTAAATAATTCAGGATTCCATAATGTCGAAGGTTGACTTTCTGTATGCTGAAGGGAGTATAAACTGATTTGTGAATATTGTGGCAGTACATTCGTATAAATAGTTCCTGTGGCTTTGGTAGAAAGTCCAACACAGATAGTTGTAAAATGTATAGGACATGGAGATTCATATTCTTCCAAAAGTATTTCATTATCACAACTGATTAATGACATAATGAGTATTAATATGTATATGCACAGTCTTATCATCTTGTCTATGTAATAATGCTAATTTAAATAGAGGTAACAAATGATTACCTCTATTTAAAGAATTCTTTGATTATGTTTGTTTTATTGAGTTATGCTACCCGTTCCGTTAGCGTTTGTTGTTGTGTCCCATGCTGTGATAGAACTAGTAAATCCAACGCCTGTTGCACCAACGGTTAGTGTGATAGTCGTTACGTTTCCTGCGGATATTGTAACATCTGTCAAATTACCGCTTTCTAGCTTAAAATCTGAGCCATTTATAGTTAATACGATAGATGAAACTGTATTAGTCGGTAGAATCATAGGACTAAAACCTTCTGGAGTATAGTCCGTGGTTGATAGTTCTTGCGTTGAACTTGTTAAATCTTTTGTGAATGAAACAGCTTTTGCTGTTGTTGCATTGCTTATGGTTCCAGATACAATGTCCAATGTCGCTTCACTGTTTGCTACTGTATAAACGATCTTTGATAAATTTGCTTTTACATTAGCATCTGTTGTTTTTATAACAAGTTTTATTTTAGCTAATTTATGAGAGAAAGCTAGAGCGCCTGTTTTGGCGGTCCCATCATATTTTATTGCGTTGTCTCCTGTTATTTGAGCGTACATGATATCATCTGCAATACCTGTATTATCGGTCGTAGTAATGGAAATAGATGGTGCTGCTGAGCTTGTCGCTTCTGTAATTGTTAAAGTGCTAGGATAAACTGCGAAAAAATGATGAGTTGCGCCTCTTTCCCAGACTGCGCTCTGGTCTGTGGCTGTAAAATTTGTGGTAGTATTATAAGAAAATTCTACTGCCTTCATAAATTCACTATTTAAATAGCCAGTAATGGAACTTTCTCCTTTGTATCCATATACTTTGATCTTGTCATCATTTTCGAATTGCGTACTAGATTCTGTAACAGCTTTAGTTTGTATTCCTACGATGGAACTACCAAACGTTATAGCCACCGGCTCATTCTCATTCACCTTCGGTTGATCCGGATTCTCAATCTCATTTGTACAGCTAACCATGGCTGCCATGGCCAACATACTAATCATTAACTTTTTCATTTTACCCTAATTTAAGTTGTTACTATTTGTATATCATTTTAATCTTATTCGATTGTGGTCTCTTCGCCGGGACCTACTCCCCAGTTCGTGAGGCGGATCGTGAATTTCGGGCTCTTCTCAACCGTGGCATTTATGGTCACGTTAATATGAGGAGTGTCTATTTCATTTAATTTGTCCTCTAAGTCGGCGGTAGAGGAAACCATGCTACCGTCGCTTAGGGTAAAATCCATTGTCACTTGATTCGTGACAGGTTTCTGTTCTTCTTCCTTAGGGAGGGCGGTGCCCAATATGATTAGATCGCCGTTTACTCCTTTGTCGGAGGTTTCCATGTCGAACTCCACGTTTGTGGATGCCTCGGTCACTACCTTGCGTTTACTCAAATTCAATGAGGTGGATACGCCCGATAATGAACCTTTGCAAGTCTTTATCTCCTCCGGTTTGTCTACCTGTACCGTAAAGGTTACGTGGCGGACCAACGGAGTCAGTACCAAAGTGCCCGACTTGTCCTGCCCCGGTGTGATCTCCAATGAATCGACGACAAACCCATACAGCGGGGTTATGCCTTGCGATGCCTGTCCGGTGGCCTTCGTCTGGAGGATATAAGCCTCCGCTTCGTCGAACCTTGACATATTACGAAAGTCGATATTCTTCGCGTCGTAATTAAAAACCAGTATTTTATAGGTGGCCGGCGGTAAGAACAACATCATGCTATTCGCGTCCCCATCCGTCTGTACCATAGGCCCTCCCTCCGAAGGGTAAATACAATATCGAAGTTTCTCGGGAGCCGGAAAGCCGGGTATCACGCTATCCCAACGAAGGGTGTAGGTGATGAAGCCGGTACTCTCTTTTTTCGGTTCGTCAGATCTCTCGCAACTGCATTCTATCACTAAACTCGTAATAAATAGAATGGCGATCGTGACCTTTAAGATAATACTTGTCTTATTGTACCTATACATTTTATTTATCTTTGAAAATCAATTATGATTGATCTTCTGGACGCAAATGTATAGGGAATGCTAAAGGGGAGAATTGTTATTTTTGTCCAAAGAGTTGCAAAAGTTGAGAGATTTAAAAAAAATCATTGAATATTATGTATTTTCATCCTTTAGAGAACGGACAGAGCGGGGAGATTGGCCGAAATTAGCCCTGCAGAAGTGCGAGAAGTTGGAAAGCGACTCAAAGCCATACTTGTAGCAAATCTCGGATATGGAAAGCTCTGTCATGATAAGGTCGTTATGAATGTCTTGGCATTTGCGTTTCAGCATCCATTGATAAGCGGGCTCTCCGAACGTATCCTTGAAGATACGGCGGAAGGTGGGTACGCTGTAGCCTCCCAATTGGGCGAAGGTCTCCACGTCTTTTGCCTTTTGGTAGTTCTGCATCACGAAATACTGGAAACTGTGGCTATACCGGTAAACCGGGGCGTAAAAGGCGGCTAGCTCCTTGATGGGGTAGTAGCAGTTCAGCAAGTAGACCATCTCCGAGCGTTTGGCTTGCATCAGTCCGGAGCATCTTAAATCATCGTTGAGGTAAAGCTTCATGCCCTCGATGAAGAGTTGTATCGGCGGGACCATCGTCATTACGATGGGCTGCTGGCGTTCGTTCTCCACGATGGAGATGCCTTTGTTGAAACGATTGTCGCATATGTTTTGCGGACGCTCGAAGAGATAGATGATACATTCGGTGTAGTCGAGTACCTTGCATTCCACTTTCGAGCCGATCGGTTGCAACACGAACTGTCCGCCCCGGAACGTGGTATCCGGGTGCTCCTCGCTGTTCAGCCAGATCTCTCCCTTGACTAGGAAAAAGACCATGTTCTGCATGCATCTTGTCTGAGGGATCACGTACCCTTTCGGATAAAGACGATACTTGAATATGTCCCTCTGGTAGAAACTACAAGAGGAACAGTCGGTATATTTGGTGCAGCGATGGTCGGTTAACATATATTGTTGTCTTTATAATTTTACTTTCTTTGTCTTGCCCTCGCTCTCGTTGTGAAAGCGATCTACGGCGGTCACTACATAGCGATATTTTACCTTTCCTTTCTCGTAAGGCATCAAGTAGCCGGTTTCCCGGGTGATAGCCACGATCTTCGAGGGATCGCTCGTGTCTATCGGCTCCTTGTCGTTAAAGCGATAGACCACGAAATAGGAGGCTAGCTCCGGATTCGTGGGGCTTTGCTCCGCTTGCCAATGTAACAAGAAGCCTTTAGGTGTCCATTCGGTCTTTAGCTTGCTTACGTCTTTTGGCGGACGGTTATGCATATGGGTATAGGCCGGGATAAGGGCCGGGTAACGGTGGTAGTTCCGTTTCAGGCTGTCGGCTACGCCCTTGTTGTTCCATAGAATCTCATTGGCGGGCCAGAAACAATTGCCGCTCACGTGAGGCAAGGCACGCTCGTAACGCATCTTGCGGGTTAATTGGTCCGCTTTCATGGTGCGGGCCACGTCTTGCCCGATATATAAATGACCTCCGTTGGCGTTTTTGTCCCACCATTTGATAAGCGTGATGTAATCCGCCGCCGGGTGTCCGATCTCCCAATAGATCTGGGGGATGTTATAATCGATCCAACCTTGCTGTACCCAATAGGTGATATCGGCGTAGAGGTCGTCGTAGTTTTGCAGACCGTTGGTATTGCTACCCGATCCGTCTGCGGTGCTTTTCTTGTTGCGGTAGATGCCGAAGGGACTGATACCGAAGCGTACCCAAGGCTTGGTGAGCAGGATGGTACGTTTCAATTCCCGGATCAGGGTATTCACGTTCTCCCGGCGCCAATCGTTCCTTTGCGCCTCGCTGTATCCTTTTCGCAAGCCGTATTTCCGGAAGCTGTTATCATCCGGGAAAGGCATACCCGCCGCGGGATAGGGATAGAAATAATCGTCCATATGTATAGCGTCCACGTCGTAACGGCCGACGATATCACGCACTACCCGGCAGATAAACTGACGGCTTTCCGGCAATCCCGGGTCGAAAAGGATTTGTTTATTATAGGTGACAAACCATTCGGGATGCTTATGATAGATGTGGGAATCGGCGAAACGGGTGTTTCCCGCCGTGCTCGCCCGGTAAGGATTCAACCAAGCGTGAAACTCCATGTTCCGTTTATGGCATTCTTGGATCAGGAAGGCCATCGGGTCGAACTCACCTGCCGGGGCTACGCCTTGCTCTCCGGTGAAGAAGCGGCTCCACGGCTCGATATCGGATTTATAGAAAGCGTCCGCCTCGGGGCGCACCTGAAAGATGATGGCGTTGATGCCGCATGCTTGCAGGTAATTAAGCTTGCGGATGAAGTCTTTTTTCATCCGGGCGGGAGTCATATCCTTGTATTCGCCTTGAAAAGCGGTCTGTATCCATGCTCCCCTAAACTCTCGCTTGGCCTCCTTGCCCGTACTCGTAGCCGGACGAGGCTTCTCGCGAACCGTAGAACATGAGGTTATCGCACAAAAGAGAATCGCTACTAAGAAGCGAAAATATTTAATATACATGGGTGCCTTGCTGTGTTTGTCTATGAAATTTTCAACAAATGTAGAAGATTCCCTGTAAATATGAAATATTTCACCCTTGTTATTTTATTTACTTGGCAGTAGAGACGAGGCACACCCTGTCTAACTGTGTGAATTAGTTCGATGAAGATAAGGCAGAATCGGTTAGTTTTGGCTATCTTTGCGTTAAAGAAAAAGATAAAGGTAATATGTCTGAGAGCAATTCGATTTTCATCAAGGGGGCACGTGTCAACAACTTGAAAAATATAGATGTAGAGATTCCGAGGGACAAGCTGGTGGTGATAACCGGGCTGTCGGGGAGTGGAAAATCATCGTTGGCGTTCGATACCCTTTATGCGGAGGGACAGCGTCGGTATGTAGAGAGTTTATCCGCTTACGCCCGCCAGTTCTTGGGGAGGATGAGTAAGCCGGAATGCGACTATATTAAGGGAATACCGCCGGCTATCGCTATCGAGCAGAAGGTGAATACCCGTAATCCGCGTTCCACGGTCGGTACATCTACCGAGATTTATGAGTATTTACGCTTGTTATATGCTCGCGTCGGGAAGACGATATCGCCAGTTTCCGGCACCGAGGTGAAAAAACATCAGGTGAGCGATATTATCAAGGAGGTCGTGCGATATCCCGAGGGGACTCGTTTTGCCGTATTCGCCCCGGTTGTCTTGCCGGAAGGCCGGGATATGAAGGAACAGCTGGAGATCTTGCGGAAAGAAGGATATGCCCGTCTGTCGGTGAATGATACGGTATATCGTATCTCGGAGGTACTGGCGAGCGAGGAGTTGCTGTCTTACCCGATCGAGTTGTTGGTGGACCGCCTGACGGTATCGGACGATAAGACCTTGAAAAGCCGTTTGGCAGATTCGGCCGAGACCGCTTTCTTTGAGGGCCATGGTACCTGTTTGATCCGTATTTATACGGAGGAAGGGGTAGTCGTGAAGGAATTCTCGAAGAAGTTCGAGGCGGATGGCATGATATTCGAGGAGCCTACCGATATGATGTTTAGCTTTAATAATCCGTTGGGCGCTTGTCCGACTTGTGAGGGGTTCGGTAAGGTGCTGGGCATCGATGAGAATCTGGTGGTGCCCGATAAAAGTTTGTCTGTCTACCAAGGAGCCGTGGTTTGCTGGAAAGGTGAGGTGATGGGGGAATGGCTGAAAGACTTTATTGTGAAGAGCGAGAAATATAACTTCCCGATCCACCGCCCGTATTACGACTTGACACAGAAAGAGAAAGACTTGTTGTGGCATGGGGCGAGAGGTTTACACGGCATCGACGATTTCTTTAAGTTCGTGGAAGAGAATCTTTATAAGATACAATACCGGGTGATGCAAGCCCGCTATCGGGGAAAGACGACTTGCCCGGTTTGTAAGGGGAGCCGCTTGAGGCCGGAAGCGCTGTATGTGCAAGTGGGCGGTAAGAATATCGCCGAGCTGGTAACGATGCCGGTTTCGGAGGCAAAGGCTTTCTTTGATCAACTGGAACTGGACGAGACGGATGCGGCGATCGCTAAACGTTTGCTCACGGAAATCAATAATCGCTTGCAATTCCTGTTGGATGTGGGGTTGGGTTATCTGGCTTTAGATCGCCTCTCGGCCTCTTTATCCGGAGGAGAGAGCCAACGTATCAATCTGGCTACCTCGTTGGGTAGTAGCTTGGTGGGTTCGTTGTATATTTTGGATGAGCCGAGTATCGGTCTGCATTCCCGGGATACGGATTTGTTGATCAAGGTATTGCGACAGTTGCAAGCCTTGGGGAATACCGTGGTCGTGGTGGAGCATGATGAGGAGATTATCCGTGCGGCGGATTATATCATCGATATCGGTCCGAAAGCGGGGCGTTTGGGGGGTGAGGTCGTTTATCAAGGCGATGTGAATAACCTCCGGAAATGTACCGATAGCCATACGGTACGTTATTTGACGGGAGAGGATCAGATCGAGATCCCGCCTTATCGCCGTCCGTGGAATAATTATATAGAAGTGACAGGGGCTCGGAAGAATAACTTAAAGGGCGTGGACGTGAAGTTTCCTTTGAACGTGATGACGGTGGTTACCGGCGTGAGCGGTTCGGGTAAAAGTTCCTTGGTTCGTGATATTTTCTACGAGGGCGTGAAACGCCATTTGGATGATGCCGCCCGCCTGACCGTAGATTGCTCCGGTATCAGTGGAGATTTGAATATGATTCAGGCGATTGAGTTTGTAGACCAGAACTCGATCGGAAAGAGTTCTCGCTCGAACCCTGTGACGTATATCGGTGCTTACGACGAGATCCGTAAACTATTCGGCGAGCAGCCTCTAGCGAAGCAGATGGGATATAACGCCGCTTATTTTTCCTTTAATAAAGAAGGAGGTCGCTGCGAGGAATGTAAGGGCGAGGGCAAGATCACGGTAGAGATGCAGTTTATGGCGGATATCACCTTGGAATGCGAGGCTTGCCACGGCAAACGCTTCAAGCAGGATGTATTGGATGTAGAGTATCAAGGCGCTAACATATACGATGTATTGGAAATGACCGTGAATCAAGCGATCGAGTTCTTCGAGAAAGGTTCCGGCTCCCAAGAGAAGAAGATCGTGAAACGCTTGAAACCGCTGCAAGACGTGGGCTTGGGCTATATCAAGCTGGGACAGACTTCCTCCACTTTATCCGGTGGTGAGAACCAACGTGTGAAACTGGCTTATTACTTGGGCCAAGAGAAGCAGCAACCTACCTTGTTCGTTTTCGACGAGCCTACGACCGGTTTACATTTTCATGATATCAAGACTTTGTTGAAAGCTTTCAATGCCTTGATCGAGAAAGGTCACTCCGTGGTAATTATCGAGCATAATATGGATGTGATCAAATGTGCGGATTATGTGATCGATTTAGGACCGGAAGGCGGAAAGGCCGGCGGACAGCTGGTTTGTGCCGGCACACCGGAGGAGATAGCGGCTTGCGAGGCATCCTATACCGGTAGGTTTTTAAGGGATAAGTTATAAAGAGACGATATAAAGACAAATGTAAATAGCTCCTGCCCGAATATTCGGATAGGAGCTATTTCTTTTAAGAAGAATGGGAGCATTCCCATTAATATCCTGGGTTTTGCTCGATGATTCCATTTTTCGCAAGGTCTATAACCGCTTGCGGTATCGGGCCGTATTCGTGGGTCCCTTTGATGAAACGGGCATTTTGGAGATGAGAGCGGAATGTCTTCTCATGCTCGAAATAAGTGTTCATCACGTCTGAGGCGATTCCCCAACGGACTAGATCAAAGAAACGTTCACCTTCTAAGGCGAATTCCAGACGTCGTTCGGTACGTAAGGCTCGGATCGCCTCCTCTTTGTCGGAAAATGACGGATATAATCCGATCCGGTATTTGGCGGCATCCGCTGTCCCGTCAGCGGTTTTTACGGTCTGGCTGTTCATGGCACGCTCGCGAACTTGGTTGATGTATTTCAATCCGGTAGCCAAATCGCCTAGTTCGATAGCAGCTTCGGCACGCCACAATAACACGTCCGCATATCGAATAATATAAACATTCAATGCGTTTACGTATGGCCAGATAGCCAAATAGTAACTTGAGTTCTTGGAGACAATACGTTTTTTCGGGCTATACGGACCGTAAACCGTAGCCTCACGAGGAGTCCAGTCATAGAGTTGGACATCTAGGAACATGATTCCGGGGCGGGCTACCGTGTGGTCTAGGCGGGGGTCTACATAATCATTTTCCGAAACGTCTATGCCGTCTTCCAAAGGCAAGCCGTTGGAGTCGGTCTTATAAGCGTTTACTAGGTTTTGGGAAGGACGAAGGAAACCATAGTTGGGATAAGGGCCTCCCGGAGGTAACAAACGGTCGCCCGGATTTCCGTTGTAGTTGTTCGGGGAGCCATCGTTGATAGAGGCTTGGACTGAAAATAAAATTTCAGGGCAGTTGTCATTTTCCGGCAAGAAGATATTCCGGAAGTCGGGGAGTAGCTGGTATTTGCCGGAATTGATCACCTCATCCGTCGCTGTAGCGCATTCCTGCCATTTGCCTTGGAACAAGTAAACTTTAGCCATATAAGCCCGGGCCGTCATCTTGCATGGACGTGCCACATCCGGCTGGGAATCCGGGAGACCTTCGTAGGCGGCCTTAAAATCATTCAGTATCTTCTCCCATAATTGATCGGATGTATACTCCTTATTCGAGATAGAGGCGAACGCGGAAGGATCGCTGACACTCTCGTCGAAATATGGGATCTGGTTATAGATGATCTTTAAGTTGAAATAGAAATGGGCACGCAGGAAACGCATCTCGGCGATACGGGTCTCCTTTTTATCATAATCGCTGCCTTTGAGGATACGGATCGCTTGGTTACAGCGGTTCACGCCCTCGTATAAGGCTAGCCATTTCCGATTGTAATCTTGGATAGTCGGGTCGATATGGAAGATTTCCATCAAGTGAACCGGGTTCTGGTCTCCCGTACCACCTCCGCCTTTGTAGGTATCGTCTGAGATCACATCGCCAAATTGCCAGTTGGAGCATCCTGAATTCAAGCCGGAGCTGGCATCGTCCATCTGGCCGTCTAGGATGGAATAGGCGGAGATAATCAATCCCTCAATGTTATTGGGATCTTGTGCTTGTTCGGGAGTCAGTTCGCCTACAGGTGTCTCTTCCAGAAAATCGCTGCATGATGTCAATGCGAATACGGCACAGGCCGCTATAATCATTTTCTTCATATTCTTGTTTGTTGTTGTTTGATGATTAAAAACTTACGTTTACTCCAAAGGTGAAGGTGCGGGATAACGGATAGATGCCGCGGTCCACACCCATATCTAGGTTACGGTAGTCACTGGAGTAACTTTGCAATCCCACTTCCGGATCGATACCGTCGTATCCGGTGATCGTGAATAAGTTGGTTGCTTGCGCATAGATATACAAGCTATTGAACTTAATCTTGGATAGGATGGACTGAGGTACGGAATAACCGATTTTCATGTTCTTTAAGCGAACGAAAGAAGCGTCTTGCACATAGTAAGACGAGGGCCGGATGTTATTGTTCGGATCGTCCATGGTGACACGGGGTATGTCCGTATTCGTGTTGGTTGGTGTCCATGCATTAACGACACGGCTGTTTTTGTTGTATTGCGATTGATTGTAGAAATCACCCACATAACGGGTCAAGTCGTATACATCGTTTCCGAACATTCCCTGAAAGAATAGACTGAGGTCAAAATTATGGAAGTTGACTCCTAATGTAAGGCCTGCCGTGACATCGGGGAGCGGGTTACCGATATAGTCACGGTCGTTACCGTCTATTACGCCATCTCCGTTTACGTCTACGAACTTGATATCACCCGGTTTTGCGTTAGGTTGGAGCAGTTCGCCTTTATTATTGGTATATGATTTGATCTCCGCCTCGCTCTGGAATAAACCGTCTTCTTTATAAGCGTAGAAAGAGCCGATTGGTTGTCCGATGGCGGAACGAGAAACCTCTTGATCGAAGTTGAGGGAGTGAATCACGCTGGTAGGCAGTCCGATATAGGAGACATCACCGTCTAATTCAGTCATCTTGTTTTTGATAGCGGACATATTGAAGGCGACATTGAACCCGAAATCTTTATTGATGCTCTTATTGTAGCTGACCTCAGCTTCGAAACCCCGGTTACGCATTTTCCCGACATTGTCCCATACCGTTTGGTTCGTACCCCCCACGGTACCGATCAAGGGACGCTCCCATAATAAGTCCTTGGTATCTTTGTTAAACCAATCCAGCACAACGGTTAGGCTGTTATCTAGGAAGCCTAGATCCAGCCCGACATTAGTTTGCGTGGTGGTCTCCCATTTCAGGTTTGCGTTACCGTAACGGGTTTGGGTGTATCCGGTTGTCACGGAACTTTGGCTACCGTCGATCGGATAGTTGGAGTGGTTCGGATTACTCATGTAAGAATCGATCGTAGAATAAGCCGGGATATCAGAGTTGCCGTTTTGTCCCCAACCTATGCGGACTTTCATGTTGCTGATAGCCGGAATATCATAAAACGGTTCGCTACTGATACGCCAGCCTGCGGAGACAGCCGGGAAATTACCCCATTTATTGTTACCAAGTTTAGAAGATCCGTCACGTCGGAACGTGGCTGCGAATAAGTAGCGGTTGTCGAAATTATAATCAATTTTACCGAAATAAGACATCATCTTGGAAGTAAAGGCAGAACCTGCGTTCTTCTGGGAGCCACTATCGCCCGCATCGAGGAAATGGAAGTTATCGTCATCCGAGGCAAAGCCTTCACGGGAGGCGGAGAAGTATTCCTCTTGATAACGGTTTGTCTCGATACCTAATAAGGCTCCGATCGTATGTTTATCGAATGTCCGTAAATAGTTTAACGTGTTCGTGAATACCCAATTGAAGTTCCAACGGTTTTGCGTGCTCAACGTACTCAAGGGTTGCTGGGTGTTCAATTCGTTGTATTTGGCCTTGAAGCTTCGTTTATACAGGTTTTTGTAATCCGCTCCGAAGTTGGTCTTGAAATAAAGTCCCTCTAGGATATTCAGTTCGGCGAATAGATTACCGAATAGACGGGTGGTACGATCTTTATTATCCTTATTACGGTATAATTCGCCTAACGGGTTGGAGATGTCGGCGATCGGGTTGCTGCCGAAATTCCCGTCCAGATCGTAAACAGGGGTAATGGATACGGTCTTATAGGCGTTGTATAACATACCTCCCAGTGCGGCGTTATTGGTGACCGAGGTTCCCCACGCATGTGATAATGTGGCGTTCTCACCGATTTTCAAACGATCGTTGAAGAGCTTGAACTCATTGTTGAAACGTCCGGATATACGTTCGAAACCAGTATATTTCATAAGACCGTCTTGGTTGAAATAGCCTAGGGAGAACAAGTGGCTGCTAACTTTATCTGCTTTCGCCAGAGAGAGGTTATAGGACTGGACCATGGCTTTTTGCATGATCTCGTCAACCCAATCCACGTCTCCCGAGGGAAGGCGGTGATCTGCGTCAAGGAATTCCGGAATTACGGCGGTCTCGCCGGAGCCATACACGTCGCTTACTGGTGATTTCCCGTCGTTACGCTGTGCCTGCCATAATAAGTCACCATATTCTTGGGCGTTTAGCATACGCATCTGTTTTGCCGAGGTTTGTACTCCCACGTAAGCGTCTAGGTTTACCCGGAAAGTACCTTCCTTCCCTTTTTTTGTACTGATGATAACCACGCCGTTTGCCGCACGTGCGCCATAGATGGAAGCGGAAGAAGCATCTTTCAATACCTGCATACTTTCGATATCATTCGGGTTGAGAAAATTGATGCCGCCCTCTACTGGTACGCCATCGATGATATAAAGCGGATCATTGTTACGGATCGTGCTGAAACCGCGTACACGTACCGCTACGCCTCCGCCGGGCATATTATCCGGGATTACGTTTACGCCGGACAATTTACCTTGCATCATTTGATCTACACTGGATACCGGGGTATCTTTCAGATCGCCTACCTCCAGTACGGAAACAGCACCGGTAAGGTCTTTTTTCTTCTGTACACTATAACCTACCACTATAACCTCGTCTAGGTTCTGGGTGTCATCCTGCAATTGGATCGTGAGGGGAGAACCATTCCCGGCTGGAATCTCCTTGGTGTTATAACCGATATAAGTAACGACCAATATGCTTTGCTTGTTTTGCAGCGAGAGAGAAAATTTGCCGTCAAAATCGGTTACGGCTCCATTTGTAGTCCCTTTCTCAATCACGTTAGCCCCGATAATTGGTTCTCCGTTCGTATCGGTGACTACGCCACTTACCGTGAATGTCTGTTGAGTGATCGTCATTCGTCCAGTAACGTTTGGCAGATCCTCCGCCGATGCCGCATTGATTGGCTGTAAGTATGCTACGCCTAGCAAAAGAGCGGGAATCGCCATCGTAAAGTAATTTCTGTTGTCCATCCTTTTGTCCTTAAAATATATTAGAATTAATCTATTTTTTCAGAACGCAAAGGACGTGTGATTATATTACGATGATATGTCTATGTTATTAAAAATATGTTCACGATTGTATTGCCTTTCAGGGATATGACGATTAGGCTACGATTACAAAAATGATATTGGCTGTCTTTTGCGTATTGGTTAATGACGTTTTAGTACTAGTGAATAAAATGTAAGAATTATGAAAGTAACTCATTTTAAGAAAGTAAGCGAAACAAGTGGTGTGTGTGTCCTGTTAAGATTGTACTTATTTATAATCGAATAATTTATACTGTGCGTAGTCTTTATGAGACATTCAAGTAGCCTGTGAGGGCGAAAAAGCAGTAATATTAATACTAGTGTAATAAAATAAAGTTCATTCAGCCTGTTCTTCTGTGAAGAAAAACAGGCTGTGTTTTTATTGCTTGGCAGGATCATCGTCTTTATTCCACTTATCTCGCATTCTCAGACGTTTGACTTGCAGATAGCGTAGAAGGATGATGATGACGAGCGTAGCGCCGATCATCAAGAAATATTCGGTATAATTGTTTCCGGGATTGTTTCCCGGCCAGCCGATGATACTCATTACGATTAAGTAAACAAGTAAGGCAATTGTTGTGATATTGATCTTCTTCATATTCGTTTTATTCTAAAAACAGGGCAAAGATATAAGATTGTTTCGGGCTTTAGGAGGTTAAAACGCATTTGTACTGTGCCCGATAATGTTCTGTTTGAATAATTAAGATATATAAACCTTGTGGGAGGGGAATCGGGAGGATAGGGTTCCCTGCCTGTACCGCTTGCGTGAATACTAATATGCCTGCCGGAGTAAACAGTTCGACTTTACCGGGGGATGGAAGATTAGTAATGAATAAAGTCTTGTTCTCTAGCTGATAGCTTAATTCCGGAAATGAAAATACTTGATTGGAAACAGGGGAATCTTGTCGGGCTTGAGGTTCCGATGTCGGGAAAGATATGGGTGCGTTCGTTGATAATAATTTATAATTGGCTGGTTCGGATGTATTATATACAGATAGGCTGGTACTTTTATTCGCTTTGACAAAGAAAGCGGAGAATGGAGGGATGGCGAAATCGCTACCGATCACGTAGGGTTGGTAGGTGGAGCCGTCATATATATAAATGTATCCGTCTAAGGCCGAGTTTGATTCTATTTGACTAAGAGATAAAGGAGCCGGCAGAGGATTACCGCATAGATACCAGCCGTTATGATTCTGGTTCTGGCTTTGGTTGTTAATGCTTACCGGAATAGAGGCTTGACCGTTTTTTCCGAAATCTATAGGGATATCTCCTGCTTTCGAGGAGAAACGAAGGTTCTGACGATCGGCGGAAGCGTCAATAGCGATTAGGTATCCCTTGTTCTTCTTGAAGATGGGCTGGGATGTATTGATTATTGTTTGTGGTATGACTTCCCAGTTGTTGGAAGGGCTTTGTGAATTAGCTCGCTTTTCTCCGTTATAGGTTTGTGAACTGAAGTTACGAAAAGAGTGTAATTTATTGGAGCTGAGCGTAGGTTAATTGCTCATGATAGTAATAGGTTACGATTTAGTTAGTTATCT